>Ga0181577_10000816_pt1 | contig 25032 bp, 29 predicted proteins | sample 101ome_21_FD_132468 | JGI IMG/M metagenome (GOLD analysis project Ga0181577, IMG submission 132468) | Coastal salt marsh microbial communities from the Groves Creek Marsh, Skidaway Island, Georgia - 101413BT metaG (megahit assembly) | ecosystem: Environmental > Aquatic > Marine > Intertidal...
AGCTTCTGCTGCTCTAGCTGCAGTTTCGCCATATCCAGCTGGCCCTGCTGTTGTAGCTTAGCCATATCGGCCTGCACCTTGGCCTGAGCCCTAATCTGCTCAGCTGTAACCAATGCCTGCGCCTGCGAAGCTGCCGGGTCGCCTTGCTGGCCTGCCTGAGCCTGCTGTGCTTGTTGTGCTTGTTGCAGAAGCATCGCCTCTGTCTGAGGATCCATAGGCATAAAGTGCCGGTCTGCGTTGCGTATCCCGGCCAATGCGAGCATATCTGCGAGAGTGTTGCGGATCTGCGTGAGAGTAACCAAGCCGTTCTGAGGCCCATATCCCTGCATGATCTGCATCTGAACCTGTAACGCCTGACCTAGAAGCGCCATCTTCTGGTCTTCTTTCCCTGTGCCAAGGCCCACATTCACAGACAGATCCATGTCCGTATTCCATACCCGGGGGTCAACTGGCACGAACTGGCCTGATAGGCGCATCATTTCATGGTCTGGGGAGTTCTTAATTACCTCCCGCAACATGAGCATATACATACGCTTGAGACCGCCTTCGGCTAGGTTTCTAGCAATTACTTCAACCTGACCGGCCGCTGCCTGCATCGTCGCAGCAACAGCCGTTGCGGTAGTGTTCTGAAGGGCGTCAGGGTTAAGCCCCATAGAGGCCCTAGAAACGCCCGTCTTGGCATCTACCTGCTCATCTAGGTACTGGAGTGCCGGGAGCGTTGTTCCCGCTATAAACGGCACTGAGAGGTCTTGTATCGAGCCTGCCTGCTTAACCCTGACAATCGCCCCAATCTCGTTGTTTAGGACGTCATCCATATTGACCAGGTCTTCAATGATCTGCTGGCGTGGGTTGTTGGTTAAGGCCACATTATCAAGGATGCCCCGGATCATGCTTGTGCAGACGTCTTGATCGTTTATGATCAGGTCAGCCTGAGATCGACCAAAGAATGCGTGAGGCTCTGGGTCTACCTCAAATACAGCAAACGGCACCTCATCGCATGGCATGAAGTCCAGCATCTTGTAGTTGCCGCCAATGCAAATAACCCGGTGAAGCAGCGGATAACCGTTCCCGTAGGTGTCCATGTGCATATAGCACTCAGTCACCAGAATCGGCCGCATAGAGGGGTCATTTACATTGTCGTCAGTGTAGTCGTTGTAATATCCACGGCGAGCGAACTCTTCCTCTTCTACAAGGGTGTCCTGCTCATCTACGCCCGCGTAATCAATTACCTCATCAAAGTCATACCCCATAGCCATGAGGTCTTTAATTCGCATCTCTCTTCGATGTGCAACACAGTAGGCGTCATCAATCGCCCGGGCGTTTCGGTCTACAAAGAACTCCTCTGGGGGTACAGACTCAACGCAGAGTTTCCCCTTTTTGCTGATCTTTGCGACTTTAATAGAATGGATTAGGGACTGCATTTCCATCCCCATCTCATCCATCGTGATCACCATCTCTTCGGAGTGCTCCAGAACCTGGAGGTCTTCCTCTTGAGCGATCATGGCGAACTCGTCATCGCTCAGATCGCTATAGGTGAAGATCTTGGTGTCCTCATAGTCTTCCCAATACACCTTGACTATGCCGGTCTTCTTAACCAGCGCATCCTGGAAGACGTCAGACAGGATCTTAAACCCGTTTGATTCGTTGAACTTCCAGTGCATATATTGGGTGGCCTGCTCAGCCAGACCTATGTCTTCTGGCCCGGTAGGAACGAATTCCACCGGCTTATCGGTAGACATGAATACCCGCATAAGGGATGGCTTAATCGCCCTGATATTGTCTCTCACCTTGGTCGCAACGACCTTCGATCGGCCTTCTTCATAACCGAGGTCGGTCTTGCCATCAAAGTATTCCTGAGCCTTTACGCGCTCTGGGCTAATCTCTGACTCAACAAAATCTACGGCATCCTCAATCGCGGTTGCGGCGATGCTTTCAATCTCGTCCTGTGTGAGCGGCTTCAGTTCCATTTATTGCATTCCTAAAAGGCCAGTTGCTGGAGACTGCTCTCCTTGCGTCACCTGCCCAGCCTCCACTGCCACAGTCCTGCGAGCAGTAGCGCCAAGCATACTGAGCACCCCTTGTATCTTTCTTAGCACCTCGTCAATTGGTGCCTCGTTAGTCATCATTCTTCTAACGAACTGCGGGTCTTCGCTGAATAAAACTTCAGCAACTTGATTTCTTTGGGCGTCAGTCAGTCCTGGGGCTATACCGCTGAGCATCTTTCTTGTCGCGCCTAGTATGGCGATGGGGTCGCCGCTTGCTACGCCGGATATGTCCGTCATTGTTAGATTGGTGCCTTCACGGGCAGCAGCCTGCTGTTGTGGGGCCGTCATGCTTCCGCGAGTAACAGTCTGCCGCAGGTCACGCGCCCCCTCCGCAATGTCCAGCCTCTGCTGTATGCTTTCCAAGCCTTCATTTGGGAAGATAATTGCTAGAATCTGGCCGTCTGCCCTTTCTGGGTCTGCTAAACGACCAATCATCCCCGGCTGTCTTGATAGCTTGTTCCGCAATTGAGCCATAGCCCCCGCCTGAAATGCCTTAACTGCCTCTGGCCCTTTTGCCACTGCCTTGTCGTAAAGAATTTCTGCGTCATCAGGCGAGCCTGTAAACGCCCGCTTACCTTCTTGGTATGACTCTCTTGCCCCGCGCAAGGATGCCGCGCTTGCCCTGACATCGGCTAGGCCGGGATACTCAGCATCTAGTATTCTTTTAAAGGTTCGCTCTGCTTCTGCAGCTTCAACCGCAAGACCTTCTTTGCCGGGTGTTTTGAACTCCATACCGGCCTGAATACCAATTTCCCTTCGCAGTATTTCGGCGTCTTCTAAATCTGGCAATCTGGCTAGTTCTAGGGCCCCGTCATCAGCCTGCTTGAATATAGGGACGATGTTTCTCCGCCTATACTTTTCAGTCAGCCTAGCTGCCGCCTGCGGGTAGAGCCTCGCGTACTCAAGCATTACCTCAGCAATCTCACTGCTGATATTTGGCACTTCTCCGAATGCTTTCTTGTACATCGCGCTTTCCATCTTGGATAGCTCAGCATCAGAAGCGTCAATTGCCTTTTGGACATTACCCGGCATTCCTGGGGCTAAACCTTCCTGAAGCTCCTCTGTGGCGGCCTGCCTTGTTTCCGTAGCTCGCCTCCCTAGCGCCTCGTCAATTGTCGTGGACGCTGGGCCTTGCTGGCTTCTTAGCGATCTGACGGCAGCGGCTAACGTGGCGTTTTCTGCCATAACTCGGCCGTTCATGATGTCGTTCACAATATCGTCTACTGTGCGACCTGACGTTTCTGCCAACCGCAAAAGCTCCGCCTGAACGGCATCAGCAGCCCTCGTGCCCATCTTTTCTCTGGCAAAGTTAATAACCCGAGATCCTAAAGCGCCAGCGCCGGATATGGCTGTTTCTGCCGCCTTTCCGCCTACAATTGACGTTGCTGCAGACACCAAGGCGGGGGCTATGTCATCGGTTGTTAATTCGCCCTCTGCCGAGCCACCATAGCTAAGAAGGCCCTCTCCGCCAGCGACAGTTGCGCCTTTAGCGCCGCGCATCATCCGGCCTGACCGGGTAGCAAGCTCTGCCGTTCTAAGCGCAGCGGCCCCCTGGCCACCCGGCAATACGGCTGCCGCCACGGTAGGTAAAAATGCTCCGGCAATTTCCGCCGTTAAGGCTTCCCCAGGGTATTGCCTTTGGTAGTCCGAAAGCCTAGCTCGCAGCTCATCTCGTATGGCCTCGTATTCGCCGCCACCTAAAGCCTCGGGCAAAACGCTACGGACAGCGGCTTCAATTTCCTCGCCCCAATTGTATGTCGCACCCTGAAACGCCTGCCTAAACGGCATTCTTTCAATTGACGTCTGCTGAGCTCTCGCTTCATCCAGCATCTTACGCTGCGCTTCTGTAATAGCCATCTACTGATTACCCGCCGCAATAAATCTTGCTCGCTGGATATCATTCATTTGATTTACCAGATCTTTCTCTTCCTTACTAAGCCCGTCCCACATTGCTTTTGGAAAGCCAGCTGGAGGCGCATCGGCAAGCTGTAATACTTGATCAGGGGTATAGGTTTCACCTCTAAACCTTATAGGTTGCAAGTATTTTGCTGGATCGTCTTCTGGATTTAGCATTCCCTTGATATACCCTAGATACGGTTTTTCATAGTTTTCTTCGTAGCTTTTTAATGCGCCTTCGTAAAGTGTCAGCGCCCTTCCAGTGAAGTCCGCCCTTTGGTTTGGCGTTAGGCGCTGACCCTCTTTCAGTGAATTCCATAAACTTCTCACCCTATCATCGACGCCACCTGCATTTTGTGCGTTAGCAAACTCAGTTTCCCTTACCGTGGATCCTGGATCCAGCATTTTCATGTAGTTGAATATCAAGGCCAAATCACCTGCCGCTGACGGGTCTTGCGCTGACGACATCACCCTGCCAAGTGACGAGACTTGCGATTGGAAGTCTTTAACTTCTTTAATTCCTTGAAACTCTTTTCTGATCCCGCTTATCGCATCGTATCTGTCTTTTGAGTATGCAAACGCGCCGCCGTAGGTGCCTTTGCGTCCCATGAATCTGTTGTACTCATCGGTGCCGGGCGTAAGTCCCGCAGCAACCGCGCTCATGTGCTTTGTTTGGAATCCTTCCGGCAACCCATGCATTGGATTCGCTAAATACTGCACCGCCAATTTAGGCGCTTCTGTATTGGCTGGATTCGCGTCAATGTAATCCGCTAGCTTAGTAAGCTGATCCTTACGCTGTGCATTTGTTTCGGTCTGAGCGGCAGCTCTTAGTGCGGCGGCAGTTTGGTTGCTTTGAGTTTTTAGCAATCGAGTAGCCTGAGCCGTCTCCATCTGACTCTGCATTGCCCTCGCCAGATTTGGATCTGGGTTGAGGCGCATAGAGTTCAGCGCGATAACAAGCCTTGCTCGCTTCTCATCATCATCAAGGAAATCCTGTATGCCACTTCCCAATCCGCTAAGGATGCCCATCATCCTGCCGCCAAAGCCTTGAGGCTGCGCTGCGGGTGCTGGAGCGGGTGCTGTTGCTGGTGCTGGGGTAGGAACTGGCTGTCCAAGTAGGCCAAAGTTTCTCATTTTAGCTACCTAAATTTTTCATCATGTCAAAGATGCCCTGAATACTTTTACCGGCATCTTCAATCTTTTGTATTCCTCTCTCTGGGGCGGACTTAATCGCGTCCATAAACCCAAACTCTTTTTTGAGCCTTTCTAGCTCTGTCGCGTTCTTTGGGTCATCAGGATCCATGCCCTGCGTTCTCATGTAATCGCGGATAATTGCATTGCGATCAATTGTTGGAGTTGAAAAACTTACAGAGCCACCGCCAACGCCTGCCTGCATCTGAGGAGTAGGCAATTGCATCAACCCCTGTGGCTGACGCATTGGCATTCCGCCACTCTGCTGGGCGGCAACGATCATTTGTATTGGGGTCATCTGTCCGTTCATTACAGTACCTTTAGGTAATTCACTCTCAGATAGCCATCAGAGCCTTCTGTAACGGCCTCTGGCATGACTTCACGCAGTTCTTGAGCCAGCACGCCAATCGTCGGCTGATTCCCTGCAATGCGCTTGCCTTCCTCATTCCAATCCCAGGTGTAGAGGCTGATACCCTTATCTGACTTGCCAATAGGCTGGATGTTCTCCTTGAGCCTAATATCAGACATTTGTGCCCCGAGCGTGAGGTAATCAAATAGCCCCGGCTGACGGCTTGTTGTCTGCGTCTGTTGACCCGTCTGAGACCCTGCAAACGCCCCAAGAGCAGTTTGTAGGGCTTGCTGGGGCGCACCGGTGAATCCAGCATACTGCTGATTAGCCGCGTCAATGATTGCCTGCTGAGCCGCCCTTTCAAGCGCACCCTGCTGAGCGACTGCCTGATTAACAGTATTTGCCGCACCAAATCCAAGATTAGCGAGACTGCCTAACTGGCCTGCTGCCGCGAGTTGTTGATTAACTCCCTGCAATCCTGCGCCTTGATTAGCGAGTGCCGCCTGTAATGCCGCCTGCTGATTCTGGATCGCGGCCGTATTTCCAGCCTGAGCCCCGAACTGCGCTGCTGCATTCGTTGCTGCGGCATTCTGCAAGTTGGCTTGTGTTCCCAATTGAGCGTTCTGTAGCGCGGCCACGTTTCCTGCCTGCGCTCCAAACTGAGCAGCTGCGTTCTGAGCCGCCGCGTTTTGTAGTGCCGCCACGTTTGCGGCTTGAGCACCAAACTGTGCCGCCTGGCTTCCCAGCTGAGCGTTTTGCAATGAAGCCACGTTTTGGGCTTGTGCGCCAAACTGAGCCGCTTGATTGAGTGCAGCCTGGTTCGCCAATGCCTGCTGGTTCTGTGCCGCAGATGAGAACTGTGCCGCCTGATTCTGTGCGGCCGCATTTTGGAGTGCTGCAACATTCGCTGCCTGAGCTCCGAATTGAGCCGCCTGATTCGCCGCCGCTTGATTTGCAAGGTTTGCTTGAGTACCAAGCTGGGCGTTCTGTAGAGCGGCCTGAGTGCCGAGTTGGGCGTTCTGCAATGCCGCAACATTCTGCGCTTGGGCTCCAAACTGAGCGGCCTGATTCGCGGCGGCTTGGTTGGCAAGATTAGCCTGCGTACCAAGTTGTGCATTTTGCAGGGCGGAGACATTAGCAGCTTGAGCCCCAAACTGAGCGGCTTGGTTTTGTGCTGCCTGATTGGCAAGCTGAGCCTGCTGCCCTAATTGGGCGGTTGTTGTGCCCGCCTGTAGCGCCGCCTGCTGGTTGGCAAGGTTGGCCTGCATCCTTGTAGCGATATCCTGCTGTGCAGCTTGCTGGGCTTGCGTAAAGCCTGCCTGGCGCAAACCTGAAGCCGTCCTAGCCGCCTGCTCTGCAAAGGCCCTATTAGTTTCAGCCTGAGCAATAGCCTCACGCGAACCACCAAATGCACCCGCAGCTTGGGCCTGAGCCCCCTGCACGTTCTGCTGCATCTGACGCGCCCTCTCAATATCGGAGAGAGACTGCTGTACTACCTGAGACTCGTAAGGGTTAAAGTATGGGTCTAGGCTAGTGCCTGCAAGTTGACCAGCTGCTACGCGCTCTTCTCGGACAGGGCCAACGCCTGCAATTCTTTCTGCGCCATATCCTTGCGACGCCGCCCTTTCAGCTGCAGCCCGCTCTGCGGTATATCCCTGAGCTGCAGCCCTCTCAGCTTTCGCTCTTTCTGCGGCCGCTCTCTCAGCTGTATAGCCTTGCGATTCCGCTAATGTAGCATCATAGCCCTGAGACTCACCCAATGCGGCCTCAAAACCAGCTGATCCTGCTCGCTCTGCGGTGTATCCCTGAGACCCAGCATCAACTGCTTGATAACCCTGGGCTGCAGCCGATTGTGCCGCCGCACTCGTTGGGTTATACCCCTGAGCACTAATCTGTTGCGCTTGGATGTTCATGGGCTGGTATTGCATCGCCTGAGCGGTTCCAATCCCTGCCTGCCTAAATCCAGCTGCTACAGCTTCTGGCAGGCTTCCTGCGGATTGCATGGCATCTACGGCTGTCTGTGCGCCGCCTTTGCCTCCAGGCGCTGGTGCAGACGACCCAGTAGGAACGCCTTCCGTTGCTTTCTGCACAGAGCCCAACTGCTGATTAAATAGAGTTGTTGGCCCGCCAGAGCTTGGGCCAGTTGGAACGCCACCGAGTGTTGCCGATCCAGGAACTGGTGCTTGAGGCACTGGTGCCGCTTGGGCCCCACCTAATCCGAACGCCAAATTTGCCGCGTCAAAATCTGAAAGCCCTGCCAATCTCGGGTCATTTGCTACCACCTGCATGGTTTGTCCGGTTTGCGGGTTGGTTAGCGTTCTTTCGTTTGGCCTTGCTACCTGAGCGCCGCCTTTTGATCCACCCGCTGGTGTTGTAGCTCCGCCGCCAGCCATATTTATCTCCTAGATTCTGATTCCGCCGGTATAGCGGTTGATAAACTGCGCTCGCTGCTCTGGAGTCATATTGGCCCAATCACCCAGACCAAGGTCGCCCTCGCCCATTGGGTCAATAAATTGGCTTGAAATAGCTGCAAATTGGCCGGGACGGCGGGTCTTGAGCTCTTCCAATGCCTGCTCAAACAAGGGCGCAGAGGAGTATCCACTAACACCGCCAGCCTCAACCGTCTCTGGCATAGAAAATTCACCAGCACCAGCCATTCCGAATGCTTCCGCCATTGCGTTTACATTCGATCGAGCAGCCCGGTCAGCCTCGTTAAATGCCGCGATATCGGGGCCAAACTTCGGCACATATCCAATACGCGATATTGCCTCGCCTCTAGCTAGATTTCTTTTAGCTGCGTCTTCCATCCACGCTGGGATTTCAACTTTTGTACTTTGGCTACCGCCTTTCCCGCCTGCCATAGTTAAATCTCTTTAGTTAAACAAACCATCGTGGGCTTCCAATCAAACGACTCTAGCGCCTTGACCCAGCCCTTCCTTCCAGATAGCGTTAATGCGGAGCATCCTTGTGCCTTAGCCCACCAGATAACGCTCTCATGCATATCAGTCAGTGTTTCTAGCTTTCCCCCAGCTAAAAAGATGTGCAGCACCTTCTTTTTTGGATACAAAAGCATCTCAGTAACGAGACAGCCATCATCCGCAGGCCATAGCTGCATTTGACCTTGAAGTATAGCATAGGCGACATCGTCATACTCATGAGTGCCGCCCGAAAACCCAAGCGCCGCTTCAATCCACGGCCTGCATCGCTCAATCTCATTCATCCATGCATCCGCGTGATATTGAGAGTAGTTGCGGGTGCCGCCGGGGAAAAAGCTGTAGCCGCAGAGGCGTCTAGCGACCCGCTAGTGCTATCTACCGCCCACATAACCTGGAGGTAGTCATTTGCGCTCATGTCGAGCTTGGCCGATCGAGACACAACCAATGTCGCGTTGTTTTGATGCAGCGCGTTCTTCATGGTTGATCCGCCTAGATCAGTCCCATTAACCCGAGGCCAAAAGTAAAAGTTTACGGTGCTTGATGAGCTCGACGCTATCTGCGCTGAGAACATCACTATGTACTCGCCAGCCTCTTCAAAGACAATCTTCGTAGGGTCTGTGCCATCTAATGTAATACCCACATTTCCTGTAGGGGTATCATATTGGATGGCATATGCCGTATTGATTGCCGCAGCGGTGACGTCCGTTGACCTGATTAGTGTAGCGTGGCCGTCTTCCAAAATGATCTGCTTGAAGGCGCCATTTTTTGACACTACGGGGTACTGGTTCTGGGGGTCCCACATCAGGATCCCGTCTTCTGTGGCGGACTCCCCGGTGCCTTTGTGCTCCAGAATAGACCGTATTCGCCCTAGATACTGGACTAAGCGCCTAGCCCATGTCTGCCATGCATAGCCCTGGGGTTGAGGTATGTATTCACTCACCGCCGCCCGCCCGGGATGATATCAAGCCTATTAACACCTACCCGCCAGTTGGCAAGCCTTTCCCCTTCAACCCGAATACGCAGTTGTCTTCCGGTAAATCTCAAGGACGTAGGGTTAGACATAGAATAAGGCCCATATGACCGCTCGGTGTCATTGGGGTAAAAACGGGTCTTAAATACCGCCTGAACATCACCCTGGGTCTTCTCATCAGGGATCATCTCCACCACAGACGCTACCTCATCCCCAGACGCCAGCATGATTGGCCCGGACTCTGCGAATGGCGTTAATGAGCCATAGTCAAAGCCGACCTCATGCTCATAGATGTGGTTGTCAGCTGGGTCTGCCCACATGGGATGTCGGAATGCGCCGTGATCCACCGCAGCCGTCCTAGCAAGGTTGCCAGTTGACCAAGTGTTCTCTGCGTAGTTCCAGACTACATATCGATCATTCTCATTAGACGCCCCGCTGGGGTAGAACCACCACACTTCTGAGTACCGGGCGTTTGTTGTGGCGTAAACCTTAGACTGTTGAGATTGGTTGATGTCGCTGAAAACGTAATCAGAGACTTCTGACGGCACCTTTGATACCGCGCCACCGGAGTAGGTGTAGAACGCCTTTCTGCCCATCCATACCGCACCCAGATCGGTGACGGCCGCAGCCTTCCTTGAAATGATGCCGCAGGACGTCCCTACGCGCTCTCTGGAGTAGACATAGGGAGGGCCAAGGTAACCCATTACATGGGCGTCAATCGTCGTGAGAATGAGCGTTTGCCCCCTCACACGAACCGCACACATGATGTCGCCAGCCGTCTGGAGCTCAATATCACCCGCCTCGTTTGTGGCAGCTGGAGTCCAGACCGTATTGTTCTCCTTGTCGCACCACTGAACTTTGCGAGGATTCCCCCCAGCACCCAACGCAAACAGGAAGCGCTCCTCGGTAACAATTAACCCAATGCAGTCAGTTGGCGCGTTAGTAATCTGCGCTGCAGGAACTGCGGTGTTTAGCTGCCACTCATAGAGCTTTCCGTCATCTGGGCTACACGCAACCAGATACTGGCCGAATGTATCCAGAGACCATGTTGTGGCTGGCAGGATCGTGAGGTTATCAAGGCGCTCGGTGCCATAGTAATCCTCGCCGTATGGCCCTGCACCATACCCAGTGAAGGCTGATGCGCTTTCTCGACCCGCAGTAAAACCTGCCGGGGTGATATCTGCCTGGGAGCCAGACTGCGTATAAGCGTACAACTTGTCGTAAGTGCCAGCAGCAAATCGCCTAGTCGATGTATTGTCAGTCCAAGCTAACATTGCTCGGATCTTGTTTGCGGCAGCTGTCTGAGTCTTTTGACGCCAACCGCCAACAGGCCCCATTGTGCCGTCAGTCCAGCGGATTAGATTGGCATCACGCCAACGGTTCTGACTTTGTAGGTCAGTTCCGTTCCGATAGACGCCCGCCTGTATTTGAAGCGGAACAAGCGCCATATTTTACTCTGGCTTTGTCGGCCAAGTGATTGTGCTAGGAAATCCTGCCTGCTGCGGTACGTCTCGCAGAGCCTGCCTATAAGTCGTCATCTCCGCAGACATCGTGACATCGGAAAGGCCAAAGTGATCAGTCTCTTTCAGCAGATCGTCTCTTTTGGCCCTCTCTGACGCCGACAGGGTAGCCGTATTCTGAGCGTCATACGCCGCCTGCTGATCCGCCACCGAATGAGTGACGCCATCGTCGTCGGTGTATTCGGTAAACATTTCGCGCTCAATCCAGGCGTGAACCCAATTCCCATTTGCGTCCTGCTCAACACCGTCGCGAACAACGATTTTGTAATCGCCGGAAGGCGCTGGCTTAGGTGCTGGCAGCACCGGGTCAATGCCCAGCGCTTCATGCACATTTGCACCCCATACTTTCGGGAGTGAGGTGTTTGGGTTATCGCTTCGGATTTGGCCTTGAGATTTGACCTCCCCCGTTGATCTGATGCGATATTCCGACATAGTTGATTCTCCTATGCGATTGCGTAAAAAATATATCTTGCGCCAGATGCGTTAAGCGCCCCCGGTGCTGATGATGTAATCGTAAATCCAGACGACAGCGGATCTATGTAGTCTGTTGTTGTGGTTTCTGCCGCCGCTGTTTCCAGCGTTACGTACGGGTCATTGCCAGACACAATTCCTCGCTCAGAGTCCCACAAATACCAACTTCCTGTATAAGCGTCTACACGCTTAACTAACACGAACCTAGCGCCAGAGGTAAAGCCGCAGTCAACATTTACATCAGAACCCGTGCCTGCATAGCTACCAACCTTTGATATCCCGTCGGCTGATGCAAACAAGTAGGCGATATAGACATAGCTTGCGTGGCTTTGCCTTCTGCCGTAACCAACACTAAATTGTGTTGCTGTTGGTGCAGTATTATTAAATCCTTGCGCGTTAGAAGATTCTGAAGCAGTTGTATTAAGTCTAACCTGATAGTTCCACGGGCTACTGCCATTATTCAAATGGTGATGCCCCACAACCCAATCCTCTGGGCTTAAGTATGTTCTATTCTTAATCCATATCATTTCAGGCGCAACGCCTAAGTTATGATCAATCGTTTGCGCTGAACCAGCGCCGGGATAGGCCACAACATCAAAATACCCTGGCGCTCTACGCCACATCCAAGAGATAGCGTTAGTGCTTGTACTAGTATCAGACGAAAAACCGTTCATGTAATCAAAGTCGCCTGTACCTAAATTTTGCTGATTGCTACCCGATGACGTATCTAGGTATTTAGTCCCAGTCTTGCGAGATAGTATTCTGTATCCGGGACTGCCTGCTAGATTTTGATCATATAGGCTCATATCTACTGGGAACCCAGAACGAAATCCGGGCTCGTTGCCATCTCCAGTAGAGTTTCTTGTGTCTATTGCAAACAAGTCAGTAGCTGAAAACTCCGATACTGGCTTTTGTGGTCTGCGGATAGCCATGTAAATAAACGTCCCGGTGTCACCGTTACCGTAGCCATCAAAACCTGTTGAGGTAATATTGATCCCAGCCGCATTGTTTTCTGCGTTAGCAACTTCTGCCTTCAAAAGTCTGGCGTAAGCAGTTCCCGTCTTATCTTCTGCAAGCAACCCCCTCATTGTGTCGGTTAATTGCCACGACCCGGGGCCGTCTGATAATTTCGTGAATAGAAATTGTGGCTCAAAACCTAAATCAACCGACCATGCAGAACCACTGTTGGTATAACTTCCGCACTTAATAATTGCTTCGTCGGAATCTTCACCGAAGTCTTGGGCGTCGTGGGCAAACAGGTAGGCGACGTAGTTGACACCATTCATATTAGTGTCGTTGCCTGAGCCTAAGCTAAAGTGAGTGGATGTGGGATCGGTGTCATTCCAATAACTTGTTGAATTTCCATAACTGCTAGTATCGTTCGAAGAATTTAAACGCAATAGCGTTTGATTGGCATTGCCACCGGAATGAGAAAGACCCCTATGATAAACCTGCCAATCTCCAACGCTGAGTGTTTTAATAATAATCATGCCCGGAACAGAACCGAGGTTATGTGAAATTGTCCTCGCAGTAGCATTACCCGTATACGTTACGATATCAAAGAACCCCGGTTGCTTGCGGAATGTCCAAGAGACAAAATCATTCCCCGAAGAAGTAACAGCACCGTTTGTTCCTGTTGTAAAGCCATTGGAGTTAAATGCTGTAACCCCACCTCCACCAGATAACTCAGCGTTAGTGGTATTGGTTCGTAAATACCTATCGGCTCCTCTTTCAGTATCTTCCAAGATGTGATTAAACGCAGTTGCCCCCCTGCCTTTAATCCAAACCAAGCCGCCTTCGCCATCAAGGTCAATGCCGTTGGTTATGGTCTGTGCAGAACCAGTTCCACCGTACAAATACGTTGAAAACACATCTTCAACGTAAACAGTTTCGCCGCCAGTTCCGGCAGCGGCCTGCAATGTTTTAAGCGATAAACGACTCATGCGAGAGCTTGTCCTGCTGTAAATCCATACCAGGTGGTGCCGCCGTCATGCGTAATGAATACAAAGTAATCCACCGCGCTGGCAGTAGCCGTTAGTGTTGGTGCTGTGGCCGCAGGCCAATCTACTGCCGCAGGCCAAGTAACCGTGAAGCCAGATGCACTAGCATCTTGTACTAGCTTTAAGCTAAACGCAGACACCTTGCCGCTTGATGCCGGGTTGCTGAAGGTGAACGTAGTGTTCTCTGTCAGCGTATGGCTGAAATTAGTGCCGTCCTGAAGGTTTACCGTTGTCGCATTGCTTGTTGATGTGACTGCCGTGTATTCCTCAGAAATGCCGTTGTCGAACGTCACGACACCATTTGCGTCAGCTGTAAGCGCCTTGCTCGCCTCACTGGTTCCCAGTGTAGTAACGTCAAGGTAGTTAATCTCTGTAGCTGTAGCAGTCACACCATCAAGGATGTTGAGTTCTGCGGCCGTTGAAGTCACGCCGTCTAAAATATTCAGCTCTGCAGCAGTAGCTGTAACGCCGTCCAGAATGTTGAGCTCCGCAGCGGTTGAGGTAACACCATCAAGAATATTTAGCTCAGCAGCGGTCGAAGTCACAGCAACGCCGCCCACTTGCCAAGACCCAGCTGTCAGGTTTGGCGCAATCGCCGTAGTGCCATCAAGCAGATCGTCAAGAGTGTCAAGGTTAGTGTTTAACTTGGTTCCCCAAGTATCGTCAGACGCGCCGACTTCGGGCTTCGTCAGTCCATATGTAGTGGTAGTTGTGTCGGCCATGCCTAATCGCCCCTATACGATGCTTCTGTCCATGTATCCGTTGGTTTTGTGACCGGAATCCACTTGTACCGAGCGTCTCTCTGAGACACCTCACTGGTTACAGATTCCGATGCTGCGAAAGGTCTAATTCTAACATATGAGTCAGTCATAGACGCTGTAATGGTTGTTGCTGCGGCACCTACGGCGCTGAAATAGCCGTTAGCGACAATTGATAATGTTGAGCTATCCGATACCGTTGGCTGTTGTATTCGTTGCGCTACGGCCGATGAGGTGGCTGCAGATGTATCTGCGGCATCGCCCAAGCGTATCCGCTGGCCGTCTGCCTGGGCGACTACGGACGTCACGCTTACGGCAACCGGGACTACCCATAAGGTAGGATCGCCATACTGGCTAGTGCCGTATACACCAGTTCCGTAGCCGGTTCTTAACCTGTAATCAAACTCTACACCACCATAGACATACTTGCCTACAACCGTGGCAGATGCGCTTGGCGTGGCCGTTGCTTGGGCTTCCCATACCTCGGGGTAGCCGTATTTGCCAGCACTATACGCACCAGTGCCAAAGCCAGTACGCAGGGCCATCTATTAGTCCAGAGTGATGTCGAGGTCGCCAGTTGGGATGCGGAATACATCGCCGCTTGCAATGGTCTTTGCCGTACTCAATGCAGCATGAACCAGCATATTACCGCCGGTAGATGCGTCATGGACGCCTATATGCGTCACAGAGCCCCATGAGGCTGTAGCGGCAGCAAACTCCACCGCAGCGGTGTTGCTTGCCGTATCACCCGTTACAGAGAACGTGACGGCCGTTCTAGCGTAGGATCCGCCAGATACCTCAGTTCCTGCAGCGCCAGTATCAGTTGGGTCTGATGTAAACAGGCCAACGTACCAGGTTGTGGGTCGAGTAACTGAATCCGTAGTCAGCGACCATTGGAGTACAGTTGTCTCAAAAGCATTTACAAAGCTCATTAATAGCTCCTAATTTTGAGTTTTAGCCCAGAGCCACCACTGCGGATTCTACGGCTTTCTAGGTTGATGGATTGGACAGCATTGGAGTATAGCACAGACCAGACTTGCATCCTCTGATCGTCTTTTAGGTACGGGGCTGATTGCATCAATGACCCGTAAAGATATGCGTCTGGATTGCTGGTCAGAAGCCAGTTGGTTGTATTGCTGTCTGACAGCGCCGGGATCGGCTTGTAGTACATCAGCTCAGTTGAGTACGTTGTGTCTGGCGTAGGGTAAACCTCAAAGCTCTCACCGACGATGGCGTAATACTTTGGCTTCCCGGTTGCGCTGCTCTCATTGCGGAACTTCAGCATCTCAGCGAGGCTGATCAGTTCGATCTCAGATGACTTGTCATCGTTAACATGGAAGCGGATAGACTCAAGCCAATCAGCTGGCACCTGAGAGAAACGGGTATCCACCTCTCCCTCTGCCCGCTCAATCATCTTGTGATGGCGGATCTCCCTGCCCATCTGCGCCTCTGCAAGCGCAATGAAGTCCCCGGTGACGCTCGTAAGGTCATCACGATTAAGAAAGTCAGCGATCGACGCCTTGAGCTCACTGTAATTTGAGATTGCCATAAATTACTTCTTCTTCCGCTTCTTGGCAGTCTTCGCAGCCGCCTTGAATGCCTTTGCTGTTGGTGCGCCCTTACTGCCTGGCTTCCGCATCTTTTCCTTGGAGCCAGCCTTTATGCGCCTTCGCTTGGCGTGGATGTTGGCGTATAAGCCCTTACTTGCCACGCTTCTTGCCCTTCTTTTTGCCCTTGTGATATCCCGGCATTACTTCCATCCTCCTCTGGCCTTGGCCTTGGCTGTCTTGGATAAATCCCCGTAATGAAAAAGCCGTTTGCTAGTGCGGCCGTGTGTTGCTCCTGAGTGCAGCGAGCCATCAGGCATCTTGTGGTACTTGCCCTTATGCTCTTTGCCATCCCTAAAGTAATGCTTAACTCCCATCCCCATTACTTCTTCCTCGATTTAGTTCCTGAGCACTTCCACCGCTTCCGGGAGAGCCTCAGGGGTGAGTTAGGGTCTTTCGCAGCCTTCGGGTGGCTCTTCATCTGACCGGCCGATCGAGCGCAGTATGAGTCGCCCTTCTTGGTTCCCGGCTTTACCTTAGCGCCCTTCTGGCCGTAACTGACCTTCTTGCCAGATGACGTAATTTTAACACGCGCCTTACCTTTTCGTGGCTTATTCATAGTGCAATATCCAATACTGCGTTAGGGTTGTAGACGCCTGTCTTTGGTGTGCTTCCTAGATCAATCAGAGCGCCTAATAGGCCGCGAACAATCTCAGGGTAAGCCAAAGAGCTTTCTCCCGTTACGATATCTTGCTTGATTGGCAAGATGTTTCCATATTCGTAACGCGGGTCTCGATCTAATCCAAGCGCCCTCATCTGGTTTTGGACTTCTATATCATGGGCATCTTCTGCGTATATCGCCATGAGAGCCGCGTCTACCGCAGCGGGCGAGTTTACGTTTACGCCCCTGTCCTCAAGCCTTCGTAGCGTAGCTTCGTCTATGCGGCCTGAGTAGGGCTTCATGGATACCGCCCTGATATCACTGGCAGATGGGTTTAGTGGGTCTACAGTGTCCCCTACGCGCCGCTGAGCCTCGCCCAGCCTTGCGTCAGGGATTAGGTCAAATATGCTCATGGGCTGATCATCAAGCCTTCCTAGCCCCTCACCAGGCACAGCAAATGGGTAGGATGGGTGCCCAGACTCCTTGATCACTGGCTGATCTCGGAATATCAGGCCCACGTTCTGTATCCCGGCGTCTCGGAGGCCAACCTGATATGGATCTGCAACCGCCAGCCTTGCCTCACCTATGCCGAGACCGCCTTTGTCTCGGAATTGCTTATCCATCATATCCATCAGTTCTTTTCTGACAGAATCGGGAGTGTTTCTCCACGCCTCAATTGACGCTGGACTATCTACGCCCTGCCAGCCCTCAATGGACAGCCCGTCACCCACGCGCTTAGATGGGCCATCCTTCTGTTTGACCATCTTGCCTTTTGTTACATAGCCCCTGATTGCCTTATCGAGCTCTTTCTTCTGGGCCTGAGTCATGTTTGCGGAGGCATACGAAATCATCGCCTCCCCGGTCATCTTGGAGAAATCGCCGCCAGTTGGAGCCATCCGATATGGCAGATAGATTGGGTTGTCTTTTGATCTATACGCTTCGCGCATAATCTGCCCAACAACGCCTGGGGCTGATGCCCATACAGCGCCCGGGTTCTCAAACATGAAGTCCTGACCGCCCTGGAGGTTTACAGGAAGGTCAAGCTCAACATCATTGATCCCAGTTAGCAGCCCGCCCGCTCTAGTGCGATCTGACATTGTGGTGATGAACTGCCGACCTTCTAGGTCTGATAGCGCAATTCTAGGGATGTCATCTAAGGTTCCGCGCTCGCTGACTACAGGCGTTAAGGCTGCAAGGCGCTCTCTTTCTCTGACCCGTGGGTCAAACCGGGGGTCAATCATTCCCATGACGCCCTGAATGGCCTCCTGAGCAGCTTGCGACCTTGGCCCTGCCTCCGCCTCTTCTGGTGCCGCCAATAGTCCTAGAGCGCCAGCTGTGGCCGCTGAGGCCCCCAATATGTTTGGCCCAGTGTATTCAGGGTCAAATGCGGCGCTTAGCAGAGACCTAACGCGGCTTGGGTCTGATGCAACTATGGTATTGCCATAAAGGGTGTCGAGCGCCTGCTGGTATCCCTCATCGCCACGTTTGAGTCCTGTCTGCGCCTGCAGCGCCGCAGTCATTGCTCGATAGTTTGGGCCAATGTCCGCAACATCCTTGAATACGATCCCCGGCGATCCTAGCTGCCTAGATGTCCTAGCGAGCTCATCGGTGTCAAATTCCACGGCGTTATCAAGATCAAACAAAGGCGTGTCTGGGCTACGGGTGCTGTAGCTCATTGGTAGATCGCCTACCGTAGCAAGCCGTTCTCCTCCTATCAAAAAGTCAGGATTAATGATGCGATTCCAATCGCTTGACCCTGCATCTACCAAATCAAAGCCCTGCGTGTTTACCGCAAGCGGCAATACGTTGTCGCCAGTGCCAGACGGAAGACCGGCGTAGCTTGACGCTATGACTGGGTTTTCAGACATAAAGAATCCAGTGTCTCTAGTCTTGCCCGTAGACGCTCGGTTTACGTCAATATTTAGTATGTCATCGCCAGTGCCGTGATAAGCAATCGTGGGATAAAGGTCTTGTTGTCGCTCAAAGCGAGCCTCTGGTCTGATATCTAGCTCGCCAGTAGCTATGCGCCTAGCCGTCTCCTCTGGATAGCCAGCCCGGACAAGCTCTGCAATATCTCTAGCAATAGCGGCTAACAGGGCCATTTACTGATTCCTGACGGGGAAAGCGAATTATACCTCATGCAAGTCCCTGTATGTTTCTTCGGATAGGGCCTGACGTCCATTGCTGGGCTGGTCTGTGGCCTACGCAGAGGTATCTGAATGCGTCTGCAGCGTGAGACGTCCAGTCGTGCTTTGGTCTGCCTCTCCACGCCTTCCCGGAGTCATCCCAATCCCTACGGTACTGCATCAGGGCGTCAATGCCCCGCTCGCACTTCTCTGCGTCAAACCATGACATGGGAATGTTCGATCGCACTTGCTGGATGCCATCCTCAACGCTGAGCATGGGGCAGATCTCTATATTAGAAAGGCCAAGGGACTGCAGCACCTCATAGCGAGACTTGCCGGTGCCGAGCTCTTTTACCCTAACGTCATGAGGCAGGATGTGGTTGGTGTAGTGATAGCCCTTTTCGTTAAGAACCTTGGCGTAATGGTCTAGCGCGTATCCGCTAGCTTCATAGTAATCAATGATCCTGATCTCTTTCCCCACGAACTGGGCGAACCAGATCGCAGTTGAGTCATCCATACCCAAGTCCCAGGCAGTGACTACCCCGGTGCCCTTGTCATACGGAACTACACAGATGCGGCCGTCTTTCTTAGCATCAAGCATCTCATGGGCGTAGTAGGCTCCATCCGTGTAAACAATGAAGCCGCCATCCCAAACGTGATCATATATCTCTGGCCGCTTTTCCAAGTCCTCAAGCCTCTCCATTTCTAGGGCCTTAGTGAACCAAGGATTGTCATTCCAGTTGATCTCTACGATCTTGGAGTCTCTAGGCGGATTCTCTCTGAACCGCTGATGAGTAGCAGACTCCTTGCTCTCTGGATTCCATGTGACCCAGATCTCACTCTCATCTTCCCGGACGGTTGGCACCAGCTTCCGCCACGCCATCTCCGAGACATCTTCAGCCTCATCTATCCACGCCAGTAGTATCCGGCTCTTCGACTTGACCGAGTTGATGTTACTCCGCAGCCCTGAGAATGCAAAATGGATACGGCCGTCCCGGCTCTTAATGTATCGCTCGCCGCACTCGTAATACTCCCGCAGGAATTCATGCTGCTCAATTACTGTCTTCAGCTCCTCCAGTGAGGAGTCTTCCAGAGAGTTAAGCCGTTCCCGGGCGCATAGTATTAGCCCGCTGTTCCCGCTCATCCCCTCCTGGTATCCCTTGATCGCAGTCATAAGCGCAAAGGTGCGGGTCTTCCCGCTACCCCTGCCGCCGTATGCCCCTCGGTATCGGGCTGGCCCCTCAAATACCGGGACTAGTGGATCCGGTATCTGTATCGTCGCCTGCTGCATCTGCCCTTACGCCCTGCAGCGTAATCACCGTTGGCTTCATAGACCCATCAGAACTGCTGTGATCAATCTCCTGGCGATCTGAGTAGCCATGCTTGGTAAGCAGTAGCTTGCTGATAGTCGGGTTGAGATCGCCTCTGAGAGCGCCTGAGAACACTTTCTTCGCCTGATTTACTAACAAAGTGTCTAAGATGTATAAAAAATCTTCGTCAGAATCACGCCAGTTGTAGAGAGTCCTGCGCGTTACAGACAAGTAGACAGCCAATCCCTCGATTGTAGGGACAGCTTCATCATTCTCGTATCCAACCTGGATGTACTCGATAGCCTTAGCCCTGACCTCATCAGTGAGCTTGGTGGGCCTTCCACGGCCTTGAGGTTGTCCTTCTACTTCCACGGCTTTGTAATCCATTCCTTCCGCCAGCTGGCGAGCTCGTAGGTTACCGCGTTGCCATCCTCGCTGCGGAATGTCCTGCCCGGGCGTATCACCTCAGTGAAAAGGCCATAATCAATAGCTGCCCTAGCCTTCCTTCTTGGAATATCCAGCGCAGCTGCAATGTCATCGCAAGTAAAGAACCTCAAATCTCCACCCAAAATCATCCTTAAATGATCAGGTGCTGTCGCTTTTTTAGTCCTCACCGCTCAATCTATTATATCAAACTCAGGGTGTGGGATTGAGTATGCCCAGTATTGGCCTACCTCTCGGCCGCACCTGATAACCCCCAGGTCAATGTCCTCATCGCTAATCGGATAGGACTCTACTGAGCCATCGCTGAATGCGACTAGCACCGTACCTGACTCTGGTGGCATTTCGCCCGGCGCCACAGGATGCCATCGCAAAAAGACTTCCTGTTCAAATATGATGCTTGGGCTGGCTAAATTGGCGCTTTGACTACCCCCCACGCGACGCACTTCATTTAGCCTTTCGACGCCCAAGCCCGCCGTTGGAGTGGCGCGGGTATGAATAATGCAGAGACAAGAATTTTCTGCTTTCGTCTCTTAAATGCTTAGGGCAGCGGATTATCTCAAGGATCTCGTCCTTCCTTGCCATCGATCGAGGCACGATCCTATAGCCCTGAATGATAGCCATATCTCGTCCTGATCTTTCCGCAGCTTGCATTGCCCCCTCTACCGCAAGCAGTGCCGGGTCATTCATTTTTCGTAACTAGCTCCCGATATTTTCTAAATGCGTCTTTATCAGTCATGATTTGATCAATAAACTCCATATAGTGCTTTTCAAGAAAGCGGTGCTTCTGGAGTTCTACTGCCATGCTCATCTGCTGCTCTGGCGTCAGAGTATGCCAGTGATACTTCTGGCTGATAAAAGTGTCTAAAACCTCTCTCTTTACAGGCTCAAAAGACATAAGCATCTCCCATATGCTACGCTTTTGTTGATTTTACGCCTTATCTACCTATCTGGATATACCAATTAGTTATATTCAGTTGTAGCTTATAATCTCATATTCTGGATCAGCTTCCTTCTTTCTGACCTCTGCCCGGTAGTGGGCGCTGATTTCTTTCCTGAGCTCTTTAGTGGTCTTCAGGATCTCCCGCGCCTTTTCTCGCAGCAGCTGAAGGTGTCCTTCACCCCACAAATTCTCAAGGAAGTCAGAGAACGCCAGCGGGTTCTCAGTAAAGTAGCGGTGGCAGGCGGCACACCCGGCGGCAGCATTATCCATAGACCATCTCACGGCCTTGTTGCGCCTTCCGACCACGTGCATAGTGTGAAGCAGCTCAGTCTTCCCGCAATTGACGCAGCAGCCGTCCCTCAGCCTTACAGCCTTGCTGAACCAGACGTCCGCCTGATCACGCTTAATTCCCACCAGATCGCTTCCTCTTCCAGCGGCCCTCATCATCCAAGCATAATCCAATGGCAGGAAGGTCTGTGGCGCACGATCTGTTGACCCCATACTCTCCTACTCTGTGCTTGTCGAAAGCCTCCACACCCGTGAATACCCGGTCACACTCACGGCATCCGGTAAAGCTCTTCCGGGTGTTCTCAAAGTCACGAATTCTTGCTTCTAGTGGCATGTACCAGATTCACCCATATCGTCTTCTATTTCTATTTCAATCTCACCCACTGATAAAGCAGTCTGCCACATCTCCGCAAATCGATCTATCTCCACATCCACCGTTACGCCCTCGGGGAAATTGTCAGTGTAAACGTCCGTTTCTGAGGGATTTGAGGAGTTGGTCATGCAACCGCCTATGGTTGACACCAAAAATACAACCATGCCCCTGTTTTTCGGTAGCTCCGCTGCGATCAGCATCATTGCCTGGGCCTCACTGTGATTCTGGATACCTCGCCGTCAATTTTATCGTAAGTAATTACCTTCGCGCCTCTTCTAGATACCCAGCCCCCACTCGCGGCATGAGCGTCTCTCGCGGCCAATGTCGGATGTTGCTCCGCTATTGCCCCGCCATCCTCTACCACCCTCTCGTGATGATAATGACCTGTATGGATATAGGTGTAATTCGCTTTACCCCACATCTCTCGGAATCGAGGCTCACTAGCAAACAGCTTGTGCAGCTGCGGTAACTTCATCTTGTGGCCGTGATGGAAGCCCAGCATGGTCTGTCCGTGAAGGTAGGCGTAATATGGGTAGTCGTTATCAATAACCTCCACCCGGCGCTCCTTGCTGAATAGGTGCGCTAGATGTTTACGCAGCCAGATAGAGCCCGAAATATCGTGATTCCCTTCCGCATTTACGATAACTACCTTGCCGAAATGGCTCAGCATGATGTTCACCGCTTCAGCCATTACTGACATTGTGAGGTCTACCAGCTTTGCGTACCGAGTATCTGCGTCCAGAATATGGCCCGACTGTGGGGTCACGTTAAGGATGCCATCCCAATGAAGGAAGTCACCCAGCTGGCAAAGCATCCCAATCCCAGCCTTGGGTGAGGCTGCAACCATATCGTGGATAGAATTCAGGAAGACGTCCCGGGCGATCTTGATATCCCAATCATCGCCGGTCTCTGCCTCATAGGCGTACATACCGAGATGGAAGTCAGTGATCGTTAAAAGGCTCAGCAGCGAGTTTTCTACCGTGGCAGGCTTCTTGGTTGGCTTGAACCTCGGAACGTCCTGGTGAGCCTCCTCTAGTCGCTCAAGCAGGATCTCGAACTGGCGTTTTTCATCGGTCTGAGATTTGACCCACTGGCGAACCGGACGGCCGTCATCATCATAGAACGTAGATACGCCCTTGATCTTATGGCCGTCAGGTACAGGGTGGTTCCAATCATGCTCTGGGCTGTAGCCCGCTTTCGCGGCCCGCTCCTTTACTCGGCGCATACTGCGGTACACGTTGCGGAGATCCATGCCCAGCCGGTCGGCAATTTGCCTATGGCTTAGTCCTTGATTTTTTAAGTTATAGATCTGCGTCTGCCGCTCTGTCTCACAGAACTGCATCATTGGATGTTCCGACACTTAGCCCCCCTTGAGTGTCATAAACTCCGAGTCCGCTGGACAGGTCAATTGTACACCAAGATCGAGGCACCAGTTTTGAATTTTATCCATAAATTCAAGCATCTCCCCCGTATCCAGAGAACTGGTCTCACGAACCTGACCCTTAATTATTGTTTTTCCTACAACAAGGTCTTCGGTTCCGAGGAACTTGTACTTCACAAGGATTTTCATTTTCTTTTTAGTGAGGCCGGGCATCGTTTTTTTAAAATGAGCAGTCATCTCACTAACCCATAAATGGAATAGCGCGTTCTGGGCGAGGCTGCGCTTTGGCTTGTAAGGCGACACCTTCCACTGTACCGGGCTCTCCCAGTTCCAGTTCTTCCGCAGCCAGTCCTCGAAAAAGACCAGCCTCTGCGTGATGTCATCCGCGCTCTTTACCATCCAGAATTCACCCATAACTCCCTCCTACAATAGCTCTTGGATCTTTGGCGGCGTGACGCGCTCACCTACGCTGAAAGTCTGACCGGCCGTGTCATACAGCTGAATGATGCCCTCAAATGGAGCCTTGCGTTGCTTTGCCACTATGGCCCGGAAGTCAGCCTGCTCCTGAAGAATCTTCCGCTCCTTGTCATCAAGCGATATGCCGTACTCCTGCTTAGTTTTAATTTTCGCTCGGAGCTTGTTGTGCCAGACAATTATCAGCAGGTGGCACTGGTCAACAATCGTGCTGCCGCCCCTAATATCAAATCGAGTCGGGACATATTCATCACCTCCCCGGTCGGGCTTTCTGACATGGTGGATGATGCAGATATGAACCTTCAGGGCTGACGCTAGGCCGATCACCTGGTTAAACCATAGGCGCTCCCGCTCTATGTCATCTGAGACCCCCGTAAATTGCAGGTTATCAATGACAATTAGCTTGCAGCCCCTCTCCGCCATAGCCGCGATAGCCCCTAAACTCTGCAGCGGCTTAACTCCACCCAAAACGCGATACCAGCAGAATCTGGGCTCAATCCACTCAGCAAACCGTTCGCCCATCTGCCTGGATGGGTTGTTTACCGCAACAGCCTGCTTGCACATCAACTTAGCCGTGTCCTCGACGTCCATCTCAAATGACGCGAGGCCCACCATGCATTCCTGGGCGGCGTGAACCATGATCTGGCTAATGAAGGTGGACTTCTTGTGTCCGTTGATCCCGGCTATAACTGAGCATTCACCCATCCGTAGCCTTACCTTATCGTGAGTGTTGCCCCACGGCATCTTAATCCCCGTCTCAGCTGGTGACTTCTCCAGCCGATCGAGGAACTCATCTTTGAATGCGTCAATGCTGACTACATCAAGATCTTCGACCTTGGTATAGATTTTCTGCAAGTCAGCGTCAGTGAAATCTTCAACCTCAGAATGTGACAGCCTCATATGACCAGTTCTCCCGTAGTGCTATTAGTTGTTTTTGGGAATACGGACTTCCACCCGCATTCAATTGCGCGATCGACACACTCACGCTGCTCGTAAAATGACACCTCCCTTAGCTTATTGGCAACAATAGTTAATGACCGATCAGTACACGGTGCCTTGAACTTCTTCCGATACTGAACCCAATCCTTCCAGACGTCAGGATCCACTCCTTCGGGCACCTTACGGCTATGTTTTGCCTTTGGTGGTTCTTTTGATGGTTCTATGGTGGTTAGAGTATTCATTTGCGTACTGCTAGCAGTCTTCATTTGCGTACTGCTACTAGTATTCATTTGCATACTACTGGCACTAGTATTCATTTGCGTACTACTGAGTCTTAACGTGTAGATTGTTGACTTGTTAAACCTTGGCTCTTTAACGATAAGTCCTAGCTCCACTAATGACGCCAGCGCCCT
>Ga0181577_10000817_pt1 | contig 25026 bp, 33 predicted proteins | sample 101ome_21_FD_132468 | JGI IMG/M metagenome (GOLD analysis project Ga0181577, IMG submission 132468) | Coastal salt marsh microbial communities from the Groves Creek Marsh, Skidaway Island, Georgia - 101413BT metaG (megahit assembly) | ecosystem: Environmental > Aquatic > Marine > Intertidal...
GCCGGGCTGGCGCTGGCAACGTGTGTCCCAACGCGACGTTCGGAGCGCATGGGTGCGCAGCCCCATGCCTCGACACTTCGGGGCATGGTGGAATTGGTAGCTTGACGACCAACAAGGTCCAACTTGCCCGCAAGCGTCGCACCCGTTTCTGGTTTGACCATCGCGAGGACTTCGCTCGCATGGCAACTAAAGAAATCGGGGCGATGGTCCGGAAGGCTGAGCGGCTCCCGGAATTTCAGGGTGTCGCGATTCGACCGAACGGCACCAGCGACCTTCGAGAGCTTGCGTTCTCTTTGATTGACTCCGTCAACAAAGAATTCCCGGACGCCCCGGTCATGTTCTACGACTACACAAAAATTCCGTGGGTGTTCGAGTCTGGCCCGTGGTTGCGTTCAAATTATCACTTGACGCTGTCATGGTCCGGGATGATCGACAATGCGCACGACAGTCTGCAAGCGTTGCACCATGGGTGCAATGTCGCAGCGATGCACGAAGCGACATTTTCAAATCCGTCATTGACGCACGCCACCATCACCACACCCAAGGGAACCGCGAGAACGTTTTCGACCTTTGACGCTGACTCTTACGACTTGCGGTTTCTCGACTGCAATCGACGGCACCCATCGCGCAACCCGGAAGGAGAGGGCCGAGTCGGAATCTTGAAACCCAAGGGTAAAGCTAAGAAATCCCGGTTCCCCGGATTTGCTGGCAAAGTGTTGGGTCAAGAGTTGATTCTCCAACCGGACCCAAGCGCCAAGCTTAAAGGGTAAAGCGCATAATTCCCCCGGGGCAATCCAGCCCCGGGGTTTCTGAGGACAGGAGAAACGAAAATGAACAAGTCGAAGAAAATCGAATCCGTCAACAACCGCATCGGTGCGCTAGAACGCAAGTTGGCGCAAGTAGAGAAGCGCATTGAAGTAGCCACCAACCCACACAGCAAGTTTCTCCTCGAAGAAGAAGCAGATGCCATCACCTACTGGATTGATGAGTATTTCATGGAAGCCGCATCGCTGGAGTTTGGAGAATGAAGTGTCAACGCAAAAATTCGCAGAGTCAATCGCAGCATGTGTTCGGCAAGTTTTGCCTTTGGGTGCTTGCCGCGTTTCTGTTCGCGACAGTCGTCATACCAGAAATCAATTCCATCATTGAGGAGTCTGAGAGTTATGAGCAACGTCAATAAGAAAAATTCGCAGGGTGAGGTTCTGAACGCACGGATTCCGAAACCGCACGGGCCAGCAAATCTGGTTTGCATCGCCCCGGACTGTCAACGACAGTTTCCGGAATCGTGGCTTGACACCCGGCTCGACTGGGTAATGCCCGATGGCGTAACGGCAATCAATGACGCTGGGCTTGTCATCACAAAAATTGGCGCATGCTGTTCTGAGGAGTGTCACGAGGACTGGATTGAGCGTGCGCGATGCCTGCAATGGTAGGCGCGTCACTACAAAAATTCGGGGAGCCCTTCGGGGCTCCCCGTTTTTCTTTGCTTGACCGTCAAGCACAGAATTCGAGCGTGGCAATTTCTGATGACAGGGTATGACAATGTCGGTTAAAAGCGACTTGGGCGTCAACAATAAAATTCGGAAACCGGGCGTCAAGATAAAAATTCGGCGTCAATCGAAAAATTCGCGGACAAACGGAAATTCCGCGTCAAGCAAAAATTCCGCGTCAAGCAAAAATTTCGCGTCAATACCAAAATTCGGCGTCAATCCCAAAATTCGCGGTCAAGCAAAGAAAACGCCCATGCGGCAATCCCCTACCAACATAGGGGAAAACCCCTACTCCGACCGAGTGTAGGGGAAAACCCCTAGATTAGGGGAAAACCCCTAGAGGTAAACCCCTACCTTCGCCTTATCTTCGCCCCTTTTGTAGGGGGAAACCCCTATCGCGCAGCGCGAAAATAGGGGTAAACCCTTAAGGGTAAACCCCTACGCCGGCGCTCGAAAGGTAGGTAAAGACCCGTATCGGCATAGGGGAAAACCCCGACAATCAGGCCCCAAAAGTAGGGGAAACCCCCTACCCGTATAGGGGAAAACCCTGATGCCAAAAGCCCATTCTTCACTTTTGCGCAAGTCAAATGTTGTATGGGGGGTACTTTTTTCTAGAAAAGTTTCTTTTTTTCCAAAAAAGAAACGACACAAATTGCAACTTTAATGTCAACTGTTTTTTCAATACTTAATTGCGGGCTAAGAGCGAGAGGGGGGGGGTGCCCCATGTGCCTCGCCCAAAAAAATCCCCGCGAGGAGACAACCTCAACGGGGATTCGGATCGTAGGGCTTCGGGCTCGTGCGTCTCGTATTCGCCCCCTAACGAGCGATTGACCGCTGGGTATGGGGTAGCCTAACCCCGCAGCCAATCGCCCCTTAGAAGCGAAGCCTGAGCCCTATTGGGCCAAATGCTCAGAGGATCTCGTCAACGTAGTTCGTGTCGATGTCGATATCGAGCCTCTCGGCCAGCGAGCGAAGAGCCTTGTCCACCTTGGCCTTGGCGATGCTCTCGTCTTCGGCGTCGAGGGATCGTGTCAGTGCGTCGATGCGCTCCTCCAGCGAACGCTCGCGACTCTCAATCTTTGCGCCCCCGTCCTCTTGACATTCAGGCCCGGCTGTGTCCTCAGCCTGAGTACGAGTTTCTTCCGGAGTTGCTTCGCGGCTGTCCTCTTCGTCTTCGTAGGTGCCGTCGGTGGCTTCTTCCTCCGTGAGGAGTTCGCCGTTTCCGATATCTTCGAGGACTTCTTCCAGAACCTTGTATGCGTTCATGGCGCAGCGGCTGGCTTCGGCAATCTTCTCGGCACGCTTCCGGCTGACCTTCTTACCGATACGCTCTTCGCCCTCGGCGGCTTCGGCGTCTTCGCGCACTCCCTCGATCCAGCCCGACTTGGTGACCTCGCCCAGCACGCGAGCAAGCATCGAGAGGTCTTCCTCGCTAAAGGCTTCATCGGCGGGATCCTCGACCGTGGCCGACCCGGCGGGTGCCGGGCTCCAGCTATCCATGGCTTCGAGGAGTCGTTCGAGCCCTTGGCTGAACGCGTCGTCAGCGGAAGCCTCGACGACCTCTTCGACGACCTCTTCGACCTCGTCCCCCGGGGACTCCCCCCCGGCACCCTCCCCCGTCGTATCCTCCCCCCCGGCGTGCTCTGCAATCGAGGCAGCGATATCAATCCCGGCGGAAAGCATCGTAGCTACGCGGTGGGCGTTCTCGGCCACGTCCATAGCGGCTTCTCCGTCCCCGTCAGCGTGCGCCTTGATGGATTTCCAGAGGTCCATGAGGGGCAGGTTCGCGCCCTTAACGTGCGCTACCAAGGAGTCGTAGAGTCGATTGAGGTCATGCGAGTCGTCACGCTCTGCCGATGCTTCAACAACCGCCTCCGGCTCTTCCTCAACTTCGGGCTCCTCGACAACCTCTTCGACCCCTACTTCTTCCTCCTCCTCGACCTCGCCCTCAACGGCGCGAAGCTCGGACAGAAGATCGGCGGCAGCAGCAGCGATGGCCTCGTCCTCGGACCCCTCAATCGCGGCTTCGAGGGCACTGGCGTAAAGTGCGACTTCGCCCTCTTCGTTCACCTTGGCAATCGGGAACATCCAACCTTCGTGGCTGTCCTCGGTATGATCCTCGTCGCGACCCAAGAAGTAGGAAGCGTAGCCCTCCCAGTCCTCCTCGCCGAGAAGCGCGTTCGCATCGTCCTCGGAGAAGCTCCACTCCGCGCTCGCGTCATAGTTCCCATTCTCGATTGCACCCTTGGCCCAATCGACCGCCTTGTCGTTGAATACGATTGCCACTCTTTCCTCCTGCCTAAGTCCTCTATGGTCGAGGACATAAGCCTCGCCTCGCGTGATGTCTCCAACCCGAACCACCTGAGCAAACCGCTCCATCTTGTCGCCGCTAATGAGCCCACGAGCGGTCGCCTCCATCAGGGCGTCGGGATCGGCGGGGATCGGAACGGCGGAGCACTCCAAGAGTTCGTTCTTCAGAAAGTCGAAGCCGACGAAGTTGCCGTCGTCGTCCTCGATCTTGTCGTACTCCAGCGGAGTCCAACCAATGGACACTGCACGCATATGCCCGTCAAGATAAAGTTTGTAGACCGTGTCCGCGAAGTCATAGTCCGCGAACTTGGCCGTCATAACGAGCGAGGAATCCTCACCGTCCTTTACGACCTTCCAGTCCTGCCACGATCCAACGGGGGGCTGCGAGTAGTCATGGGACCAAAGCATCACCGGGTTCTTGGAGAAGGACTCCAAGTCCCAGCCATCATTGCGCAGGCGGTTGCCATCGCGCTTAACGCCGTCAGTCGAACAGACAAAGCGAATGACCCGCTCGTCAGAACCGGCCTTCTCGACCCGCGTGTTCTGACCACGCCTAAGCTCAACGCGCTTTCCCGACTCCAAGTCGCGGACCAAGTTCCCACTGGGCGCGTCAAGATTAAAATCAAATCTACTCATCGTCATCCTCTGCGTTTAGGGTTGATGGCTCGTGGTCGATAGTCACAGCGGCGTCAAGCATAGAGGCGAGTTCGACAAAACTGACGTTCCCACTATGCTCCGTTTTCGCTGGCGCGTCGAGGCCAAGCAACTTCGCGCGACGCTCCATCAATCCCAACGCTGCCCGGATAGATGCAGGATCGCCCTCGGCTGCGTTCTCGTAAAGACCGCGCCACATCCCATCCAATCGTTGCAACTCCATGCGTCGAAGGTCATCCGCCTTCTCGTGCTCGATTGCGGCGAGGTCGGCCATCGCACCAGCGACATCCGTGTATGCCGTCTTGTGCGAAACGCCACACTCCTCGCCAATCTGCCGATAGGTGTAGCCCGCCTTGCGCAGATCCAACGCTCGAAGCCTGCGCTGCTGGATCAACTCCGGCCTCCGAACCATCCCAGTCGGGTAATTCTTGTGATACGGGTCTTGGCTCACCGGAACACCGGCAACCAAACGAACCGGCTCACGCTCATTCTCGTCTGCCATTCAATAATCCTAGTGTTTTTTGTGCTTGACGGTTGACATAGTGGACAAAGTGTGCGGCGGTTTTCGAAAAAGAGAAGCGTGAAGAGAAAAAGCCCCCATTTCCCACTCCATTTCCCACTTCACTTCTCGCCCCTCTCCGCCGTCCACAAAATGTTACCTTGCCATACAGCAATCAAGCCCTTCCAATATTCCCTTTATAATTAAGCACTTACGCCATCAACTCTATTTCTGGGTAACCTTGCCGCACGGGACCGAGATACAGCGGCAACCGATAACGCTAGACGGTTCGCTGAGCGGGTCACACGGGAACGCGAGCCCTTTGTCTCTGGAGAACTTATCGCCCAGTTGCTGTTCGCTGCCATCGAGCGATGGGTGTTTTGCTGGGCAACCTGCTTCTGGGGTAACCCACCTATGGTCTGAGGTTCCGAGCAGTTTCATGGCATCGTTGCGCCCGGTATTGAGTGCGCAGCGTGCTTCGGACTGTGCGATGAGTTTGCACTTGGAGTTGGTCACGAGTCCATTGAAGGCATCCCTTACGCACTGTGCGACTTCTTCTGCGTCTTTGCCATCGGCATAGGCGCTCAGGAGTGCGTAGTTAGCCTTGTCTTTCATCCGATTCGCGATGATATCGATCTGGGATCTCCTACGTTGGATGTACCCTTGCGTCAGGTCCGCTTGGTCAGCTTCCTGCAGACCTTCGACAGACCTAACCCCAACGGCGTTGGCCTCCGAGACGAGCGGCAGAAGACCTTGGGTGAACTCGTCGGTATCGAAGGCCCTCGACGCCGCCTCTACCCGGACCATGAGAGACTCCACGTTGTCCTCAGTGAGGCACCCGATGATCCGGCTGCGCTGCTTCATAACGCTCCTACGCAGCCTTCCGACCATGGACTTGCAGATTGGGTCCAACTCATTCTTGGTGCGTTCCAGCACCTCCTGAGCGGCCCTACGGTCTTCCCCGTCTTCTCCCTGAAGCTGTTTCAGTTTTCGATCTGCCCAATCGCTGGCTCTCATGGGATCGCTGGTTGGGTTACCTCCCCACAGCATCCAAGCCACGGCACCTGCTCCGGGGTAGTCTTCGTGATTGGGGTTGGAGTTTCTGGGGGCGTCTAGGTCACTTTTGTGACGCTTGAACCAAGCGGCCATTCGCATGACCTTGTCCTCGGACACCGACCCTTCGACCATCCTTCTGGCCTCTCTCAGCGTCTTGTCCGTAACCCCGTCGCCGCTCTTTCCGAGCTTGTGGTACTTAAGTCCCCTGCGGGCGTTCTCAGATACAAAGCTAGGCACATCGACTGCCCTAAGCTGATCCGTTGTATCCAAGAACCCAATGACAGCCTTAACACCCTTCGACAGTTCTACCGTCCTGAAGGAGTTCTCTTCGAAGTCATCCGGGTCCAACTGCCTAAAGCGATAGCTGGTATCCGTCTCGTCAATCTTCTCTACCGTGAATCCGTTCTCTTCGACCCAGTCGATTGCGGAATCTACGTCCTTGAAGACATCCTTAGACAGGATGAGGCTTTGTATTGTTGTTCCCTGTGGGGGAGAGATACGGGTCGAAATGTCTGCGTTTTTGTAGTCTCGCTTGTAGTGCAATCTAGCACTTTGCTCGACCACCGTTGCCTCGACCTCCTCGCCCTCAGTGGCGGGATTCTGCGCCCCGAACAGCATCTCCGACTGTTCGACCGCAGTCTGCGCCGTGATCATCTGAGCCTGAACGAACGCCTCATCGCCCCAAGGCAGATTCGGCATACCAAGCTCCAGCTTCTCGTTGACCGTGTTGATCGGATAACCAAGACGCCACAACTGATCCGCGTGCTTCAGCTTGCCGCCGTAATCCTCGCGCAGAGCCTCGACCGTCCCCCACTCCCAAACCAACTTAAGGTCGGGCTCGATAGCCTGCACTACCATCCGGTTCATCACATCCGAGAAGACCGCAGCAATCGGCTGAATCGTATTGTGGTAGAACAGGCGCTCCTGAACCTTAAGCCCAGCATCGCTCAACCCATTTGCGCTGTACTCATTCAGGTACAAAGTGGGCACGTTGAACGCTCGCGCAATCTCGGCAAGGTTCCAGCGGCGTCCCTCCGAAAGCTGCATGTCCTTCGCCGCTTGACCAATCGCTTGGAAATCAAAGTTGTTCCCAAGCACCGCGATGCTGTCAGCATTCGCCGCACCGCCGTAGGAGTCGAGCCACTGGTCCCTGATCAAGCCAGCGTCTTTCTCGTCCAGCCTGCCCTCACCCGTCCACTTCAGAATGCCAGCGGGAGCGCCGCTGTTCTCCAGAGTGGCCCTGTTCCATGTCGCGCTAAGGTGGTCGGTCTGAACCGCCATCGACGCGACCTCCAGAGGGCTAACCGGCAGCAGCGGGTCTACATCGGAGATTGCGTATTCAAACCGAGCAATCCTTTCCGGCGTGACTTGGACCGCACCCCTGTCTGCGCCCAACTGCCATCCGCGAAGGTCGTACAAATTTCCCTTGGGGCGAACTGGGGCGACCATGCGCGGAGTCAGCGGCAAAAGCGCCCTCGGAACTCCTCGGCTGTCCGGGCTGTCCAAAAAAACGTAACTGGCCCCGTGCAGAAGCTCTTGCGCCACGACAGTGTGTACAAACTTAGTATGCCCCATAAGCGGATTGGGGCGCTTCAGCAGTTCGTATACGGGGCCACTCTGAACCTTGTCCTCTCCCCGGTAGAGGCTCATCGGAACCTGAGCGAGGGTCGTGGCAATCTGGTTCACGCATCGAAAAACAGTGATGTTGTTCTGATACGGATCCCCGACACCCGTGCTGCCACCTTTGTCGAGAAAGTTGATCAACGCAGTCAACTTCGAAGAGGAAGTTGACCTAGTCTGCGCACCGCCTCTGCGAGTGATGCGATTCCGCAACGCCCCGAAGAATCCGCCTCTGTTTTTCGTGTTTGCCAAAACTTTCCCCCAATTATTCATTCAGGGACTGGGGACGATGCACACTAGCCGAAAAAGATTTCCCGACTAATGTCAACTGGTCCTGATTGTATCCTATTTCCCGCTGCAAATGCGAGCATGAGCGCCTCCGCCCTGTCAGGACTCTTGCCACCGCGCCGCCTCAGTTGATCTTTGCTTTCGATCACTACTTGGCCTTTGACATTGTGCGAGTAGCGGATCCCACAAAGCTGCGACACCAGCCGCTCGTCCCAGATGCCGGTAATCTCACCATCGCGAAACCGCTCACGCATCGCCCAGTAGTATTGAGCCTTACTATTGGAAAATCTCTCCGGGTCATCCGCCTTGTTGCCGACATTTACGTCGATGACGTTGACCGCAGGACAAGCATCCTCAATCGCTCGCGCAAAGTAATGCCCCATGCCCACAGAGTCGATGCAGCAAACTAGGTTGCGATCCTCATACCCACGCAGCACGTTGATGACCGCACCCCGGACATCCGAACCCGCCCATGTCCGCATTTCCACCAACCGTTGTCCGTGTCGTATGCAGAGGACCGTCTCATCGGAACCCGGACCAGCAACGTCGAGCCCCGCCTGCCAGATGTCGCTCGACTTGTTATCGACCTCCCTGCGCTTTGCGTCCTCGACCCATGTAAGCCAAATCAGCGAATCGTCGCGCTCAGTCGGGAAGTCCCCACACACGCGGGACTGCCAGAGCGGATGCCCCGGCCCCCACTCGCGAAGCTTCTCGGCGACCCATCGCTTCGTCGTCAAGTATGGGTAGGGGTTGTCATCCAACTCTTGGTCAGAAAGCTCCAGCAAGCTGTCCGGGGTCTGCCCCTGTAGGTTCGGAGAGTCGAACGCGGAAATCTGCATAAGCTCCCATGTCTCTCTTTGCCCATGGAACGCGTCGTAAAAAGGCCCACTGACCGCAGTTGGGTTGGCAATCGCAAGCATGTGAACATTGCCGCCCGCCCGAATACCCTCTGCCGCCTCCCAGATCTCCGGCCTGACTCCAACCGCCTCGTCAAACACCAAAAGCATCGGGTTTGCTGAGTGGAATCCCTGAAACCGCTCCGCTGAATCGGTCGAAAGACCAATCGCCCACCAATCCTGCGCCGCGCGAAGCTCAGTGCCGAACAACTGCCCGCCGAATTCCTTGGGCATCTTGCCCTTGGCCGCAGCAACCTCGGCCCACAAAAGTTTGCGCACCGCAGTGAAGGTAGGCGCAGTCGTCAGTATCTTGCTGTGCGGATACAAGTAGAACCAAGCGAGAACGATCCTCGCTGCGACAAATGTCTTTCCGACGCTGTGCGCTGCCCTGACAGCAACTCGCGGCTTCTTAAATACATTGCGAACGATGCGCTTCTGCATCCCCCACAATGAAGCGCCCATGTAAGCCTCGATGAAATGCGCCGGATCCTGTCGCCCGTCTTGGATTATTCGCTGGACGGCTGGAAGCTGATCCGAATACTGGTCGCTCTCTACGATCAAGGGTCTAGTTCTTGTTGTCAGGACGCATGGACGTTGAAATCTGAACCCTAATAGGGCGACCTAGAACCTCGACCCCATACATCTCCGACAAGAGAGCATCCTCGTCATCGCAAAGCACAGTGACAAACCCAAATCCCATGCTTCGGTCACTGGCCTTGTCTCTTGCGACCTTCGTCGTTCCTACTTTGTACCCATGCGAGCGAAACGCCTCGGTTAGATCCGAATCTTTGGCATCGAAGTGCAGGTTGCCGACAAAAAATGTCTGTTCAATGTATTTTGACATACAAAAATCCGCTTAAATCGATGCGATTTTGCCACACTAATGAGAAAAACTAAACCCAGACCACCCAATTGGGTAGTTGTCGGTCGGGTTCGTGTTCTTATCACCATTGACGAAAACAAAAATCGGCCCGGTGTCCTCGCCCGCAGTCGCAGCCTGCAAGGAGCACACGGCGCGACGAGCCTCATCCTCCGTGACCATGTGCATCCTCGAAAAAATCGCCAAGAACGCATTTACGTCATACACGGCCCTCGGAACTCCAGTGCCAAAGTCCGCTGAGACGCCAATCATGGCCTCCTCGAAGCCTTCAAGCGTCTCTACGAACTCCGGCTCACGGATGGTTGATGAAGCTTCCAAGGGGGATGTCCACCGAGTCAGACTTTCTCTTCGCGACAATTGCAAGAATCAAGTAGCCCACAAGATCGACCAGAACGTCCTCGTCCTCCCTCGCCGCGTCGCCGCGCGAAATTCGCGCAAGCTTATGATCAATCTGCACATACAGTTGATCAAGTGGGTCAACGCGCTTGCAGAAGATGTTCGCAGGCGAGATCGCAGAATTCCCGTACTTTGTGTTCTTCTCAATAAGTAAATCCAAGATTTCCTGCATCGTCTGGTGCAGTTCGCTCGCCAGCGGTGCCTTTGGGTTCTTGCTTGTCACCTCTGGCTGCGCGAGGTCGTTCTGACGCCCGCATTCTTCGTTCTTTGACAATCTGAAACTCCCTAGCTGCATCGCCGCAGCTTACTACGTCGCCTTCGGGGAACTCCTCTGGCGCACCAATCTTCTCGAACGATCCACTCGTCTCTAACTTGATTGCTCGGATCTCTGCGAAGAACTCTAGCCTCTGCTCGTCACTGAGGTTCTTTTCCTCGCAGTCCTCGAACAACTGCTTAAGCTCCGAGAGGGTGAAGACAACGCGCGGCTCACCATCCTCTCTGGGGCGACGCTTCAAATAAGCAAAGTCGGCCTCGGTCCTTGTGACGTAGATCTGCCCGAAGGCAGTCCGCATTCTAATAGCGCCCCACTCCGCCATCAGTGCAACGTCCCGTCGCCCCTGTCGGCCTCAGCTACGCGCATCACTGCCTCGCGATAGCACCGCACGGACCTCTCCTTGATCTGCTCCTGCGACCGCTGCTGGATATCGATCACACCTACTCGGAAAGCATCAAGGCGGTCCTCCATCTGCCCCGACAGGTCGCGAATGCGCTCCACCAGAACCAAGACCTCGGCCCAGAAGTCATCTTCCGTGATCCGAATCTCGGAAGAGATCAAGTCCAGCATGATTCGCTGGGTCTCGATCTTTTGCGTAAGGCTGAATGATTCAAATAGTTGCTCTTCAAACGACGCCATCAGAAATCCCCCACAGCATTATCTTCAAGGGACTCCGAATTGCCAATCCGGAAAAGCTCAGATGCTGGGTCAATCAAAGCTTCCGCTGCCGGGTCGAAGATCATTGGGCACGAACCAAGGCGACCTGACCTGCCCCTTCTCAGCTTCAGCAAGTGTACGTTCGCCATCATCTTACTGCTTGGGTCTTCCGGCTCGATCCTTTGGACAGCCACTACGTTATCGGCCACCTGCTCCAGTGCCGCCGAACCGTGAAGGTCAGTTGCCTCTGGGTTCTTCTTGTCGCGTGCGTTGCGGCTAGGGTGACACACGACCCAGACTGCCATATCGAGGCTTGTCGCACACTGCTTAAGGGCGTGAATGCTCTCGCTCAAAACAAACCGCTCTCTATCGAGCGCACCCTGCGTCATAAAGTGGAGATGGTCTAAGAGAATGAAGTTCACACCCAGCCGCCGCTTCGCGTAATGGCAAATCTTCACGAACTCATCGGTGTCCATCGACCCGAATTTGTTGATGACGAACAACGGAAGCTCTTCAAGCACCTGAAGCCCCTCTTCGCGCTCCGTCTTTGTCATCGCTACGCCTGAACCGTCGGGCCTGACATGGGGATACTTGCCGACAATTCGTTGCAGGATCCTCCAACGAAAATCCAGTGGCGAATTCTCGAAGCTCGCGCCCATGACCGGGACGCCCAGAGCAGCAAGCTGCACCAGCAAGCATGTTCCAAAAGCCGATTTGCCAGACCCAGTGTGTCCGGTCAGCACGGTAAGCTCTCCTGTTCGGATTCCACCAATCAGCCCATCGAAGCATCCCCACCCGGTAGTGAAGCCGTGAGGAGCACCCCCCTCGTGATCCTCACGCAACTCTTCAATGGCGTCTTTGCTCGCAACGTGATCGACCAGCGGATGTTCGTCGCCCGGCGCTGCATTGATCGACCTAACGAGTTCGTTCAACTTCCCAGCGGCAGCGAACTCGCAAGCGTCCTTCAATTGCGTCTTGCCATCCGCTGCGTAGACCAACGGGTAATCGACAATCCGGCACCTTGACCGACCCAGCACATCCGCCAACGCCTCCGACCCCTTGCGACCGGCGTCATCGGCATCAAGGCAGATCGTGATATCGTCGAACTTTTCCAAGTCATCCAGCCACGACTTCCGCGACTGATAGCTCGCATGTGCGCCATCGGGCAGGCTCACCACATTGCGGATGCCGTTCTGCGACAGAACGATTGCATCCTCTTCGCCCTCGACGACCAGAACCTTCTTCGTGCCGATGCAGTTGTCGATGTTGTAAAGATGTGACTCCGCCCCCTTGGGCTCGCGAAGGATCATCTTCTGACGCTTTCCGCTTTCGTCAATCCAAGATCGCTTCAGCTTGCAGTAGGTCGGCTTGCCCTTGCGAGAGTACGGCACCTGCTGCAACGTCTTGCCCCGGCGCTCGACAACCCCAACGCGGAACTCCCGCAGCGACTGCTCGCTGATTCCCCTGCTCTTCTGGAAAAACTCGACCCAGTCAGAATTCTCCAAGAGGGTCGAAGACGCAGTCGCGATGTCCTCCACCTTGGGGGCTTTCAATGCGGTCTTCCTTTTAGGCTTAGCCGGGACTGCGGCCCCTTCGACTCTTTTTGCTACGTCCACACCTAGCCTCCTCATTAGGTTGTTGAACCCGCCAGTTTCGCCACACGAATGGCAAATAAATCCCCCGGTCTCGGAGTTGACCCCAAGAGGATGGCGAGCCTTTGAGTTGCAAAGTGGGCACTCCTTAAGTCGAACCCAGCTACCGCTGCGGCTGTGCTGCAACCCTGCCGCAGAAAATCCCGCTTCGATTTCGGAAATAGAGACTTCGGGCATATTGTCCTCAATTCTCGTGGGAACGAAGCGCCATAACTTTTTCCGGTGCCTCGGTAATACTTACATTATTCCCCTCCATTCCCTTCCCTTCCTTTCCATTCCCTTCCTTTCCCTTCCCTTCCCTTCCCCGTGCAAGAACGGGCCGTGCATGACCCATGCTTGAATCATTCATGGAATCATCATCGATTTCATTGATCCTTGTCTGGGCAGGGATGCAGGACTCTGTGATGTTTACACCCTTGCCGGAAGAACCGGGCAATGACGAGTCAACCTCTTTGTGGTGGGGCCTCTGATGCTCTAGGAAGCCCGGAATCTCGATAAGGTGCTTACCGCCACACGAGTACCTGACGAGGAAGCCGTCGGGGTGCTGGCAGAGGTCGCTGAGCATCTGCGACACCGTGACTGCGGTGATCTCTTCGTCGTAAGGAAAGCAAGCGACCTTGATTCGACGAGGCCGATCCAGAAGTCTGCCCCTGCGGTCGGCAAGGGTCCACAGGCCGATGAACAGCAACCTGTGCGCCGCTGAAAGTTCCGCAAGCCCTTCGTGCATGAAGAACTCTGGCTTGATTGTTCTAATCCTTTGCGCCACCGGAAATCCTCCTCAGCCCCATGTACTCGTGAATGATCCGCTGCACATCGGCGAGCAAATCGACGTTCTTCTCGTCCTGACAAAAATCATCCAGAGCAGGGGCGTCTAGCTCCGAAATGGTTTTGAGGGCGGATCCAATTCCTCCTCGCGTCTGTGTCAGGCCAAGCTCAGACCGCCAGCGGCGCTGCGTGAACGCCGGGTTGTCGATGGCCTTTGTCTCCGCATCTTCGAGTAGCTCCAAGGGGGCTACGCCAAGACGCTTGGCGTTTTCTGCAGCGGTTTCATACCAGCCACGCTCGACAAGCGGGAACTGCGCATTGGCCCCCTGCGCTTCGAGCCTTGGCTTGATGACCTCTCTGTACGCCCTTGCAAGACGGACAATCCGGCTTCGGTCATACGAGAACGAACGCGCAAGTTTTTCGAGGATACGATCTCCGCGTCCTGCACGCTCCTGCGCCACTCCGCAGCAGATTGCCATGGCGATCCATGCCCGCTTTCCCAGACTTTCCGCCTCCTGAAAAACGGAAACGATCTGATCAATTGAAACTCTTCTGAGCTTGCGATCAATGCTCCACGGGTCCAGAGCGCGGTCGATCTCAGCAATTGGACCAGAAACCGCCTGTTCAATTTCCACCTCCCCAGCCATATGCAACTCCCTTCGACAAACCGAACGCAGCGTTTTTGCACCGCGCGTAGCCGATATCAAGCCATACCGACAACCGCGCCGAATGTCCAGCAGCGGTTGCCATGGATCCTTCTCGGTGGTACAACGCCTCTTTCGAATAAGGAGAAGAAGCAATGGCCCAGACCAAGACCAAGAACATATTTCAAAAAATGAACGGAGTCATGTCCGACCTTGATGGCAGCATCGAAAAGGACGGTCAGGTCACATACGGGAACAAGTACAAGTATGTGTCAATCTCCGGTTTGACCAACCAAGTTCGTCGCTCGCTGGTTGCTAACGGACTGGCGTTCTACACAGATCTCGTCGTAGAAGACCGCTCCGGCAAGGGCTTGGTTCAGACGTACAAGTGCAGCTTGGTAAACTCCGACGATCCCAGCGAGAAGATTGAAATGCACATGGTCGGATCGTCCAACGACCAGTCTCCGACCTCTTCCGGCATTTGCCTCTCTTATGCCGTCAAGAACTGCTTTCTCAAAATGTTCTGCTTGGCCGGAGACGATGAGGATGCAGAGGCCCACGCAGGTTCGCCTTCGTCCAAGGGGTCACAGGGCGGCGGAGCCCCAAAGAAGACAGGCCCGAAGGCGAAGCCAGCACCTAAGCCGGTTCGCTGCACGGTACTGTCCGTGAATGATGTCTTCAGCTATTCGGAGGTTATCGTGAAGAAGACCGAAGACGGCAAGGAACTGAAGACGATGACGAGCGTCTCAGAGGTCGTGGAGATGGCTCGTGCGATATGCGACGCGAAGGCAGAGGCCATTATCGAGACGAGACTGACGGACAAGGGCAACCTCGAACTCGTTAGCATCAAGGAAGTCAGCTAACACTCATGCTTTCTGATTCAGCGCGGAAGTCTCTTTCTAGGTTGACCTTCACTGAGGATGACCATTGCTACACCCTCGACAAGGGCACCGAAAACGAGACAGTGCTCGCGTCTGCGACTCAGATGATTTCTGGCCTGCGGCTAACGGACACCTCGTTCTTTCGACCCCACCACCTGCAGGCCGGAACGGATCGCCATGTCGCCACCGAACTTTGGGACAGGGGGATTCTCGATGAAGGCTCACTGGACGAGAACACCGGCCCGGCGCTCGAAGCTTGGAAGAAGTTTCTGGACCACTCAGGGTTTGAAGTTGAGGAAATCGAGATCCGCTGCTTTTCGGAAAAGCACCTATATGCAGGAACGATTGATCGCATTGGAGTCCTTGATGGAAAGCGAACAATTCTCGACATCAAGGGTTCCGCCGAGATGCCCACCTACGCCTTGCAGCTTTTCCTCTACAAGATTGCTTGGCAGGAGATAACTGGCGACAAGATAGAAGATCTGGTTTCGGTCCACTTGCTGAAGTCTGGGAAGTACAAGGCGCATTCGCACGCAGACAAAAAATCCGCCCTCGCAGCAGCAATGGCGGTTCCCACTCTTCACAGGTGGAACACCGGCGAAGAGATCTGGTCTAAGGCCACAAGGATTGCCGCTAGGGCACTCTGTGAATTTTCAGAGAGCTACTTGGAGGAATAGAGCGTGTCAGAAACCCTTCCGATAATTGATTCGCAGGATGACTGGGAAAGTGCCGCCGAAGAGCTTCTTAGTATCGTCGAGCGGCGTAGGGCCATCTCCGAACAATGGGGCGAAACGATCCAGCAAACTCGCGCCAAGTACAGAGAAGCGACAACCGCGAAAGATGCTATTGACCGCGAGTTGAAGGAGCGCGAGAGCGCACTTAGGGGAGCAATGTCCCTCTATGAGTCGAGTGGCAATGACAGCCTCGGAGTACGCCGCAAGATCGAGTTCTTCGTCGAGAACGAATCCCTCATTCCTCGAAAGTTCATGCAGCCAAACGAGAAGTTGATCAAGGAAGTAGTTGAGTCAATGGGCGAAATGACTCATATCCCCGGAATCGGAATCGCCTACAGGTATCCCGTGTACCTAAAGACAAAGAAAGAGAGTAACTAGAATGGGCACAATGAACACAGCGATGATCCTTGGCCGCTTGGGCCGCGACCCCGAAACCCGTTACACGAACGGAGGCAAGCAGGTCTGCAATTTCAGCGTGGCGACCGACCGCAAGTCGGGCGGGGAAAGCGTCACTGACTGGCATAACGTGACTTGCTGGGACAAGACCGCCGACATTGCCGCCAAGTTCCTGCGCAAAGGATCCGAAGTAATGGTGCAGGGGGAGATTCGCTACAGCACCTACAAGGCGAAAGACGGCACTGAGAAGAACAAGACCGAGATCAACTGCACGAGGATCGTACTTGTAGGAAAGAAGGACTCTAACGGGTCCAGCGGAGGTGGCGGGTTTGGGGGATCGGAAACAAAGGCAGAAATGCCCTTCTGATATCCCTTGGGGCGGACACAAAAACGCAACGCCTGAATCCGACTCTCTGGACGGAGTAGCGATACTCGTAGAGGAGATGGGACGAACTGCGATTGGGACAGAACCAACAGTCGCAGCAGCGCCGTCGCCTGAGATAGCATTGCGGGCGGCGGTGCTGCGTCAGGCAATCAGGGATTCACAGGGGAACAGCAAGGATGCACTTTCGGCAAACTCGTGGTTCATGGGGAATCACAGTTCATGCGAAGGGTTTTCCTTCGTCGAGATTTGCGAGTCACTGTCCTTCGACCCAAAGCTGACCATTAAGAAAATTCGGGGAGTTTCTAAGCTTGGCAACCACTGAATACAACGGAGTGACGCTTCGGTTTCCAAACACCGAAAAGCCATACATCGCTCGCGCCTATGTTCCGGGTGGGATCAACCCGCGACAGAAGCTCATCGGTAGATTCGCGACTGCTGAGGAGGCCCACGTTGAACGCGAGAGGTTTCGAAGGGATCAAGCCCGAAGGCAAAAGTCGCGCGAAGAGATTGAAGAGGAAATTCTTGGTCCGACGCTCCCTAGTCAGATTTCCAAGGGAGTGAAGAGCCCGGCCATTCTTCTTCGAGCAGCAGTGGTGGAGCAGGCGAAGAAGGATCTCGAATCTCCGAATGAGAAAATAGCAGAAGAGGCCCGTCGTTGGTTTCTTGGGCTTTACGAGTGCATGCCAACCTTCAGCTTTGCCGAGATCTGCGACCTTTGCGACGCTTCGGCCCCCAAGGCCGCTCGAAGGTTGGGTTGCTGGGGAAGTATTTAGATGGGCGAAGCGCAGGGGAGAAAGATCTGTAGCTTCACGGTGCAGGGAAAACCTCAGCCGCAGGGATCGCATCGCGCCTTCATGCCGAAGGGGGCTAGGTTCCCGGTGGTCACCGACTCCAATCGAAACCTGAAGCAATGGAGGGACATCACGTCATTGGTCGCTCAGAGTCACGCTCTTGACCCTCTATGTGATGGTCCCGTTCTCTTGGTCATCGACTTCTATTTCCAGCGACCCAAAAGCCTTCCGAAGAAGGTTGAGCACCACCTTAAGAAGCCCGATCTAAGCAAGCTAATCCGGTCTATTGAGGACTCCCTGACAAACATTATTTGGTGCGACGATTCGCAGGTTGTCGAAGTCAGGGCGACTAAATCATACGGCACTCCAAGGGCTGAAGTCGCCGTTTTTGAATTGAGTAAGGAGAAATCGCAATGAGGACACAGTTGGACAAGAGGCAGAACATTAGGCTCGATCAAGAGCTTCTTTCGGTTGTTTCCAAAATCGCAGAGGAAGAAGACCGAACGGTTAGTGCGACGCTTCGGGTTCTAGTGAAGGAGGCTCTCGCGAAGCGAGGAAAGGCTGTTAATTCCGGTAAAGGCAAGCTGGCCTCCATCCGTCCTTCCACAAGAGTTTGAAGAGGGCTCTTTCGATGTGGTAGACCCTCTTCTCCGACATCTCAGGGGCTGCAGCGTGCAGCAACTCGTGAAGATATGTACTCGCGAGTTGCTGTGCGCTTTTTTTTCGCTGCAAGAAAATTATCTTGTGATGAACGTCGGTGTAGCCGACTACGTTGTCGCCTACCGGCTTCGCTGAACTGCCGTATGTTGCTCGAATCGCATCGTCGATGTCGTCAACAACATAAACCGCCCACGAAGATTTTCCGACTCTGATCCTCATCCATTTTGCGCCTGATACATCATCAAGATTTGCCTAAGAACCTTGCTTCTCGAACAATTCCATTCGGATGCCAGACGTTCGATCATTAGGTCAAGCTCTTTTGTTAGGGTGAAGGAACAAGTTGAGGTCACCCCGCGCTCTCTTCGCGCACTGTACCGCTTAGGACCGCCTTTAAGGTTCTCCGCAGAGCGCGGCCCGACGTTCCGATCAACTACTCCGTCGTCTAAAAAATCCTGCCTACCGTTCAGCCTAGAGGCCATGACAAAGTCTCCACATCGACAATCGGGTCGGTCCCGTGTTTGTCGAACTTGATCAAGGGGGATCCAAGCGGGCATGGCGCTACAATCATTTCCCGAATGTAGTCGGACCTGCCAAGGTAACTGCCTGTCCTAATCTCAAGACGAGGGCGAAGAACTTCGTTATCTTCCTCATCTACACCAATTGACCACAGGGTTTTGAATCCGAAGTAGTGGTTGTGCCCAAGTGCAGCGAATTGAGCCTTGGGGAACAAACTGAAACACCGCTCAACTTCGGACCAAGGGTTCACGCCAGCCCGCTTGCCGTGCTGGATTACGCCCCAGTATTCTTCCCCGCTCGATCCAACCTTGACGCGCACTAATCCTCCAATGCCCCAGTACGGGACATTGCCGGGAAGAACGTGTGCGATGATTTGGCAAAGATCCAAAAGCCCCTCTCGCCTAGTTCTGGCGTCGTGGTTCCCCCGCGTTACGCCCGCAATCAAACCCTTCTCGGCCAATGGAACTAAGCAATCAATTGCATCGATCACTTGCTCTGTCGGCCAACTGGATTGAGTAAGCAACTTCTCGCCGGGCGACGAGCCGCTAACGATTGCGTTTTCTAGAATATCGCCATTGAGGACTAGGCAAATCTTATTTTCCAAGCAGTAGTCGAGGGTGTATTGCCACTGCTCTGCGGCGTGCTCTTCGGCTCCAATGTGAATATCGGAAGCGATGCACAGGAGTCCATTACTCCTGAGTTGAATTGTCGGAATCTGCAACGGGACCACCTTGGTTTTCTAAAGTATCCGCAAGCTCCGATGCCTTCACTGAAACAAGTCGAATGAAGCTTGCTATCTCTGGTCCCTGTATCTCAATTCTATTAGCGACAGACCTAAGCACACCCGTGGTCGTTGGGATGTACTCCTCGGAAGAACGCGCTGCTTGCACGGCGTAGGAGGCAAGCCCCCTAAGAACCTCAACCGATATCTCGGCCCACTCGACGAGTTCTTCGACCACTCGGTCGTCGAGATTGTTGTCAGTTTCGGCGGCAAAGGTTTCTAGGATCTCTCGTACTGTGCCGCCGCTGTCCGCCTTGGCCTTCGCCGCCATTGCAGCAGAACTGCTGTCGATAGCGACTGAGATCAGAGAAGACATTGATGAGAATAAGCTCATTCTGCCTTCTCGTCAGGTCTGGAGGCCCCCGCAAAATAGCCGACAATCCCCAAGACCAAGTTTTGGCAGAACGAAAGAGCGCCAATGACGATTTCTGGGTTCTGTGGAGGGTAAAACCAAGACACCGCAACAGAGCCGATCACGCCAGACTGTCCAAGAACCGCAATCCCAGCAAGGATGTAGTCCCGCCGGGGGGTCATTCCTCTTCGTCCTTAAACAGGCCACTGAAAAACCCCCAAACGCGGCCAAAAAGGTTGTTCCAGATGTCTACGACAACCGAGACAAGCCCGCCGGTCATTGGGGTAATGAGAGGAGCGACGGTTTCCCAATCGACCCCGCGAATTTCCTTCACGCTGCCCTGAAGTAGCCGCCAAAGGCTCTCAGATCCCTGCACGACGGCGTTGTGCTTTGCCTCACCAGAGGCCCCGGAAGGCTTCCCTGCCTCCTCTGCGGTCAAAATGAGGGCTTTTAGGAGGGGGAGGAAGGTTGCCACTGCGTTTACGGTCTTTGCGTCTGCTTGTTGGCTCATGGTCTTTTTCTCCATGCGGACCACACGCGGGATATGATCCCCAGCAGTCCATTCTCGGTCCATCCAGTCGGGCCGTTCTCTGCGTCAATTAGCGGAATCTGTATTTTGCTGTCACTTTGACGGGTCAAGTCATCTAGTACGGTCGAGCGTTCCCAAATTTTCCGCACCTACTCATTCCTTAGAAAGGCGCGTGTCCCTCTTTCGTCAATTTCTTTGAGAGTTTGGGCCACCGCTTTCAGTTGGGATGCGGTTTCAGTCTGTTGGATTGTAATACGTTCCAAAACGTCAGCGTTTCGCTGAGAATCGCGTCTCGATTGCTCTTTTGTTTCGGCAATTGCAAGATTCTGCGCGTTATCGACGCTGCTTTGTACCGAGATTATGGAGCCAAGAACCACGCTCAGTATCCCAACTAGCCCGCCCACAAGCCATCTGATGTTCTCGTTCACGATCTAATTCCCCTTTTCGTGGACTATGGATCGAAGAGGACACTGACTTGCCTGCTGGCATCCATGACCCGGCGGAGGTAGTCAGGATCGCCACCCCCATTGTAGCGCAAAAGCGCCCTTCGAATCGAGCCTGTCCTAGCTAGGTGTCTAGACAAAATTTTGCAGGCTAGGTCTATGTTTTTCTCTGGGTCAAGTAGCTCAGTTGGAAAGCGAGCCACGAAGCCGTTCTCCCATGCCACGGGGAGCATGATCTGGCACAGCCCATACGAACAACTTGCTAGGTCGGGGTACTTGATCCACTTGTCGTCGTACTTGGACTTTGTTCTCAGGACGTTCGCCTTGACCCCGTCGAAGTAGCGACGCCAAAACCCGCGCTCTACGCGAATTGCCCACGGATTGCCGGAGGACTCTGTGTAAATCAAGCCGCCAACAACATAGGGCGGCACTCCGTACTTCTGCGCCGACTTCTTGACTTCATCAACATAGGGTCGAACGGCTTTTGCTATAAGCGAGTCACCCATCTCGCTAGTCAAGGTATGCTGTTGCCATTCGATCCGATACTGGGTCCACCGGCTTTTCCAATTTGAGGGATACCGTCTTAGGCATTTTCGCATCGAACTTTACCGACATGATTCTCCAGATAGGGTGCTCGTCAGGACCGGAGTCCACTCGACTCACCGACTTCATGTAAACGTACTCTCCGATGACAGGGATCTCGGTCAAACCCAAGACCTTAACTTCGAGAGTGACTCGCTGCCGAGAGTAGTAGGTCACGCCAGCGGCGGCTACGCCATCGGCATCTGCCTCGTCTACGAGTATCGGGTCGTTCAAGGTCACGACCCCCGAAGACTCAATAAGATCCTTTGCCTCGGAGAACTCGGTGCTCGCAAAGGTTCCGTTGACAGCCTCGGAGTCTACAAACGTCCTTACTCGCGACTGTTTGCGTCCCAATTCCTTAACGGCTTGTCGAGCGTCAAACGGAACGCCATAGCCATAGTAGTTTTCCGTGTTGAAGTTCATGTTTCCGACGATTGTGTTTTCGTCAGTCAGAACACACGCCACCGGAAACAACTGCACCATGTCCAGAGCCACTATTGAATTGATGCTCACGCCCAAGAACTCCCAATCGCAGTTAAACGCGACTTGCCCTATTCCCGCGTTGCCAAATTCAATTTCAAAGTCTTCAGCGTATCTCGCCCACGCGGCATCTCCTATTTCGTAGGTTGCCTTCCGGGGGTTTGGAAGTGCTTTGGTGCCAAGGTCAATGTAGCTGCCGTCTGCAAGGAACACCCGAACAGTTAGCAGGGCGTCTAATTGTCCGAAAAAATCAGCATCAATCGTAGAGCCAACAAATGTAAGAACGTAGGTGCCTGCTTTCGGAAATGCTACATCTTGGTATGCGTAGCCTTCATCTATTGGCTCAGTTGAAGTCAATTTAATCGCGTATTGCCCGTTGAACGCAGGTACACGGGTGTTGTCGTTAGCTACGTTGATTCTTTTCCTTTCAATCGAATTCCCCGCACCCAGCGTCCTCCAAGGATAAATCGCGGTGCTACTGACGCTGCTGCCGGGAAGCTCCGCCGATCCGTTCACAATCAGATTGCCGCCATAAAAGTCCGCAACATCGATTGCGATGCGACCGGCTGCGTTGGTCTTCCAGTAGCAAAATGTTCCATTGCAAATTTCGTTTAGCGTCTGGGCCACAGTCTGCCCCGAAGGAATCAAAACTCCAATCTGAACAGGAACCTGCGTTTCTCTAAACCCTTGGTTGTCTGCATCTGAAGCGTCATCAACAGAGGAGAACGTATGCCGCTTGCGAAGGTCAACCAAGTCGAACGAGGTCTTGTCCACGTTAGTAGCAGCAACTGGCGCGTGGCTTTCGCCCGGAGCGGTCCTAGTCAAAATGTCGTATGCAATTTCGCCCAGATGGAAATAGCTTTTGGTTACGCTTCCGCCGCCATCGCGGTCGCACTGTCCAAGAACATCGACATACAGCGTGTCTGGAACATCGTCTACGTCGAACGTGTAATCGCCAACCGGACTAACAAGCCCTGCTGCGACCGTGTTGGTAATGACGAAATTACCCTCACTGCTGTTGTCCTGCGACAACGATGTTCCTGCAATAGAGCGGGTCGAGTCCGCCGTCCCGTACACGTTCCTGATGACGTTGCAGTTGTTTGCTGCAAACGTATAAGTGCCTCCGCTACCCGCCAAGTCTCCATTCGTGCCTGTACGGTAGGCTGGAATCCTTTTAACTTCTCCGTATACAACGGGGATTGGCTGTTGCTTCAGCGTGGTGGTTTCGGTGAGCTTGCCGGAAATCCAATCAACGGTCGAGTTGTGCAACTGCTTCGACAAATCAACCTTGCGATCCATCAGCCCAATGTCGATCTTCGACGTTGACCAAGACGGGATTACCATCGAAGCCCTTGCAATTAGCGTGAAGTCTTCAATCTTGTCCGAGACAGTGGAATTGCCAATCCAAAGATTCGCATCGCGGCCCTGCCAGATGTAGTCGAAGAACTCGTTGTCGTACTCACCGTCTGCCGACGCCAAGGAGATTTTTCCCAAACTGACGGAATTCTGAAATCTGCCGTTGGAACTCGAAAGAGTTTTAGAGAACCCCGGCAAGCTACTCATCCTCGATTCGTAAGGATAGTAGGTATCAGCGTGAGAAATGTTCTCAGTTCTAAGGGCTACGCGAATCGGAGTGACGGCATAAATGTACGAACTGGACTTAGTGGGCACATACGCCGTGTCTAGCTGAATGCGCAGGACGCCCGTCGAAGAGTCGTAATGCCAGTAGTCGGTTCCACCCAAGCTGTCTGAGTCTCCGGGGCTGGCTACGGAGCTTTCCGTTAGCTTGGTCAAGCCGCGATAAACCTCTTTGATTTCCGGCTTGCTGGACAGCGTGGTCTTGTATGTAGTCCCAACCGAGCTACTTCCACCCGGAGTAGAATCTGTAAGCTCCCAAGCCTTTAGCCCGATGCCGGGAAGCAACTCCGCAATCACGGTAGTTGCTGCGTCTAGGGGAATTTCGGCGACTGGGATTTCATAAAACGCAGTGGTCTGAGGGTTGTTGCACCCAACGGATTCTGTGCTTGAAGGACCGCCGCCAGATCCGTCGCCCAGCAAAGCCTGCGCGCTTACAATACGGTCAGTAGCAGCGGTAGAGTTGTATGCCCTGTCAAAAAAACTCGTAATGAGACACTTGTCACCAAGCCCGCCAGTACCATTTCCAAGATACCCCATCCGACCAAATGGGGCGTTGACTTGCGTTTCGGAAGATCCGTCCCAAGAGACACCTCTAGGGCGAATCCAAGCAACGTCAGCAGTGCCCGCATCGAGAGAAGTTGTAATTCCGGTGCATAGTATTTGAGTGGTGTAACCCACGCTTCTCACTCGCGAGGCGACTGCGCCTGCCCCAGAACCGCCAAATGAAGAAGAATCGCCAAAGTCCAAATCCTGCCATCCGGCAGAACTTATAGATTCATCTATTCTCGAAGGACCGTCTATGCTTGCTGCCGTGCCGCTAGATAGGATCGACGGGACAAACGTAATAAGAAATCCATAACTGATGTGGGTGTTGCCCCCCGCGTCTGGATTCTCCATTTCGATTTTGGTGTCGTTGCCGGTAGGATTGGAATCAAACTCGTCAAATCGAACTATGCCCTGCGCTAGCAAATCCCCGGTCGCCATCGGCGTGATTAGCGTTTCGCCCCTAGAAGCACTGCCATCGACGAAGTTGTTCAAGAGAACGGAATTGCCACTGTCTGAGGTTATGTCGTCTGATCCGGCAAGAACAACCGAAACAGTAAGGGCATTTGCACTTGTGGGATTTGTAGCGTTCCCCAAATACTCCGTTGCGGTGCTAGTCCCGTTGGTCAGCTTTACCTCCTCGTGACCATTCGCAACTTGCCCAGTAGATGTCGAACCACCAACTGTTCCAGTTGTTGCTGTCGCCCTGAAAGTTGTTGATGCGCTGGCGTCATACCTAAAGGCCACCATGCGAGCTTGATGCATTTGAACAACTTCAATCTTGTGGCCGGTATAGGTGGAAGTGTTAGGTGCGTTTCCTTCGCAGCAAAATTGCAAACTAAGGTCATACCTTTGCCCACCCGCAAGACTTAAAATGCCGCCAACTTGTGCGTTGTAGCACTGACCACCGTCCAACTCGTATGCATAGTCCGTCCAGTTGGTGCTTAGATCGGCCTGCTTCGTAGATGCCTTAGTAATCGTGACGACGTTTTCTGTATAGACATCATCGTCTGTGTTGATTCCAGCATCTGCATAAATGTCGTCTGGCTGGCATATCCGAAGCCTTGCCCTGACTTCAGTTTGGGTTCCTCCGGTGATTGCCGTCGCAGCAGCGGGGTTGTTGATCGTGGCGTTCATCCAGCCCGCGCCAAAAACAACGTAATCGTATGTTTCATCGGGAGCTTCGGTCAGATCAATTACAAGCCGCGACGCTTCCGCCCACGCCGATTCTCCA
>Ga0181577_10000820_pt1 | contig 24974 bp, 30 predicted proteins | sample 101ome_21_FD_132468 | JGI IMG/M metagenome (GOLD analysis project Ga0181577, IMG submission 132468) | Coastal salt marsh microbial communities from the Groves Creek Marsh, Skidaway Island, Georgia - 101413BT metaG (megahit assembly) | ecosystem: Environmental > Aquatic > Marine > Intertidal...
CCGCCCCATCCGGATAGGCGGGCGCCTGCGCGGCGAACAGCCGGAGTAGGCCCCGCGTCCCGCGTCGCGGCGTTGGGAGATAGCCATGCAACTGACGCTTGTCACGCTGAACACCTGGAAAGGTGAAGGGGATTATCCGGCGCGGTTGTCGGCGATGGGCGACCTGATTGCGGATCTTCATCCCGATATCGTTTTTCTGCAGGAAGTCTTCGCCGTACCCGGCACGGAAATAGGCACCGCCATTTCCCTGCAGCGCCGTCTCGGGTTTAAGGCTATTTGCCATCCGGCCCGCCGCAAGGTTCTAAATTTCCAGGGCGGGCCCGTCGTATCGACCTCGGGTCTGGCGATCCTGACCCGCTTTGAAACACGCAACGCGCGACGGCTGGTTCTGCCGTCCGATCCGGCGGATGGTGAGCGGATCGCGCAGATTGCGGAGATCGATCCGGCCCCCTCCCGGGGGATCGGGCTGCATGCGGTCAATCTCCATCTCACTCACCTGCGCGATGCGCGGGCGTTGCGGCAGTCTCAGTTCGCGGCTGCCTGTGGGGCCGTTGGGCTGACGCCGGGCGCACCTGTGCTTTTCGCTGGCGATTTCAACGATGATGCGGATCGGGTGTGGCTGGAGGGCGCGGTGGGCTCCTCCGGCAGGGAGATCCGAAACGGCCGCGAAAATCCCGGCTCGGCCTGCAAATCGCCCACGTTAATCCATCCTCCCCAGGATGGCGGGCCCTCGTGCATCGACCATATCCTGTGCGCGCCGCGAGGCGTAAAATTCATCGAAATCAGCCACCACGGAGACGCGACGGCGAGCGATCATCTGGCTGTACGCGCCGTCATCGACCTCGGGGAATAAATTCGTCGGCGCCGCGTCGGGTACCGGGGTACCCGCCGGCGGTGAAAATTCGTTCAGAGGCGATGAATTTTAGTCGACCCGGAGGTACGTCTGGCGGTATTGTCCGGCTCCCTTTGAAAGCGAGTAGCTCCATGGCCGGTGCCCCCCGATTGCGTAAAAACGAAATACCACAGGGACAGTTGTTCCGTGCCGCCGGAGGGATCATGTGGGAATACGCCGGCGAGGCGCCGACCCAGGCGCCGGAACCGCACGCCAAGCTGCTGCGTCAGGGCGACGCCCGCACCATCAAGATCATCGCCGTGAATGCGCTGCTCGACCGGGGGCTGTTCGAACCGGTCGGTTGATACGGTTCACACTTTGCCGATTATGACAACGGATGTAGCGGCATTAGCTGCCGCCTGATCGCCTGTCGCTTCCGATAGCTTGTCATCGGGTTCCCGTGTGGTGAGTATCGGAGCCCATTCCGCAATGCCGAACGGCGGGTCATTGATGCCGACATCACGCACATCACGGACGGATCTCCTGCACAGCGTAATATTCGTCATCGTCGGGCTTTGCATTTTGCAAGGCGTGGATCCGGCGACTCATTCCTATGTGGTTCCGAAATGGATTGGTGTCGCGGCGGCAACCGCGCTGATCCTGGTCGTGGCGCTGGTTTCGGTTTGGCTAAATCGAGAAATTCGTCTCGATCGCGTCGACGGGATCGTCGCGGTATTCGCGATTTTTGCGGCAGGCAGTCTTATCTGGTCGGAGCCCCGGCCGGCGGCGCAGCACATCTCGGCGGGCTGATAGCCGCGCTGATTGTCTTTTGTTACGCGCGTCGATGCTATTGCCGGAAATTGGGTTTTCGGATGGCGTTGTCGTGTCTTCTTGCCACCGGCATATCGCTGACATGGGCGGCGATCCTGCCAGAATACCAGGGCGGTTTCGGCAACGAAAACCGGTTTGCGCATGCATTGCTTCTGATGATGCCGTACCTGGCGCTCTGGGTCTCGCTCCGGCAGTCGCCCGACCGCTGGCTCGAGCCAGGACTGGCGTTTTGCGCAGTTGTCTACCTTGTGGCGGTCAACGATTCACACGCCGAGTATCTGGTCGTGGTCCTATTGGTTCTGGTCGTGCTGCTGAGGAAACTCTTCAATTACCGACGGTCTTTCGACGTAGCCACGGGGTTTCTCGTGGCGGCTGGCGGTGTTGCCGTCGCGTGGGTATTACGCGAACACCTGCTGCACGTCGCCCCTGTCGAGATACGATTGGAGATAGGCCTCAACACGATTGCCGTATGGCTGGACCAGCCGGTATTGGGCACCGGCATCGGCGGGTTCGACTTTCATTATCCAACCCATCAACAGACCCATCTTTCTTGGTATCCGGGTTTTGGAGACACGTTTGCCACGTTCATCCGTTGTCATGGACGCAGCTCACAACGAGCCGCTGCAGTTCCTGGCTGAATTCGGAATCGCGGGCTTTCTGCTCGCTGCGCTTGCCGCCCTGACGGTCAGGCGCAATGTGACCCCAATGGCGTGTATGACGCTTGTTTCCCGAATGGCGGTGCTCTGCCTTGCCATCGTTGCGGTAATTTCGTTGTTCGATTTTCCACTGCGAACACCTGCGACTGTATCATTGGCGGCGGTGTCGCTGGGACTTGTCGTCCGGTTCCTGCCGGAGGTACAAGCCCAGTCGTTCGTTCTAGGGTCCCGGCGACTGATGGTCGTTACCATGCTGTTGGTTTTGGGGGGGGCTGACGGCGCCTGCGGCGATACCGTCTCTCTACCTGGCCAACCGGCACAATTTTACGGCCATAGCCACCACGGATGTTTCACCCCAACACGGATACGTCCAGGCGATCCGGTCCTACAAGCGTTTCCCGCTATCGCCAGATTATCGGCGCCAACTCGGCGTGTCGTATCTCCGGTGGCTTACAAGCGGCGTGCAGCGGGATATAGCCCGCGCGCAGGATCACGGCCGGATCTTCCGGATCGGACAGAGCGCCAGCGCGGAGCAGCCCGGTGTCCTGATCGTTCGCATCGAGACGCTGCTCCTGCTTGGTCTCACACCGGCAGCGCGGAAGGAGATCGACTCCCACCTGCAAACGCTGAAACGTGTTGCCCCCTATCTGGTCGACACGCACTTGATCGAGGCCACCTATGCCAACGCGATCGGCGACCGGGAGAGAGCGCAACGGGCATTGGACCGGGCGGGCGATGTTCGGTCTTACACCCGCACGCCGCAGGTGGTGGTGTCTGCCGCACGCCGGCGGTTGGGGTTTTAGCGCTTCCGCGTCTGCCGGCGCGTCACCGCGATCCCGGCGCCGACGGTGAGGTCGAGCGTGCGGTCGAGCGACGCAGCGCCGTTGATGTCGGGGATACCGAACGCGCTTACGCTATCGTATTCGATGGCTACAGCGCCGCAGGGACCCCGCCCCATTCCTGCCACATTATCCGGCTAACCTGCCAAAATTCGCCGGAATCGCTCGGAAATGTGGGGGTTCGGGGTCGCAATTACACCAGATATGGTATAGATTGCGGCGTTTTGAGGGGCAAAGTCGGAGCGACCATGGCGGGCCATTCCAAATTCAAGAATATCCAGTACCGAAAAGGCGCGCAGGATGCCAAGCGCGCCAAGGTTTTCACCAAGCTGATCCGTGAACTGACGGTCGCGGCCAAGAGCGGCGGCGACCCGGATTCCAATCCGCGTCTGCGGGCTGCGATTGCGGCGTCGAAAAGCGCCAACATGGCGAAGGACACGATGGAACGTGCCATCGCGCGCGGCGCCGGCAACGAAGACACCGAGCAGTACGAGGAAATCCGCTACGAGGGATACGGGCCCAAGGGCGTCGCGGTGATCGTCGAGGCGCTGACGGACAACCGCAACCGCACTGCCAGCGATGTGCGCGCCGCGTTTACGAAGTACGGCGGCAATCTGGGCGAGACCGGCAGCGTCAATTTCATGTTCGACCAGGTCGGGCAGGTCACCTATCCGGCGGATGCCGCCGGCAGCGAAGAAATGTTCGAGGCCGCCCTGGAGGCGGGTGCGCAGGATGTGCAGTCCGGTGAGGACGGGCACGAGATCACCTGCGATCCGAACGACTTCAACGAAGTCCGCGATGGCCTGGAGGCCAGATTCGGTTCCGCCGAATCCGCCGGGCTGACGTGGAAGCCGCAGAATACGGTGGAGCTCGACGCCGACAGCGCCCGGACCATGCTTAACCTGCTGGATGCGCTGGAGGACAATGACGACGTGCAGAACGTGTCTTCCAACGTCGAAATCGACGACGCCGTCATGGCCGAGCTCGAAGGCTGAGGGGGAGGGCGCGGATGGCGATACGGCTGATCGGTCTCGATCCCGGGCTGCGCCGCACCGGCTGGGGCGTGATCGAGGTCGACGGCAACAGCCTCGTCCATGTCGCATCCGGGGCGGTGATTTCGACCGCCAGCCTGCCGCTTGCCGATAGACTTTCGCAGCTATTCGAAGCCCTGACCGGCGTCCTGAACATCCACAGACCCGCCGAAGCCGCGGTCGAGGAAACCTTCGTCAACAAGAACCCCGCCTCGACGCTCAAACTTGGTCAGGCGCGCGGCGCGGTGATGCTGGCTCCGGCGCAGCTTGGCCTCCCGGTGGCGGAGTATTCCGCCAACCTGATCAAGAAATCGCTGGTCGGAAACGGCCATGCCGACAAAAACCAGGTGCAGGCGATGGTCGGCATTCTGCTGCCCGGCGCCAAGCCCGAGACCGCGGATGCGGCCGACGCGCTGGCGATCGCCATCTGCCACGCCCATCACCGCCGCGCGCCGGCGATCGCCGATGCGGCGCTGGCGGCGGGAGCGCGCGCATGATCGCAAAGCTCACCGGACTGCTCGATTCCATCGGCGAGGACTGGGCCGTGATCGATGTGAACGGCGTCGGCTATCTGGTGTTCTGTTCGACCCGGACGCTGGCTCAGCTGCCGGGCCGCGGCGAGGCGGTTTCGTTCGTCATCGAAACCCACATTCGGGAAGACCACATTCACCTCTACGGCTTTCTCGAACAGGCCGAACGCGAATGGTTCCGGCTGCTGACGACCGTCCAGGGCGTCGGTGCCAAGGTGGGCCTCGGCATCCTGTCGGTGCTCGCGCCCAGGGATCTGTCGGATGCGATCCTCGCCCAGGACAAGGGCATGATCACCCGCGCGCCCGGCGTCGGGCCGAAACTGGCGACCCGGCTGCTGACCGAACTGAAAGACAAGGTCGGCGGCCTTGCCGAGTTCGCGCCGCCGCAGGTCGCGGCCGCTGGCGCCGACGAAGGATCCGCGGCCTGCGGCAGTTTCGACGACGCGGTTTCGGCGTTGGTCAATCTCGGCTATCAGCGCGGCGCCGCGTTCGGCGCGGTGTCCGGCGCGATGCGCTCCATCGGCGATGATGCGGCGGTTGAGGATCTGATCCGCGCGGGGCTGAAGGAGCTGACGGCATGAGTGAGGATCGCGCCGTCGCCGCCAATTTTTCCGAGGACGATCAGCCGGAAGGCCATGTCCGCCCGCAGCTGCTGGATGATTTCGTCGGTCAGCCGGCATTGCGCGACAACCTGCGGGTGTTCGTCGAAGCGGCGCGTGGCCGGCGCGAGGCGATGGATCATGTGCTGTTTTTCGGCCCGCCTGGTCTCGGCAAGACCACGCTCGCGCAGATCGTGTCGCGCGAACTGGGGGTCGGTTTTCGTGCGACCTCCGGCCCGGTCATCGCCAAGGCCGGCGACCTCGCCGCCATTCTGACCAACCTGGAACCGCTCGACGTTCTGTTTATCGACGAAATCCACCGGCTGAACCCGGCGGTCGAGGAAATCCTCTATCCGGCGATGGAGGACGGCAAGCTGGATCTGATTATCGGCGAAGGTCCGTCGGCGCGGTCGGTCCAGATCGAACTGCCGCCGTTCACGCTGGTCGGCGCGACGACACGCTCGGGTCTGCTGACGACGCCGCTGCGCGAACGGTTCGGTATTCCGCTGCGACTGGAATTCTACGAAGTCGACGATCTGGTCAAGATCGTCCGCCGCGGGGCAGGGGTGCTGGGCGTCAACGTCACGACCGACGGCGCGACCGAAATTGCGGCGCGGTCCCGGGGCACGCCGCGTGTGGCCGTACGACTGTTGCGCCGGGTGCGCGATTTCGCCGGCGTCGCCGGGGCGGAGGCGGTCGATGCCAAGATTGCCGACGCCGCGCTCGGCCGGCTGGAGGTCGACAAGATCGGTCTCGATTCCATGGACCGTCGCTATCTGATGTGCATCGCCGAAAACTATGCCGGCGGACCGGTCGGCGTGGACACCCTGGCCGCCGCCCTGTCGGAACAGCGCGATGCCATTGAAGAAGTGATCGAACCCTTCCTGCTGCAATCCGGCCTTCTGCAGCGCACGCCGCGCGGCCGCATGCTGACCCTGAACGCCTATCGGCATCTCGGCGTGTCGGCGCCGTCAGGGCACGATTCCCAGCTCGACCTTCTGTCATCAGACGGAGACGGCGATGACTGATGTGGCCGGCGAACATGTCTTTCCCGTCCGCGTCTATTACGAGGACACGGATGCCGGCGGGGTGGTGTATCACAGCAATTATCTCCGTTTCGCCGAACGGGCGCGGACAGAACTTCTGCGCGATGCCGGGATCGATCACACGACCCTGATGGCGGAAAGCGGCCTGATGTTCGCGGTACGCCGCTGCGAGGCCGAATACGTGAAACCCGCGCGGCTCGACGATGCGCTGGAAATCCGCACCCGCTGTCTGGAGGCGACCGGCGCCAGTTTCTGGCTCGAACAGCTCGTACAGCGCGCCGGGGAAACCCTGGTCGAGATGAAGCTGCGGCTGGTCTGCCTGAAGGCAGACGGACGACCGGCGCGTCTGCCCGACAATCTCAAAGCGATGCTCGGTGCGGGCGTCGCCTCCCTGACATAACAACAGGCTACCAACGGATACAAGTATGGAATCAGCAGCAGTTCAGTCCGCCGCCCTCGCAGGCTCCGTCCACGCCGACATGTCGGTCTGGGGCCTGTTCATGCAGGCCGATTTCATCGTCAAGGCGGTGATGATCGGATTGCTTCTTGCCTCTTTCTGGTGCTGGGCGATCATCTTCGAAAAGATCATGCGCATGCGGCGTCTGCGCCGGCAGGCGTCCCAGTTCGAGGAGAGCTTCTGGTCCGGCGGTTCGCTGGACGATCTGTTCGACCGGATCGGATCGCGCCCCGTCGATCCGATGTCGGCGATCTTCTCGTCGGCGATGCGGGAATGGCGGCGTTCGACGTCGCGAAAGGGCGGCGACAGGGAGGCCTCGCATCAAAGCCTGTCGGAACGCATCGACCGGGTCATGCAGATCACGCTCAACCGCGAGCTGGAACAGCTCGAACGTTACATGACGTTCCTGGCGTCGGTCGGATCGACCGCGCCCTTCGTCGGCCTGTTCGGCACCGTCTGGGGCATCATGAACAGCTTTACCGCCATCGCGGTGTCGAAGAACACATCGCTGGCGGTTGTTGCCCCTGGTATCGCGGAAGCCCTCTTCGCCACGGCACTGGGCCTGGTCGCCGCTATCCCGGCGGTCATCGCCTATAACAAGCTGTCGACCGACATCAACCGTTATGCGGGCCGGCTGGAAGCATTCGCGGGCGAGTTCGGGGCCATCCTGTCCCGCCAGAGCGAAGACGAGGAGTAGCGGCGCATGGCGATGATGTCGGGCAACGGCGGAGGGCGCGGTCGCAGCCGGGGACGCGGCGGCCACATCCCGATGAGCGATATTAACGTCACGCCGCTGGTCGACGTGATGCTGGTGCTGCTGGTCGTGTTCATGATCACGGCGCCGCTGCTGACCGTCGGCGTGCCGGTCGACCTGCCGAAGAGCAATGCCTCGCAGATGGTCGGTCAGGACGAGCCTCTGGTGATCAGCGTCAACGCCAAGGGCGAGGTTTTTCTGCAGGAAACCAGGATCACGCTCGATCAGCTGGTGCCGCGGCTCGAGGCGATCACGCAGAACAAAAAAGACACCCGCATTTTCGTTCGCGGCGACCGCGCGATCGCCTACGGACAGGTAATGGAGGTGATGGGGACGGTGAATCTGGCGGGGTTTACCCGTGTGGCGCTCATCACCCAGCTGCCGCAGGGCGACGGCGCCGGAGGGAACAGGTGACCGATGCGATACGGCGCCGCCATTTCCGCAGTTCTGCACGGCGTAATCGTCGTGCTGATCGTGGTCGGGCTGCCCGGCATCCTGCAATCGGAGCGCCGCCCGGTGGTGCCGATCGCGGTGGAGATCGTGACCCCGGACGCGCTGGCGCAAAAACCCCAGCCGAAGAAACCGGATCCGCCCAAACCCCAGCCAAAGAAGCCGCAACCGCCCAAGCCCGAACCGCCCAAGACGGTCGAGAAACCGACACCGCCGCCGCCCGCGCCGGAGCCGCCGAAGCAGGTCGCCAAAGTTCCCGATCCGCCGCCGGCTCCGAAACCCGAACCCAAACCGGAACCGGTCCCAGAGCCGAAGGCGGAACCGGTGCCCAAACCGAAGCTCAAGCCGGAGGCAAAGCCCGCGCCGCCCAAGCCGAAGCCAAATCCCGAGGAAGTGAAAGTCGCGGCCAAAACGCCGCCGGCGCCACGCCCGAAACGCAAACCCAGGCCGCCGCAGGACGAGTTTCAATCCTTGCTGAAAAATCTGGCGAACGAACAGAAGCAGCGAAAATCGGAACCGGCGAAAAAACCGGAAAAACAGGCAAAACGAGCGGAGGAAAAACCGCAGCGCTCGCCGCTCGAACAGCGCCGCATCGCGGGCGGGCTCGCTCAGGCGATCAAGCAGCAGATCACGCCATGCTGGAAAATCCAGGCCGGCGCCAAGGATGCCGCCAACATGCAGGTCGCGATCCGCATGCGGCTCAATCCCGACGGCTCGCTCGGCGCGGTGCCGCAGATTCAGGATCAGGGACGCATGGGGCGGGATCCCTTTTTCCGGGCCGTCGCGGAAAGCGCATTGCGCGCGCTCCGCGACCCGGCCTGCGTGCCGATCAAACTGCCGCACGAACATTACGACATGTGGAAAGAAATCGTGTTTATCTTCGATCCCCGGGAAGCGCTTGGACAATGAAACTGTTTCGTAAACCGCTTGAAGCCCTGACGGCGGCTTTTCTCGCTGTCGCTGTTCTCCTGCCCGCCGTTGCGCTGGCGCAGCTTCAGGTCGATATCACCCGCGGCACGGTCGAGCCACTGCCGATCGCCATCCCCGAATTTTTCGGCAAGACGCCGCAGGAAATAGAAACCGGCCGGAACATCGCCGACCTTATTTCCACCGACCTCGAACGCTCCGGTCTGTTCCGGCCGATCGACCGTCGCGCCTTTATCCAGCAGGTGTCGGCGTTGCAGGTTCAGCCGCGGTTCGGCGACTGGCGCCAGATCAATGCCCAGGCGCTTGTTTCCGGCAGCGCACAGGCACAGCGGGACGGGCGTCTGAAAGTGGAATTCCGTCTCTGGGATGTCTTCGGCGGCACCCAGATGACCGGCCTTGCCTATTTCACCGCACCCAACAACTGGCGCCGGGTGGCGCATATCATTGCCGACGAAATCTACAAGCGGATCACCGGCGAAAGCGGCTATTTCGACACCCGCGTTGTCTATATCTCCGAATCCGGCCCCGCCGACCGTCGAATCAAACGGTTGTCCATCATGGATCAGGACGGCGCCAATCACCGCTTCCTGACCGACGGCCGCGCGCTGGTGCTGACGCCGCGTTTTTCGCCGACGGCTCAGGAAATCACCTATCTCTCCTATACCGCCGGTCAGCCGCGCGTGTATCTGTACAACATAGACACCGGCCAGCAGGAAATTCTCGGCGATTTCCCGGGCATGACCTTTGCGCCGCGCTTTTCGCCCGACGGCAACAAGGTCATCATGAGCATGGCCAAAGACGGCAATACCGAAGTCTATTCGATGGATCTGCGCACCCGGCGCGTGCAGCGCCTGACCCGCCATCCGGCCATCGACACGTCGCCGTCCTACGCGCCGGACGGGCGCCGGATCGTGTTCAATTCGGATCGCGGCGGCACGCAGCAGCTCTACGTCATGAACGGAGATGGCGGCGGTGTGAAACGGATCAGCTTCGGCAGCGGTCGCTACGCGACACCGGTTTGGTCGCCGCGCGGCGATCTGATCGCCTTCACCAAGATAAACCGGGGCACGTTTTCCATCGGGGTGATGCAGCCCGACGGCAAGGGCGAACGCATCCTCGCCAACGGTTTTCTGGTCGAAGGGCCGACCTGGGCGCCCAACGGTCGGGTTCTCATGTTCTTCCGGGAGGAACGCCGGCGGGGGTCCAGCGCAAGCACGGCGCGGCTCTATTTGATCGACCTGACCGGGCACAACGAACGCCAGATCTTGACCCCCGCGGGCGCGTCCGATCCGGCCTGGTCGCCGCTGGTAAAATAATGATGACTTGCGACCGAATCACTTTTCGTTTGAAACTTGCGGAAGTTTCGCCATATGACCTTGATAAGCCGTGTGGTTTCATCATGCCGCAACGATCCCGTGCGACCGTAACGCCGGAAAAACTCTGTAACCTGCCTGACATCCATTGGGGAATAATCTGATGCGCTTTTCTTACGTCGTCTGTGCGCTGGCCGGGCTTGCCCTTGCCGCGTGCGAATCCTCTCCCGAAGTGAATTCATCCGCGACCGGCGACGGGGCGGCGAACGCCGGCGCATCGTCCGCGGGCACCGGCGGTCCCGTCACCAGCGGTACCGTTTCCCGCCAGGTAACGCAGGCGCCGGGCAGCGTCGAGGATTTCGTCGTCAATGTCGGCGACCGGGTGCTGTTCGGTTTCGACCGGTTCGATCTCGCACCGGATGCCCGGACCACGATTGAAAACCAGGTCGTCTGGCTGAAACGCTATCCCGGCATCACGGTGACCGTAGAAGGCCACGCCGACGAACGGGGTACGCGCGAATACAACCTGGCACTTGGCGAACGCCGGGCGAATTCGGTGCGCGACTACATGATTGCCCTTGGCGTCGATCCCAACCGGGTGAAGACGATTTCCTACGGCAAGGAACGCCCGGTCGATCCTGCATCCAACGAAGAGGCCTGGGAACGCAACCGACGCGCCGTGACGGTGGTCGACGGCACCACCGGCTGAGCGAAATCCCGACCGGGTGCCGTATTTCCGCCATGATGTCCGGCGAGATTGCGCCAGAAAACCGGTACCACGAACAGCGCGGTAATCGATTATGACCCCTCGGGCGACACAACCTTTCGCAGGTATCGCGGCGGCCGCCGCGGTACTGACCTGTCTGGTCCCCGCCGGCGTGTCGGCTCAGAACCCCGGCATGCAGGAGCTTCTGAACCGGGTCGACCGCTTGCAGCGCGAACTGACGACGCTTCAGCGTCAGGTCTATCAGGGCAAGGCGCCGCCGGTCGCCGCGGGTCAGCCCGTTTCCGACGCGCCTGCCGATCCGCGTACCGCCGCCCGGCATTCGATCCGCATCACACAGCTTGAAAACGAGCTCAGCCGGCTGACCGGCCGCATGGAGGAATTCGATTTCGCCCTGCGCCGGATAGAGGGGCGTCTCGACAAGCTGGTCGTCGACCTCGACCAGCGCCTCACCGCGCTCGAAGGCGGTTCGGTCGGCACCGGTCGCGAGGAAATGCCGGCTTCGGCATCGCCCAACGCAAATCTGCAGCTGCGTCCGCCGCCGCAACGACCCGCGCCGACCCTCACATCGCCGGCAGCGCGTACCGAAACCGCGTCGCCGCCCGCCAGGCCGGCCGCACCGCCGCCGGGCGTCCTCGGTACCATCCCGAAAAACCTGGCTGTAACGTCGCCGCGCGGCCCGGAAACGGTGCCCCCGGCGCCGACTCCCGCACAGCCTGCGGTCCCGTCAACCGCATCCGTGTCGCCACCGGCGCAGGGGGCGGACCTGCCGCCCGGGACGCCGAAATCCCAGTACGACTACGCATTGTCGCTGATGCTGAAACAGCAGGATTTCACCCGCGCCGAACAGGCATTGAAAGCGTTCGTTGAACGGCATCCGCAGGACGATCTGACGGGCAACGCACAGTACTGGCTGGGCGAAACCTATTACGTCCGGCAGAGCTATCAGGATGCCGCATTCGCATTCGCGGAGGGCTATCAGAAATATCCGGAAAGCAGCAAGGCCGCGGACAGTCTTCTGAAGCTGGGCATGTCGCTGAGCCGGATGGAGAAACGCAAGGAGGCGTGCACGGCGTTCTCCCGGTTTCTCTCCAAGTATCCGAAAGCCAACGCTCGCCTGAAAGCGCGTATCGATCGGGAACGGCGCCAGGCCAAGTGCCGGTGACGGGGCGGGCCTCGCGCAGCCCCCTCAGTTCTTCATCCGATCCGGTCGCCCCGGAAGAATTTAACGTGCTGATGTCTTGTGCCGGTCCCTTCGCGGACAGTGTGCCGCTTGCCGTGGCCGTTTCCGGCGGCGCCGACAGCATGGCGCTGCTGCGGCTTCTGAAAGACTGGGCGCAGTCCGCCGGCAGCCCGCTGACGGCGCTGACCGTCGATCACGGATTGCGTCCCGGCTCTGCGGATGAAGCGGTTCGGGTGGGACGCTGGTGCGCGGCGATGGGCGTAGCCCATGATATCCTGCGTTGGGCCGGCGACAAACCCGTGTACCGCGTGCAGGAGGAAGCCCGCCGCGCACGATACGCGTTGTTGGAAGCGTGGTGCGTCCGGAACAGTGTGGGCGAGCTTTTCGTCGCGCATACCGAGAACGATCAGGCCGAAACCTTTCTGTTCCGGATGAGCCGGGGCAGCGGACCCGACGGGTTGGCGGCGATGCCGCTGGTATCCTTCCGGGACCGGATCCGGGTCGTCCGGCCGCTTCTGGCGGTGGGCCGGCCGCGGCTGGAGGCGACGCTTCGGGCGGCAGGGCAGGACTGGGTGGAGGATCCCGGCAATACCGATCGCCGGTATGCCCGCGTCCGGATCCGGCAGCGGCTGGCGGAACTGGGCGCACACGGGGTCTCGGCGTCCTCCGTCGCCGGTGCGGCGCGAATATTCGGCCGCCTGCGCGCCGACCGGGAAAAACGGATCGCCGATCTGGCGGCCGAAATTGTGGCCCTGCACCCCGAAGGATATGCCGACATCGACAGGCCCGGCCTGATGGCCGCCGATCCCGACATCGCGCAGGCTTTGCTGATCGCGCTGATCGCGCTGATCGGCGGGCGCGAGTTTGCACCCAAACGCGTCCGGAGTGCCGGCGTGTTCCGGGATCTGGCGGATGGACCGGAGAAAAGGACGCGTACGCTGGGCAACTGCGTAATCGCGGCGACGCAGGGCCGTATCCGGTTGTGGCGCGAATTCGGGACCGTCAGGGAAAAGATGCCGGTTGCCGCCGCATCCCGGGTCACGTGGGACGGTCGATTTCTGCTCGACCTGCAACCTGCCGCTGCACCCGATGGCGCTTATGTTTCGGCGCTTGGCAAAGCGGGTTGGGAGGCGATTGCCGGCGAAGTCGACCGGGAATACCGGCGCATCCCCGGCCCGGTGCGCTACGGTTTGCCGGCAGTCCGCCGCGGTGACGATATTCTCCAGGCATGGCACCTGGGCTACCGCGCGTCTCAAATGGTTGAAAATATTATCGAAAATGCGGTATTCAGAGGGCGATCGCCGATTTCGGGGCCGCCGTTTTGGGTTGCTTAACCGGTAGGGCGCATTATGTATGTAACACGCGTCAAATATGGGTAGATGACGGGTCTGCGCCGCGCGCAGACCTGCCGAACTTCGGGATACAGGATCATTGAACAATTTTGGTAAAAACATAGCCCTCTGGGCGATCATTCTTCTTCTGCTGTTTGCGCTGTTCAATCTGTTCCAGCAGCCGTCGGGCCGCAGCGGTCAGTCCGGCATTCCGTATTCCACATTCCTCGCCGACGTTCAGGGCGGCCAGATCGACAAGGTCACGATCAAGGGCCGCACGATTACCGGTGTGCGCAAGGACGGCCGGTCGTTCTCGACCTATGCGCCCAACGATCCCAACCTGATCGACAAGCTCGACAAGACCGGCGTGATCATCGACGCGGCGCCGGCCGACGACGGGTCTCCGTCGCTGCTGAATATCCTGATTTCCTGGTTCCCGATGCTGCTGCTGATCGGCGTCTGGATTTTCTTCATGCGCCAGATGCAGGGCGGCGGCGGCAAGGCGATGGGCTTCGGCAAATCCAAAGCCCGGCTGCTGACCGAGCGCGCCGGACGGGTGACGTTCGACGACGTCGCCGGCATCGAGGAAGCGAAACAGGAACTGGAAGAGGTCGTCGAGTTCCTGCGCGACCCGCAGAAGTTTCAGCGCCTCGGCGGTAAAATACCGAAGGGCGTGCTGCTGGTCGGCCCGCCCGGCACTGGTAAGACGTTGCTGGCCCGCGCGATCGCCGGCGAGGCAAACGTGCCGTTCTTCACCATTTCCGGCTCCGATTTCGTCGAAATGTTCGTCGGCGTCGGCGCCAGCCGCGTGCGCGACATGTTCGAACAGGGCAAGAAAAACGCGCCCTGCATCATCTTCATCGACGAAATCGACGCCGTGGGCCGCCATCGCGGCGCCGGTCTCGGCGGCGGCAACGACGAACGCGAACAGACGCTCAACCAGCTGCTGGTCGAAATGGACGGCTTCGAGGCCAACGAAGGCGTGATTTTGATCGCGGCCACCAACCGCCCCGACGTGCTCGACCCCGCGCTGCTGCGTCCCGGCCGTTTCGACCGCCAGGTCGTGGTGCCCAACCCCGACGTGCTGGGCCGCGAACAGATTCTGAAGGTCCACATGAAGAAGGTGCCGCTGGCCCCCGATGTCGATGCCAAGGTCATTGCCCGCGGTACGCCGGGCTTCTCCGGCGCCGATCTCGCCAATCTGGTGAACGAAGCGGCGCTTCTGGCCGCGCGCAAGAACAAGCGGCTGGTGACCATGGCGGAATTCGAAGACGCTAAGGACAAGGTGATGATGGGCGCCGAACGGCGGTCCATGGTCATGACCGAGGACGAAAAGGCGCTCACGGCCTATCACGAAGCCGGACATGCGCTGGTTGCGCTGTCGGTGCCAAAATCCGATCCGCTGCACAAGGTGACGATCATCCCGCGTGGCCGCGCGCTGGGCGTGACCATGTCGCTGCCGGAACGCGACAAGTACGGTTATTCGAAAGTCGAACTGACTTCGAAGCTGGCGATGATGTTCGGCGGCCGTGTTGCCGAGGAACTGATCTTCGGCGAAGAAAACGTGACCACCGGTGCCGGCAACGACATACAGCAGGCCACCGGCATGGCCCGCCGTATGGTTACGGAATGGGGTTTTTCCGAAAAGCTCGGCCCGCTGCGCTATTCGGCAAATGAGGAAGAAGTTTTCCTCGGCCATTCGGTTACCCAGCAGAAAAACATGTCGGACCAGACGGCCGATCTGATCGATTCCGAAGTCCGCCGCCTGATCGAAGATGCGGAAGCGACCGCCCGCCGGGTGCTGAAGGAACGCAGCAACGATCTTGAAACGCTGGCGCAGGCCTTGCTGGAATACGAAAATCTTTCCGGCGAGGAGATCAATGCGCTGCTCAAGGGTGAGGATATCGTGCGGCCTTCGGCTGACGATCCGCCCAGCGGGGCGGGCCGCAAATCGTCGGTGCCGACGTCTGGTAAGAAAAAGCGCGGCGACGAAGGCTCCGGCGGCATGGAACCCGAACCGCAACCGGGTACCTGACGGCGCGGCATGGCGCCCGTCGCTTTCCGCCCGTGAACGAACATTCGAACGGCCCCGGCATCGCCCGGGGCCGTTCCGGTTCCGCCCCGGTCGCGAATCCCGTCGGCCTGATGGCCGGAAAGGCCGCGGATGCAGCGGTTGTCGCAGGAATGGCGTCGCCGCTTGCGGGCGGGCCGGTTGCTTTCACGCATTGCGAATGCCTCGAACCCGGCATTGACGGTGAAATCGCCTCCCGCGTGACGCCGGTGAGCGCAGAGACCGTCGATCTGTCGGCCCTGACCGAAAGGCGGGCGCCGTTCGCCGGTCACGATCTTGCGCGCCCTTTGATCATGGGGGTGGTCAACGTCACGCCCGACAGTTTTTCGGACGGCGGCGACCACGTGAAACCGGCAGCAGCCATTTCGCATGCACGGAAACTCATCGACGCCGGGGCGGATATCCTGGATATCGGCGGGGAATCCACCCGGCCCGGTGCCGCACCGATCGGCACCGCGGAGGAATGCGACAGGATCCTGCCGGTGATCGAGGCGGCGGTCGCCGCCGGCACGACCGTTTCCGTCGACACCAGGCGCGCGGCGACGATGCGGGCCGCGCTCGGCGCAGGCGCCTCCATCGTCAACGACGTAACGGCGTTGAACGGCGATGCGGCGGCGCTGGAGGCGGTCGCGGGGACAGACGCATCCGTGATCCTGATGCATATGCAGGGTACGCCGGAGACCATGCAGGACGACCCGGTATATCGTCTGGCGTCCTTCGATATCTTTCACTGGCTGAAAGCGCGGATCGAGGCCTGTGTGGCGGCGGGTATCTCGCGCGATCGAATAGCGGTCGATCCCGGCATCGGGTTCGGCAAAACGGATGAACACAATATGGAACTGCTCGACCGCGCCGGGGTATTTCACGGGCTTGGCTGCGCGGTCGCCATTGGGGTGTCCCGAAAAAGCTTTATCGGGCGGATCGCCGGGATCGCGGAGCCGAAAGACCGTCTGCCCGGGACGCTGGCGGCAACGGCGGTCGCCCTGTCGCGGGGCGTGCAGATCCACCGGGTACACGATGTCGCCGCCGTTCGCCAGGCATTTGCGACCTGGAACGCGCAATACGACAACGGGTGAAGTTCGCGCCGCTTGTTGCTATAAATCTCCGGTCTCGTCGGCAGGTACACAGCACCGGCGCAAGGGAGCTCACAGAGCAGTCACAGATGGCGCGTAATTATTTCGGTACGGACGGCATTCGCGGCACGGCGAACACCGATCCGATGACGGCGGAGATCGCCCTCCGCGTCGGCATGGCTGCAGGCCGTATCTTTACCCGCGGCGCCCACCGGCATTCCGTGGTGATCGGCAAGGACACGCGATTGTCCGGCTACATGCTGGAACCGGCGCTGGCGGCCGGATTTGTCGGCATGGGGATGGACGTGATTTTCGTCGGCCCGATGCCGACCCCGGCGGTGGCGATGCTGACACGCAGTTTGCGCGCCGATCTCGGGGTGATGATTTCCGCGTCGCATAATCCGTTCCACGACAATGGCATCAAGCTGTTCGGCCCCGACGGGTACAAGCTGTCGGACGAGACCGAGGAACAAATCGAAAGCATGATCGAAAGCGACATGCAGGAAGATCTGGCCGAATCCGCGGATCTCGGCCGCGCGAAGCGTCTGGACGACGCGGAAGGCCGGTATATCGAATTCGTCAAGAACACCTTCCCCAAGGGCCTCCGACTGGACGGGCTCAAGATCGTGGTCGACTGCGCCAACGGGGCCGCCTACAAGGTTGCGCCCACCGCCTTGTGGGAACTGGGCGCCGAGGTCGTGACATATGGCGTCGAACCCGACGGGTTCAACATCAACCAGTATTGCGGCAGCACCGATACCCGTACGATGTGCCGGATGGTGCGCGAACACGGGGCCGATATCGGCATCGCGCTTGACGGAGATGCCGACCGGGTGCTGATCGCGGACGAAACGGGGACGCTGCTGGACGGCGACCAGCTTATGGCGACCGTCGCCGAATCCTGGCACCGGACGGGCAAGCTGAATGGCGGCGGCATCGTCGCCACGGTGATGTCAAATCTCGGGCTGGAACACTATCTGCGCGATATCGGGCTCAGCATGCAGCGCACCCAGGTGGGGGACCGCTACGTGGTCGAACATATGCGCGCCCATGGCTTCAATGTCGGCGGCGAGCAATCCGGCCACATCGTTCTCAGCGACTACACCACAACGGGGGACGGGCTGATCGCGGGGCTGGAAGTGCTGGCGGCGCTGGTCGAATCCGACCGGCCGCTCAGCGAAATCGGCCGCCGTTTCGACCCTCTGCCGCAGATACTCGAAAACGTGCGCTTCAGCGGCAGCCCGCCGCTGGAGCACGCCTCCGTCAAGGACGCCGTCAGCGACGGCGAGGCGCGGTTGCAGGACAGCGGCCGTATTCTGATCCGGAAATCGGGCACCGAACCGGTGATCCGCGTCATGGCCGAAGGCGAGGACCCGGCGCTGGTACAGAGCGTGGTGACCGAAATCGTCACGGCGATCGAACAGGTGTCGGACTGACGGGCAAAATCATGAAGGACGGCAGATGAAGGGACGGGTCCTGATCGTCGCCGGGTCGGATTCAGGCGGCGGCGCCGGCATCCAGGCGGACATCAAGACGGTGACGGCGCTGGGCGGCTTCGCCATGACGGCGATCACCGCGCTGACGGCGCAGAATACGCTCGGCGTTATCGACGTGTCGCCGGTCGATGTCGAATTCATCCAGACCCAGATGCGCGTCGTTCTCGACGATCTCGGCGCCGACTGTCTGAAGACCGGCATGCTGCATTCGTCGGAAGTGATCGAAGCCGTGTGTGCCGTCGCCGAATCCGAAGCGGCGGGCATTCCGCTGGTGGTCGATCCTGTGATGGTCGCCAAGGGCGGTGCGACGCTTCTCGGCATAGAGGCCGTCGCCGCGATGCGCGACCGGCTGCTGCCCATGGCGCGGGTGATCACGCCCAATATTCCCGAGGCCGAAACACTGCTAGGCATGGAGATCGGCACGCTGGACGCCATGAAACGGGCGGCGGAGCTGATGATGGAGATGGGCGCCGCTGCCGTTTTGATAAAAGGCGGGCACATGTCCGGTCGGGTTTTGACCGACGTGCTGCTGGACGATGGCGGCTTCCATCTGTTCGAGACCGAGCGTGTCGATACCGCGCACACCCACGGCACCGGTTGCACAATGGCCTCGGCCATCGCAGCGGGGCTGGCGCAGGATATGCCGCTGCCGGAGGCGGTCGGACGCGCGCAGGCCTATGTCGCGGCGGCGATCCGCGGCGCGCCGGGATACGGGCAGGGCCACGGCCCCATAGATCACGGACACACGGTGTCGTCTTTCGGTACCGGCTGACATGCCGACCCTCGATATCTTCCAGATCGACGCCTTCGCCGATGCCGTCTTCCGCGGCAACCCGGCGGCGGTCTGCCCGCTGACCGAATGGTTGCCAGAAGAGGTGATGCAGGCGATCGCGGCGGAGAACAACCTGTCGGAAACGGCGTTCTTCGTGCCGGCGAACGACGGCTATGATCTGCGCTGGTTTACGCCGGCACTGGAAGTGGAATTATGCGGTCATGCGACACTGGCGACCGCGTATCTGATCCTGACGCGGCTGACGCCAGGCGACGATGCAGTCGAATTCGAAACCCGCAGCGGCAGGCTGACCGTAACCCGCGACGGCGACCGGTTCTTTCTCGATTTCCCCGCCTATCGCGGCGAAGAGGTCGCCTGTCCGCCGTATCTGTCTGCCGGGCTCGGCGTCGTCCCCCGGGCCGTTGTCGCCGGACCCAATTACATGGCGGTGCTGGAAACCGAGGCCGACGTCGCTGGCCTGCGGCCTGATATGGCGGCGCTGGAGAAACTGCACCCGCGCGGCGTGATTGTCACCGCCCCCGGGGAATCGTGCGATTTCGTCTCCCGGTATTTCGGCCCGTCCTTCGGCGTGCCGGAAGATCCCGTCACCGGATCGGCTCACTGCATGCTGATCCCCTACTGGGCCAAGAGGCTGGAAAAATTGTCGCTCGACGCGCGGCAGATTTCGGCCCGCGGCGGGCGTCTGTGGTGCGAGGATCGCGGCGACCGCGCAGGCATCGGCGGCACCGCCGTGATGTATCTCGAGGGCCGTATTACGGTTTAGCGTCGGCCAGGCAGTTCAGGTATCGCTGTTGTCCCGGCGCGGCCCAAACACGCGGTCCCGGTCTTCTTCCGAAATCATGTTCGTCAGGACGTCGCGAAATCCCTGGACCGCTTCGGCGCCGGCATCGCGATAGGCGTTGGCGAAGCGCTGTCGCTGGCTTTCCGACAGGCGGCGTTCCAGTTCGACGCCCTTGTCCGTCAGTTCCAGCAGCCGCTGGCGGCGGTCGCGGGTGCCTTCGCTCTGTTCGATAAAACCTTCCCGCACAAGCTGGCCGAGGACGCGGGACAGGCTCTGTTTGGTGATTTTCAGGATGGCGAGGAGTTCGGAGACGTTGATCCCCGGATTGCGTCCGACGAAATAGATTACGCGGTGGTGCGCGCGTCCGAACCCGTATTCCGACAGGATGGCGTCCGGTTCCGCTGTGAAATCGCGATAGGCGAAATACAGCAGCTCGATTCCCTGACGAATGTCTTCTTCGCGCAGGAAGAGCGGATTAAAACCGGATTTTATGTCAGTCATGTTGACATATATGCCTTTGAATGTTACCTACCGCAACCCTCTTTCGTAACAAAATGCCATTAAAAGCCCGCGCTGGAGTAATAAAACACATGATGAACTTCGACGATCAGGATGGCGACATCTGGTTTAACGGCAAGCTTGTTCCCTGGCGGGAGACCAAGCTGCACGTCCTGTCACACGGTCTTCATTACGCGAGCTGCGTATTCGAGGGCGAGCGGGTCTATAACGGCGAAGTGTTCAAGTTGCGCGAGCACACCCAGCGGCTGATCGATTCCGGAAAGGAACTTGGTTTCGAGATTCCCTATTCGCTGGAAGAACTGGAACAGGCGACGCGCGAAACCGTTGCGTCGCAGGGGTATCCTGATGCCTATGTCCGCCCGGTGGCATGGCGCGGCAGCGAAATGATGGGCGTCTCGGCGCAGGAAACGAAAATCAATGTCGCGATCGCGGTATGGGAATGGCCGTCCTATTTCTCGCCGGAAGCCCGCATGCGCGGCATCCGGCTGAAAACGTCGAAATGGCGTCGCCCGGATCCGCAGACCGCGCCGGTGCATGCCAAAGCGGCCGGATTGTACATGATCTGCACGCTGTCCAAGCACGCTGCCGAGGCCGATGGCTGGGACGATGCGCTGATGCTCGACTGGCGCGGCCAGGTTGCCGAATCCACGGGCGCCAACATCTTTCTGATACAGGAAGGCAGGATCCACACGCCGACGCCCGACTGTTTCCTCGACGGCATTACGCGGCGGACCGTGATCGGTCTGGCGAAGGATCGCGATATCGAAGTGATCGAACGGCCGATCATGCCGGAAGAGTTCGAGAAGACCGACGAGGTGTTCGTCACCGGCACGGCGGCGGAGGTCACCCCCGTCGGCCAGATCGACGATTACAATTTCCAGGTCGGATCGATCACCCGCACGTTGCTGGAGGATTACGACGCGCTGGTGCGCGGCGGCAAGGCAGGGTAGATACTCATCGGCTGACGAGGGCCGCCGCCGCCGAAAAAGTCACGACATCATTTATTTCAGCTGTCCGTGACCCGCACCCAGCGGTCGGCGGCGACCGTGTCCTCCTCGCGCGACTCGACCCATTTGGCGCCGGACTCCGTGTCTTCCAGCTTCCAGAACGGCGCCTTGGTCTTCAGCCAGTCGATCAGGAACTGACAGCTTTCGAGCGACGCCTCGCGGTGGGGCGACGCGGTGACGACCAGCACGATGCGGTCGCCGGGCGACAGTTTGCCGTATCGGTGGACGATCAGCACGTCCTGCAACTCCCAACGCTCGCGGGCTTCCGCCTCCAGCCGTTCGAGCTGCTTTTCGGTCATGCCGGGATAGTGTTCCAGCGTCATCGACGTGATTTTCTCGTTGCCTGCATAGTCTCGCACCAGGCCGACGAAACTGGCCAGCCCGCCGATCTCGGTATTGCCCTCGGTCATGCGGGAGATTTCCGCGCCGATATCGAAGTCTTCTTCCTGAACCTTGATCACGGTCTCAGCCTCCCGTCATGGGCGGGAAAAGCGCGACTTCGTCGCCGTCGGTGATGGCCGTGTCGTGGGGCGCGATCTCCTGGTTGACGGCGGCGCGGATGGCGTCCGAATCCTCGAACGCGCGGGCATAGCCGTCACCGCGCGATTTAAGCCAGTCGATCAGCCCGGCGACCGTGTCGATATCCGGGGGGAGTTCCAGTTCTTCCTTGCCGTGGCCGATGCGCGATCGCACCCATCCGAAATACAGTAACTGCATCATCCGATCTCGTTGAAAGGCAGATAATCCACCATGGTGCCGGCTTCCAGACTAGTCAAATCCTCGGGCAGTTCCACCAGCCCGTCGGACGCGACCATCGATGTCAGAATTCCGGCGCCGTCTCGCGGATACTTATATACCACCGGCGCGCCGTCGGCATCGCGTTCGAGGCGCACGCGCAGCCATTCGCGGCGACCCGGCTTTTTGCGGACGGGAAACCCGGCGCGGACCCGGTAGCTGTCCGGTTCGGTGTCTCTGCAACCGCCGAGACGCAGGACCGCCGGACGGGCGAACCGCATGAACGTCACCAGTACTGCAACCGGGTTGCCGGGCAGGCCGATAAACGGCACGGCGCCGATCTGCCCCAGCGCCAGCGGACGGCCCGGCCGGATGGCGAGACGCCAGAAATGCATATGTCCCAGCGCATCGATCGCGGCGCGGACGTGGTCTTCCTCGCCGGTCGAAACGCCGCCGGAGGTCATGATCAGGTCGTGATCGCCCGCCGCTGCCGCGAGCGTGTCGCGGATGATGTCGTAGTCGTCCGGCAGAATGCCGAGATCGTCGACCCTGCATCCCAGACGTTCCAGCGCCGCGCCGACCGAGTAACGGTTGGCGTCGTATATGCAGCCCGGCGGCAGGTCGGCGCCGGTATCGCGAACCTCGTCGCCGGTCGAGAACAGCGCCACCCTGACCGGATCGAAGACCGGCAGCTCGGTGTGACCGATCGATGCTGCGAGCCCGATTTCCTGGGGCCGCAGGCGCGTCCCCGCCGTCAGGATGACATCGCCGGCGGCAATATCCTCGCCTGCGAACCGCCGGTTGGCGCCCTGTTTGATGCCGGGCGGAATCACCACATGGCCGTCTTCCTCGCGGCAGTCTTCCTGCATCAGCACGGTGTCGGCGCCGGGCGGCATGGCGGCGCCGGTGAAGATGCGGATGGCCTCGCCTTCGCTTACGGCGCCCGTCAGGGTTTCGCCGGCGGCTATCCGGCCGGCGATGGTCAGTTTCGTCTCTCCGTCCGTCTGGAGGTCGTGGAACCGGACCGCGTATCCGTCGACAGCGGCGTTGTCGTGCGGCGGGACGGCCATGTCCGATGCGATATCTTCGGCGACAACGCGGCCCAATGCTTCCCGCAGCCCGACGCGGGAAGACCCGACGACCACGTCAAGCCGGTCGGCCAGCATCCGCAGGGCTTCGTCCGATTTCATCAGTTCGCCGCCAAAGGCAAAGCAATCGTCCGACAGCTGCGCCATATCAGACCGCGCCTGCCGCGGGAGCCGCCGGTACGCAGCGTTCGGCGATAAAATCCGCGATTGCCACCGTGTCGTTGAGGTCGAGGACGGGAAGAGAGAGATTCGTCAGGCGTTCGTCCGAGGCGACAGCGATGACGGACTCGTTGCCGGGACAGATCAGCTCTGCGCCGGTGGACGGGCGATGGACTTCGATCTTGGCATGGGCGTCGTTTTTGAAGCCTTCCACCAGCACGATGTCGGCTGGCGAGATGCGCGTCAACAGCTCTTCCAGTGTCGGTTCCCCGTCGTCACGGTTCTCATGCATGATCGCCCATCGTTTCGCCGACGACACCACGACCTCGGCCGCGCCGGCTGCGCGGTGCTCGTAGGAATCCTTGCCCGGCGTATCGATGTCGAACGCATGATGCGCATGCTTGACGGTAGCGACGCGAAACCCGCGTGTCTTCAGTTCAGGAATCAGGCGGATCACCAGCGACGTCTTGCCGCTGCCGCTCCATCCGGTGATGCCGATCACGTTGGGGGCAAGGAGCGACGCGGTCATCTGGCGTCCGATCCGCCCATGTGACGGAGCCCCGTGCGGAGATAATCGAATCCCGTGACCAGGGTAATGACCGCTGCAACCCATAACCCGGCCTCGCCGATCAGGCGGACGGGGAATGCTTCCGGCACGGCGGGGTGCGCCGCGTTCCCGACGATGAGAAAGCCGATCGCGATCATCTGCACGGTGGTTTTCCATTTGGCGAGCCGGCTGACAGGCAGGCTGACGGCGAATCCCGCCAGATACTCACGCAGGCCCGAGACCAGTATCTCCCGGCACAGGATAATCACGGCGGGAACAACCACCAGACCAGATATCTGGTCTAAGGCGACCATCATCAGCAGGGCCGACGCGACCAGGAGCTTGTCCGCCACCGGGTCGAGAAACGTGCCGAAGGCCGACGTCTGGTCGCGCGACCGGGCCAGATAACCGTCGAAAAAATCCGTGATCGCCGCCAGGGCGAACAGGCCGCAGGCCACCCATTGCCCGGTCGCCGATTCCAGGAAAAACAGCGCCACGAATACCGGGATCACGGCGACCCGGGACATCGTGAGGATATTTGGCAGCGTCAGTATCATCGACGGGGAGATTTAGCAGAAATCGGACGATAACGGGAAAATTACCCGTCCGCGTTGAAGTGATCGTAAATACGCTGCGCCACGGTGCGGCTGATTCCGTCGACCGCTTCCAGGTCCGAAAGCCCGGCGCGCGCGACGCTGGCGGCGGAGCCGAAATGGTTAAGCAGGGCGCGTTTGCGTTTGGCGCCGATGCCGGGAATTTCGTCGATCACGGAACGCGCGATATCCTTGCCGCGTCGCGCGCGATGGCTGCCGATTGCGAACCGGTGCGCCTCGTCGCGCAGTCTTTGCATGAAATAGAGCACCGGGTCCTGCAGCGGCAGGGTAAAGGGCGTGCGCCCCGGCACGTGAAACCGTTCGCGCCCCGCGTCCCGGTCGGGTCCTTTGGCGATCGCCGCGATCGGCTGGTCGGGAATGCCAAGTTCGTCCAGTACCTCCATCGCGACCGACAACTGGCCGGGACCGCCGTCGATCAGTATCAGATCGGGCCAGGAGGCGCCTTCGCGATCCGGGTCCTCTTTGAGCGCGCGCGACAGCCGCCGGGTCAGTACTTCGCGCATCATGGCGTAGTCGTCGCCCGGCGCGGTTTGCGGGTTTTTGATGTTGAACTTGCGATAGGCGTTTTTCTCGAATCCCTCCTCGCCC
>Ga0181577_10000822_pt1 | contig 24925 bp, 23 predicted proteins | sample 101ome_21_FD_132468 | JGI IMG/M metagenome (GOLD analysis project Ga0181577, IMG submission 132468) | Coastal salt marsh microbial communities from the Groves Creek Marsh, Skidaway Island, Georgia - 101413BT metaG (megahit assembly) | ecosystem: Environmental > Aquatic > Marine > Intertidal...
GGAGGATTAGCGGTAGCCCGCAGCTTCCATTGCGTCGTTCGCGATGTCCTGTGCCTTCGCCAGAGCTTCCTCAACGGTCTGTTGACCGGCATAGGCTGCGGCGAACTCCTGGCTCACGTCGGTTGCAATACCGGCGAATTCAGGGATCGCGGCGAACTGGACGCCAACATACGGAACCGGATCAACAGTCGGGTTCAGCGGATCAGCTGCCAGAATCGCGTTCAACGTCATCTGTGCGAACGGAACGTCCTGATAGATTTCGTTGTCATAGAGCGACTGACGGGTGCCCGGAGGAATTGCCGCATGGCCATTCTCGAAGGCAACGAGGCGCATGTAGTCCGGACCAGTTGCCCAAGCCATGAACTCTTTCGCAGCGTCAACTTTCTGCGAACCTGCCGGAATGGCGAGCGCCCATGCCCAGAGCCAGCCGGAGTTCTTGCCCAAGCCGGTGTTCGGAGCCACAGCCCAGCCGATGTTGCCAGCAACATCGGATGCACCGCCCTTGCCGTCTTCAGCCAGCCAGCCAGCAGCAACTGTTGCGTCCATCCACATGCCGCACTTGCCCTGACGGAACAACGAGAGGTTCTCGTTAAAGCCGTTGGTCGCGTAGCCTGTCGGGCCGGATTCAGCCATCATCTCGGTGTAGAAGGTCAGAGCGTTGTTCCACTCTTGGCTGTCGAACTGTGCGTTCCAGTCCTCATCGAACCAACGTGCGCCGAAAGCATTGCCAAGAACGGTCGCAATCGCGCCGCCTTCGCCCCAGCCTGCTTTACCACGCATACAGATACCGTTGATGTCGTTCTCACGATCGGTCATCGCAGCGGCGGCTTCGCGGATGAACTCCCAGGTCGGCTCGTCCGGCATGGTCAGGCCAGCTTTTTCCATGAGGTCGGTGCGGTAATGCACCATCGAGCTCTCTGCGTAGAACGGTGCAGCATAGAGCGTGCCGTCATAGGACAGACCGCCGCGAACTGCCGGCAGGATGTCCTCAACATCGTAATGCGCAGGCATGTCATCCAGCGGCACCAGCCAGCCATTCTTGCCCCAGATCGGTGTCTCGTACATACCGATCATCATTACGTCGAAAGCACCGCCCTTAGTGGTGATGTCGGTTGTAACACGCTGACGCAGAACGTTTTCTTCAAGCGTCACCCACTCGACCGTGTGGCCCGTGCGGGCCTCGAAGTCGTGGGTCAGGCCCTGCATCTTGATCATGTCGTCGTTGTTCACCGTCGCGATGGTGATACTGTCTGCAAATGCGGCGCTTCCCGATACCAGGGCAAACGCAGTCGCTGCACGAAGTGCATTCTTCAGGTTCATGTGATTCCTCCCATTGAGTCAAAACCCAGCGACAGATAGCCACATCCCCTTACCGCGCGTCAACTAAATTTTTACGCGCGAAAACTTTTTTCTTATCACGCGGAGGCTCTTAGGATCAGGCGCGCGGCAAAAAGTGTTTCTTTTCGGTCGCCTAGAATGCCCCCGCTCTCGATCAGCTCAAACAAGGTTTCGACCGTCCGATTGGCGACCGAGTCGTAATCATGCGCCGCAGTGGTCAGTGACGGGCAGGTAAATTTCGCAAACGGGTGATCGTCATGGGATGCCACACGCAGCCCACAATCCTCACCGATTCCCACGCGGATGGATTTCTCGTAACAGGCCGAAAGCAATCCAATAGCCAAGCGATCGTTGCTGCACAGCACCGTGCGGGTCGGCAGCTTTCCGCGCTCAATCGCATCAAGCCCCCCTTGCCGCCCAATCTCCTCGAAGGCCCACCCCTCGCCCGGCACGCTGATCACATGCGGCTCGTAGCCCAAGGATTCCATCCGCTTGATATACGCAATGCGGCGCTTGTTGGCATTCGGGTTCGCAGGGTGCCGCATCTCGAAAAAGCAAGGCGGCTCTCCTGACCGCACCAGATAATCCACCGTTTGATCCACAAAGCTCGAATTATCCGATCCGATAAACGCAGCACCCATCCCCTCGATATTACTGTCAAATAGCACCGTTGGCACATCACGGCAGAACCGTTCCACCTCCGCTTTGTTCGAGGCCCTGCCCAAGGGCGCCAGCAAAACACCGGCGGGCTTCAGGGAACGCAGCGTATCAAAAATATCGACCTCCAGCGCCGGATCGCCATGCGCACTGAACAAGGTCGGATGATAACCGGCGGCGATACACCGCTGCTCGATATTCCGCGCGATCTCGGCAAAAAACGGGTCCGCGAGGTACGGAACCACGATGCCGACATTCTTCGTCAGTTTGCGGTTCTGATTCATCGCAAAGATATTGGGCCGGTAATTGTACTGCTCCAACGCGGCTTCGATCTTCTCCCGCGTGGTTTTACGAACGCTTTGCGGATCGTTGAAATACTTGGAGATCGTCGGGCGCGACAGTCCACTCACCGCCGCGAACTCGTCCATATTCCTGATCTTCGTTTCGGACATCCCGACTGCGCCTCCGTCGCACTCATAAACAAGAGCGTTTGTCGCCTCTTAAAACTTTACACGAAGTTATCGCGCGGAAAGATTTGAGGCAACCCGTTAGCACTCTCTTAATCTTTCTGCAGGTGCGATATGCATAGGTTGTGCAACACTTGTGCATCGGCTTTTTCGCCAAAACTGGGGGAATTTCTTGGGGTTCACCCCCTCTGCGAAATCCTGTAAGTTAAACCGCTGTTAAGAACGCCAGGGCGCATCAGAAAGCATCATGATTACTTTTAAATCAATGTGTTATAGCATTTTATTGATGTTGTTATCAACAACACTCGCCGTGGCCGGAGAATCCGCAACCCGTGGCGAAGATTTATTCGGGAAAAGCTGCGCCGCATGTCACTCGATCATCGCAGAAAATGGCCGCCTAATCGCTGGAAATGGTCGCGATAATGCGCCTAATCTCAATGACTTAACAGAAAGATCCCCCGGCTCGGACAGCAACTACCGCTACGGTGTATCACTGGCCAGCTACTCCGCCCAAACCCCGCGCTGGGATCAGGAGGCATTCGTCGCCTACGTTATGGATCCGACCGGCTTCCTGCGCAGCCGGCTTGGCGACCGCCGCGCCCGAAGCCGCATGTCTTATCGCGTGAGGTACGAAGCAGATGCCATTGATCTATATGCATTTATCCTCGAAACTCAAAATCGCTAGGCTGCCCCATGTCCCAGTATGAATACAAAGTCGTTCCCGCCCCGAAACGCGCCAACAAGGCCCGCCGCATCCGCGGTCAGGACGCCCGATTCAGCCAGACGCTCGAAGAACTGCTGAACGACATGGCCCTCGACGGCTGGCAATACATACGCGCCGATACCATGACCGTCGAGACCGGCGGATTGCTGCGCGGCAGCAAAAGCCAACAAAAGACGATGCTTATCTTCCGCCGCAACTCCGCCCTCCAAGACAGCCAATCACTTGTTTCAGAAATACATATTGCTGCCCCTGCTGGCGAAACCGGCAGCGCGCTCAGGGCCAGCAAGGAGCGCCCCGAACCATCGATAAACGCCCCTCGCGCAAGCCGCGACGAGGTCTAACGGAACTCGATCGCCAGCGCGTGAATGCGTGCGATGATATCCTTTCCTATTCCATCATGCACTGCACGGTGACGCGCCAGCCGTGACTTGCCTTCAAAAGGTTGCGCCGAGATAACAATCCGCCAATGGCTCTCGCCACCCTCCTGATAGCCGGCATGGCCACGGTGCATTTCACTTTCGTCAATAACTTCCAAGTAGTCTGGTGCGTATGTATCCCGCAGCCGGTTTTCGATTTCTTGCGCAAGTGCCATTATTTTTCCTGTGCCCTCTTCAATCTCTGTCTACAGCGATTAAACTGCTGCGTCCGAGTCGAAAAGTGAGGCAGGCCATGTCAAAGACAGATCCTTTTGGATTTGATATCTCCGTTTCCGCCGCAAAAAAGAACAAACCGCGCGGGCGTCGCGGTATGTCCGGCGCATTCGAAACCTCCATGCGGGTGTGTGAGCACCCCGGATGCGAGGAATCGGCGCAATATCGCGCACCGAAAAGCCCAGATGTGCTCGACGACTATTTTTGGTTCTGCAAAGAGCACGTTAGGGAATATAATCTGAAGTGGAATTTCTTTGAGAATGCCACCGACCAGGAATTCGAAGAACAAGTCGATGATGATCGCGTATGGGGTCGCAAGACGAAACCCTTCGGCAAAAAATCGGAAGAACAGCGCGCTTGGGCGCGCCTTGGCGTTGATGATCCGCATCAGGTCCTCGGTGAAAATGCGACTCGTAATCCGGGCAAGTCAATCACGGGCACCCGTCGCCTGCCGCCGACCGAACGCCGCGCCATCGAAATTCTCGAAGCCAAAGATCATTGGACCAAGCCACAGATTAGGAAGGCCTACAAAGCGCTCATCAAGGTTCTTCACCCTGATATGAACGGCGGCGATCGCAGCCAGGAAGAGCAGCTGGCCGAGGTCGTCTGGGCGTGGGATCAAATCAAGGAAAGCCGTCACTTCAAAGATTAAGAAGCGCGCTTATACCCGAAGTTCGTCCGGACGCGCATCGCACGATGCGCGAGCCGCTCACGGACAAGCAAAATATGCGCAGCCGAAAGGGCCAAGAACCAAACCGCCAGAACCGAGGGCGCCGCTATTAATACGGTCACCGCGATAAGCGGCCCGAACATCGTCCCGTACACCGGCAGCGAAAGCGTGCCCGCAACAAGAGCGGCAAAGAAAGCGGCGCTTACCATCCCATTCACCGCCCGCAAATACCCAGCGCCTCCAGGGTGTCCGAAGCTGTGAAGCATTCGCAGAACTGCCAAAGCGCCCGCTAAAAGACTGGCAACCGGCACCCATAACTTGAGAAAAGTAGGCAGTTCACCCCCATCAAGAGTCGCAACGGCCGCCACGCCGCAAACACATCCCGCAGCCGCGCCGAGGCTGACTGCCGTGCAAACGCGCGCAGTAAGCACTTCTCTCGGTTGAATCATGTCGCACCGATCCCATTCATCGGCCTGATCATTCATCAATCCGCTGAAATTGCCAATAATTTGAGAGAAACGAACTGTTTCTTTCAATCGGCCTGCACCAATACTCCCGAGGCTAGGGTCTGACCGGTCGGCCTTTTGCTGGTCGAACCGCCGAGCCTTTCCTCAGTCAAGATCACCTGCCCACCGGCAATCGAAGCACGCAGTTCGGCCGGAATAACAATCCTCTCCCGCTCACGGTTACCGACCACCCCAAGCGAGATCGGCGTATTGCTCCCAGCAGGCATAAGCCATAATTCCAACGCTTTCCCGCTCGGCGCCGAACCGGAAAGATGCCGAATGGCCAGAACGCCGCTTTCTCCAGTATAACCCACATCAACAGAAATCCCGCCCTCCGCCTCGCGCAAAGCCACGCCGTAATCCGGCTGCGGCCGCTCCGGTTCCATGCACAAATCAACAAAGGACAAAACCAAAAGCGCCATGACCAAGCCAAATGCCGCATAAGGCACGAGCCCGATCCGGCTCCATAGCCGACGTTTTTGAGGCTCGCTGACAGTGTCACTCTGCGCGGCATTTGGTTGTCCTGCTTGAACATCAAGGTCGGTAGCTTCAGGCAAACGCTCACAAATCTGATACCACAGTGCTTCCACGCGTTCGGCTGGCGCTGGCAACTGTGCAAAAATGGCGCGCCATGTTTCCTTTTGTTCGCGCAGGGAACTGTCCACCTCCGCAACCGCATCAAATGCTGCACGCTCGCTTTGTGTCAGCAATCCCAAAGCGGATTCTGCGGCCAGCAGGTTAGCCTCCTGCACCTGTTCATCGCGTGGCTCGCCGTCCTTATTCGCGCAGGCCTCCAGCGCCGATAAGCCCTCCCGAAACCACGGGCGAACGTCTCCGACGGGGATTTTCAAGGTCAGCGCTATATTTTCGTATGAAGATGTTTCTTGCTTAGCCATGACCAAGGCATCTTTTTGGTCTGCCGCTAACTTTTCGAAACACACCAGAACCCGATGATCCCTTTGATCAACGTTCGTCGGGAGGTCGGCAAAACACCCGAGCATCCACTCAGTCGCGGAACCTTCTTGCGCTTCAAATTCCGAAGCGCAGCGCCAAACCGCGTCAAAACCAGCGATAAACCACGCATCGGCGGTCGCAGAATCCGTGCACGCCTGCTCACACGTCGCCAACAGCTCCGTCGCGCGCGCATCGTAAAGCTTCTTGAAAGCGGACCTGTCCCCCGCTGCGACACTACCAATCAACAGACCGGTATCGTCCTCAGTCTCCATCCGGCTCCCCACCCCATATCGCCTGCGATATCATGGCCTATTGGTTGAAAATTGCAAATACAGCCTATTTCCTGATGACAAATTGATGATGGACAAAATATCGAGAAAGGTTCTGCTTTCCCTTGCAGCCGCAAACTATATGCTGCATCCGAAACGCGAGAACTTCAAAACCATAAGAGATAGAATGGCAGACGGCATGACCGATGTGACCACCAAACCAACTGAAGACATTTCCGTTCGGGAAGTTTTCGGCGTCGATACCAATATGACCGTGAAGGGCTTCGCGGAACGCACAGACCGCGTTCCGGAAATCGACCCAACCTACAAATTCGATCCGGATACGACACTCGCGATCCTGGCCGGTTTTGGTTACAACCGTCGCGTCATGATCCAAGGCTATCACGGCACAGGCAAGTCGACACATATCGAACAAGTGGCAGCACGGCTGAACTGGCCCTGCGTTCGCGTCAACCTTGACAGCCACATCAGCCGTATCGACCTGATCGGCAAAGATGCTATCAAACTCAAGGATGGCAAACAGGTAACCGAGTTCCACGAAGGCATCCTCCCGTGGGCGCTGCGTAACCCTGTGGCGATCGTATTTGATGAATACGATGCCGGCCGCGCTGACGTTATGTTCGTCATCCAGCGTGTGCTTGAGCATGACGGAAAGTTGACGCTGCTGGACCAGAACGAAATCATCACCCCGCACCCATCCTTCCGGCTGTTTGCTACTGCGAACACCGTCGGCTTGGGCGATACAACAGGCCTCTACCACGGCGTGCAGCAAATCAACCAAGCGCAAATGGACCGCTGGAGCCTCGTTGCCACGCTGAACTACCTCAGCCACGACGCCGAAACCGCTATCGTTCTATCCAAAGCGCCGCACTACAACACCGCTGAAGGCCGCAAAATCGTCAGCCAGATGGTGACCGTTGCAGATCTCACCCGCACCGCCTTCGTGAATGGCGACCTATCAACAGTGATGAGCCCGCGTACCGTCATCGCTTGGGCCGAGAATTCTCGCATTTTCCAGGATGTTGGTTATGGCTTCCGACTCACCTTCCTCAACAAATGCGATGAACTCGAGCGCCAAACTGTGGCCGAGTTCTATCAGCGCTGCTTCGACGAAGAACTGCCCGAAAGCGCAGCGAGCCAGAGCAATGGCTAGTCGGATGCGATCACTCTGGGCCGCATTATGCATCAGCGCTGCCGCGACGACGGTAGCGCAAGCGCAAGGCCTTGATTCTTTAAACGAGACAGAGGCAGTCGGATATTGCGCAACGTTCTACCTCGCGAAAATGGAACACTTCGCTGAGGATGATGCCGAAGGCACCATTCGCGCTGAAGCTGATGGCTTCGTCGCGGCTGCCGCCTCGGTAGCTGGCAAAACAACCGAGACGATGACCGACGATCTGAGCCAAGCGGCTGGAATGATGCGCAATTTCTTTCGCCTTGCAAACTTGAGTGATGACGCAAAGACAATGGTCGATCAGTCAGAAGCATTTTGCAGAACGCGTGCACCGCAGTACCCACAGACGATTGAGCTGTTTCAGTGAACAAGCCCTCGGATAATCCGGCCGACCCGTTCAAAAAGGCCCTTGCCGAAGCGACCAAAGTGCTCGCAGACGATAGCGAGCTGACGGTCAGCTATTCGGTAGATCCTCCGGGCCAATCCGAGGACAGTATTCGCCTGCCGCAAGTCTCGCGCCGCATGACGCGCGAAGAAGTGCTTCTTGCACGCGGCACTGCCGATGCATACGCCCTGCGACATAAATTCCACGATCCGAAACTGTCCTCCCGCTACATGCCGCAAGGCCAGCTGGCGCGTGATCTCTTTGATGCGATGGAGGGCGCGCGGATCGAAGCTGTCGGCGCTCGCTACATGCCGGGCACCGCTGGCAACATCGACGTGAAGATCCAGACAGAAGCTCTTCGCAAGGGCTACGATCAGGTCACCCAAGCATCCGAAGCGCCGCTTGCAACCGCGGCTGGATATCTCATCAGGCATCTCGCCACCAGCCGCGAACTGCCCCCCGCCGCAGGTAATGTTATGGAGCTGTGGCGCGGCTTCATCGAAGAACAGGCCGGCGAAAACCTTGAGCGGCTTGAGCAAGTCCTCGATGATCAACAAGCATTTGCGAAATTCGCGCGGGATCTGATTGCAGATCTGGGCTACGGCGATCAGCTTGGCGATGATCCCGATATGGAAGATCAGGATCAGGACGACACCGCAGAAGAAGACAATAGCGAACAAGACGATCCTGACAGCACTGGCGAAGAGGATGGCGACGACGATCAGACCGAAGCATCGCCCGAGCAAAGTCAGGATCAACAGCAAGACGAAAGCCAAGCACAAGTCTCTATGGACGAGACTGATGATGGCGAGCAGGAGGAAGAAGTCGAGCTGCCAGAGGGAGACGCTCCTATGGAGCCGCCCGCCCCACAGCCTGTGTCTGACGCCGATCCGAGCTACAAGGTTTATCTTGGTGAGTTTGATGAGGAGATTGGCGCAGAGGAGCTTGCTGAGCCCGCCGAGCTGGAACGCCTTCGTGCATATCTCGATCAACAGCTGGAACCGCTGAAGGGTGCCGTCAGCCGCCTCGCAAACAAGCTACAAAGACGCCTTCAAGCCCAGCAGAACCGCAGTTGGGAATTTGATCGTGAAGAGGGCATACTCGACGCAGGGCGCCTTGCACGCGTCGTGGCAAACCCCACCACCCCACTGTCATTCAAAGTCGAGAAAGATACCGAATTTCGCGATACGGTCGTGACGCTCCTTCTGGACAATTCCGGCTCCATGCGTGGTCGTCCGATCTCCATCGCCGCCATTTGCGCAGACGTGCTCGCTCGCACGCTTGAAAGATGCGACGTCAAAGTCGAAATCTTGGGCTTCACCACAAAAGCGTGGAAAGGTGGGCAAAGCCGCGAAAAGTGGCTTGCCGACGGCCGCCCTGCGCATCCCGGACGGCTGAATGATTTGCGCCATATCGTCTACAAGAGCGCCGACGCGCCGTGGCGTCGCACACGCGCTCATTTGGGCCTGATGATGAAAGAAGGCCTTCTGAAAGAGAACATCGACGGTGAAGCGCTTGAATGGGCCCATCGTCGGATCCTTGCCCGCCGCGAACAACGCAAAATCCTGATGGTAATTTCGGATGGCGCACCAGTTGATGACTCGACGCTCTCGGTCAACCCAGCCAACTATCTGGAAAAGCACCTGCGCGACGTGATCGAGATGGTCGAGCGTAAAAAGCTGATTGAGCTGATCGCGATAGGTATCGGCCACGATGTGACACGATACTACCAACGCGCTGTGACCATTACCGACGTTGAACAACTTGCCGGCGCAATGACCGAGCAACTTGCGAGCCTATTTGACAGCGATCCGCGCAAACGCGCCCGCGTCTTGGGAATGAAGAAAGCCATTTAGCTTAGAGAGGGTTCCATTGTTCCAGAATTTCACGTCAAGCGCCTCGCCGGAACATGGAGCCTCAAGGCTCGAAGCCCTACGAAAATGCGTGGCCCAACGAGGCCTGTCCGGCTTTATCATTCCAAGGTCGGATCGGTTTCAGGGCGAGTATGTAGCGCCTTGCGATGAACGGCTTGCGTGGCTGACCGGTTTCACCGGATCCGCTGGATACTGTATTGTTCTTGAACAGAAAGCGGGCATCTTCGTTGATGGTCGCTACAGGCTACAAGTGCGCGAACAAGTTGACCTTGCTCATTTTCAGCCGGTCGATTGGCCCGAAACGACGCTTCAATCATGGCTGTTGGAAAATGTTTCGGAGAAAAGTCAGATTGGTTTCGATCCGTGGTTGCACACCCCCTCCCAAATAGAAGAAATCGAAAAGGCGCTATCATCGGGTAACATTTCACTTGTCCCCTGCGAAAACCTCGTTGATGCAATTTGGGAAGATCGTCCGCCAGCCCCTTCTGCCCCGTTCTTTGTTCATCCCGATACATTTGCTGGCGAAACCCATCACGAGAAAAGACATCGCTTAGCTGCCGAACTCAGATCCACAGGCGTCGCAGCCGCAGTTATCTCACTTGCCGATAGCGTCGCATGGCTTTTCAACATTCGCGGCAACGATATCGAAAAGAACCCAGTGCCCCACGCACAAGCAGTGCTCTTTGCTGATGGTCATGCCCAACTTTTCGCCACAGAGGGAAAATCAAGCGCAATCGAAGATCATCTTGGGGACGAAGTGACCGTGCACGATGAAAGTGCGCTTCTCGAGGCTCTTTCAAAAGTCCAAGGTGTAATCCAGATTGACCCTGCATCAACACCAGTTGCGGTTCTACGACATCTCGAAGAGGCGCAAACCGTGGTCGTGCGCGGACAAGACCCGTGCGTTGTCCCCAAAGCGCGCAAGAATAAAACCGAGATCACAGGTATGCAAGAGGCCCATCTGTTGGACGGCGCCGCTATGGTCAGGTTCCTCGCGTGGATGGCGGAACAGGAAGGCCCGTCTCATTTGACCGAAATCGATATCGTCACTGCGCTTGAGGGGTTTCGTCGAGAAGCTCCAGAACTGCGAGACATCAGCTTCGACACGATCTGCGGCTCAGGCCCCCATGGCGCAATCATGCATTACCGGGTTACCAACGAGAGCAATCGCCGGATCCAAGACGGTGATTTGATCGTCGTGGACTCTGGGGGCCAGTATCAATGCGGCACAACAGACATCACGCGCACGCTCTGCATCGGATCACCGCTGCCATTACACCGGACCTGCTACACGCGGGTTCTGCAAGGACTGATCGCAATTAGTCGCGCTCGCTTCCCAAAGGGTGTTACGGGCGGCCACCTAGACGCCCTCGCGCGTGCCAACCTCTGGCACGATGGCCTCGATTTTGATCACGGTACGGGCCATGGTGTAGGCGCCTATCTCTGTGTGCACGAAGGACCACAACGCCTGTCGCGTGTTTCCACCACACCTTTGGAACCAGGGATGATCCTCTCAAATGAACCTGGATACTATCGTAATGGTGCGTTCGGAATTCGGCTCGAGAATCTGATCGTCACGGTTGATGCGCCTGCTCTCCCTGAAGGAGACGCACACAGAACGATGTTTTCCTTTGAAAACCTGACCTGGGCCCCATTCGAAAGACGCCTAATTGATCCAACTTTGCTTACAGAGGCCGAACGAGACTGGATCAATCTCTATCATGCGCATACGTTGGAGAAGATTGGGCCCCGTGTCGATGCAGCGGCGCGCGCATGGCTTGAGAAGGCATGCCGCCCTCTTAGCTCGTAGGCTTGTTCGTCAACAGTGCGGCACATACAAAGGACGACATTATGACCGAGACCATTTCAATTAGGCCTATTGACGGAACATGGGTCGTGCGCGCGGGTGGTGCGGTCATTGGCGAGAGCACAAATGTCTTGGAATTGACCGAGGGCGATTTTTCGCCTGTGCTCTATTTTCCGCGCAAAGATATTGCCATGGCCTTTCTGGACGGAAACGAAAATACATCACGCTGCTCGCACAAAGGTGTGGCGCAATATTTCAACATCATTGCGAAAAGCGGGCCGCTCGTTGATGCCGCTTGGTCCTACACCGACCCGACCCCGCAAGCTGAAGATATTCGCAACCACCTCGCATTCTACACCAGCAAGGTGACACTCGAAGAAGTCTAGATCAGGAATGCTCTTCCCGTGCCGTCTCCGATAGCGCGCGATTAACCTCACGCAATGCATCTACTTGGAAAAGAGCCCCTTGCAGTTCAGGAGGTGCATCTTGACCAGATAGGTGCACGATCGGGAGGTACGCTTGCCCAGTTCTTTCAAATTTAGGAAGCGCTTCCTCCAGCGTTGCGGTCGCCGCTAAGTACTCGCCATCATCAATCATTTGCCAGCAATCATCCTCGCTCGCGCAGCGAGGGTGATCAAATTTCCGCATGACTTGAGCCACCGATACTGTCGCTGGCAGATAGGCTTGCGGACCGGCTGCCAAGTGAACATTCTTTCGCTCAAGCTGAGTAAGGAAAAATGAGCGATCCACAAGCCGAGACGACAACGCCGTCGATAGGGACACCGCAATCATCACGGCAAGCCCCGTTTGCCAATCCCCGGTCAATTCGAAAACGATGAGCGTGGTCGATATCGGTGCACCCAGAACTGCCGCCGCCACTGCCCCCATACCTGCCAGAGCGTAAAGGCTTCCAGATCCTGAAACATGAGGAAAAATCGATGTCGCGACGATCCCAAAAGCCAAACCAGTAAGTGCTCCGACCATCAAAGACGGAGAAAAAATGCCGCCGCCCATGCGCCCACCGATCGTTATGGCAACGGCCACAATCTTCAGGATCACAAATACAACCGCCTCGCCGAACAAGAGGCGACCCGTCAGGGCATCGGAGGTTGTTTCATACCCCACTCCGATTATGTGCGGAAAAACGATAGCAAGAGCACCCAGCAAAGCGCCTGCCACCATCGGGCGCAGATAGTGCGGAGCGGAAGTCATCTCTTGCACCCGCGACGCGAAATCTTCAGTCAAGAAAATCGCACGCATCAGGACAACAGCGACAAGGCCACACAGAAGCCCCAACAAAACAAACGCGGGTAGCTCTACATAGAAGGCCAGAGATGTTTGCGAGGGCAACACATACTCCGTCACATCACCAAGCAAAAGGCGCGAAACCACCGTTCCCGTGACACTAGCAATAACAATTGGCGCGAAAGCATGAACCGCAAAGTGCCGCAAAACGACTTCGAGCGCGAAAAGTGCTCCGGCAATCGGTGCATTGAAACTTGCTGAAACAGCGGCGGCGACGGCGCACCCCAACAGATCGCGTCCAGTCACCCCGTCTGCCCTGATCCAGTTCGACACGCGAGATGCCAGAACCGCGGCAAGGTGTACAACTGGCCCTTCACGTCCGCTCGAACCACCCGTGGACAATGTGATAAAACTCGCGGCAGCAGATGCCAAACCCTCTTTCTGCTCTATTCGACCTTGCTTGAGAGCCGCTCCTTCAATGACGTCAGCCACAACACGGACACGCGCATCCGGTGTAAAGAAATGCAATATTAGCCCAACCCCCAATCCACCGGCGACGGGAAGCGTAAACACAAGATACCAATCAAGTTCTGCAGCAAAACTTTTGAGGCGCGACACATCATCGACCCCGTACAGGAAGGCCTGCAGGCTTTCGACACCAAGTCGGAACATCAACGCAGCAAAACCTGCCGAGATGCCAATCAATAACGCAATTATCCAGAACTGAATCTGACTGGGACCATTCTGTCGAATAATTCTGAGAGCTTGCAGAGCGTAGTCGGCCGCCTCCTGCAACCCTTGCCGGATAGGCTTGACGACCGGATCAAGCATTTCGCTCCGCCTTCTCTTGTTTTCTATCCGCGCCTAATCCGACGAACCACGCCAAAAAATGATCTGCGTTCATTTCTAGGTGATTGTCGCGCACAGTCCAAGCCCACTGCACATGTAATCTTAGAGGCAAAACTAGTTTCGTTGCGCGGTTTCCAACAGGGACTTAGCAGCGGCCACTGCTTCTGGCGTGATGGTATCGCCCGAAATCATGCGAGCAATTTCATCCGGTCGCTCTGCTTCGCTCAAAGGAACAACAGTCGTTTTTGTATCTTCATCAGATTGAAGTTTCGTCACGCGCCAATGACTGTTGCCGAATGCGGCCACTTGTGGCGAATGGGTAACGACGAGAACCTGCCCACCTTCTCCCAGACGCTGCAACCTCCGGCCAACAGCATCAGCAGTAGCACCGCCGACACCGCGGTCAATTTCATCGAATATCATCGTGACCTTCGAGTCATCACGGGAGAGGCTGACCTTAAGAGCAAGCAGGAAGCGACTTAGCTCACCACCGGAAGCGACCTTGTTCAACGGCCCCGCAGGCGCTCCTGGATTGGTCGCGATGGTAAATGTAACATTGTCAATTCCGGTAGCCGCCATATCAGCTTCGGTGAGCTCAGTGCGAAATATGGCCCTCTCCATCTTTAAAGGGGCCAGCTCAGCGGCAATCGCCGTATCCAAACGTGCAGCTGCCTCCTGACGAGATTTCGAAAGCACCAGTGCTGCCAAGTCATAGGCCTCCCGATCCTTCCGCAGCTGAATTTCTAATTCTTCCAGTCCGTTCTGACCGTTTTCCAAGATATCGAGACGAGTCTGCATCTCGGATGTGAACTGCGCAAGGTCATCAGGGAGCACGCCATGCTTTCGGGCAATCGCCCGAATGGCGAACAAACGCTCCTCTACCTGCTCGAGTTCAGATGGATCAATACGCAACACGTCGAGACACCTTTCAATGCCTTGCTGCGCCTCGCCAAGTTCTGAGAGCGCGCGAGAGATTGCCGCTAAAGGCTCATCCAAATGCCCCTCGGTCTGCCCTGCCGCAGACTCCAGCCACCGCGCGGCGTCTGACAGCATGCCCTCTGCCCCTTGACGGCTGATCGCCTGCTCAGCCTTGATCACGTCATCCCTGACGCGTGCCGCAGCCTGCATCAAACGACGACGTGAATCCAACTCCGCCTCTTCGCCCTCCGATGGATCCAATCGTTCCAGCTCATTTACGGAATGGCGGAGGAAGTCCTCCTCCTCCTGCATGGCAGAATACTGTTCCGTCAACGTTTTTTGTTTCTTTGTTGTTTCCCTCATCGTGCGCCACGCGGTGCCGCAGGCAGATAGAAGTTCGTGATGACCAGCAAATTCATCAAGCAAAAGCATATGGTTGCGAGGGTTAAGTAATCCGCGGTCATCCTGTTGGCCATGTAACTCAACCAAGACGTCTGAGAGCCTTCTCAAGACATCGCCCGAGACACGCCGATCATTTACCCAAGCAGTCTTACGCCCTTCTGAGGTATTGACCCTTCGAATGATCAGCTCGTCATCCGCTGGGATACCGAACTCATCGAGAATGGCGGAAATGTCAGGCTGGGAAGCAACGTCGAAGACAGCAACAACCTCGCCTTGCGACGCACCCTTGCGAACAAGATCGGCTCTTCCTCGCCAACCAAGTACAAAGCCAAGCGCATCCAAAAGAATTGATTTTCCGGCGCCCGTTTCCCCAGTCAGCACATTCAGGCCGCGCTGAAAGTCGAGAGACAGCCAATCAATGATCAGGATGTCCCGAATTTCTAGTGTACGGAGCATACACAAAAATCCCGAATTAAGGTCACCCGCGGATCACAACCACTCACCGCGAACGGTTTGACGATAGATGGTTGTCAGCCAACCATCTCCGCGCGCCTCTGCTTCAAGGTTTTGCGCAGCGAGCAATCTATAGCTCTCCTCGTACCATTCTGATGAGCGGTAGTTATAGCCCAAGATCGCACCTGCAGCCTGTGCATCGCTAACGGCGCCCAGTGCAAGGTAGGATTCGACCAAGCGATGTAGGGCTTCGGGGGTGTGCGATGTGGTTTGGAAAACCTCTACAACCGTACGGAACCGCGATGCCGCCGAGGCATAATGCCCTCTTTTCAGGTAGTAACGGCCGACTTCCATCTCCTTGGCGGCGAGATGATCGAACGCCAGATCATACTTCAATTCGGCTGAACGCGCATATTCGCTATTCGGATATCTCTCAAAAAGATCGCGGAATGCTTTTAATGCGTCGCGCGTGACCCCTTGATCCCGCCCGACATCATCAATCTGATCGTAATAGCTTAGCGCCAAAAGGTATTGCGCATAGGCTGCATCGCCGTCCGCAGGGTAAATGCTCAAAAACCGTTGGGCAGCCGCGCGGCTACGATCATATTCCCGATCCTGATGATAGGCGTAGGCTTGCATTATCAAGCCACGCTTCGCGTATTCCGAATAAGGGAATAATCTTTCGATTTCCTCAAAATAGCCAGCCGCATCATTGGCATCGCCGCGCGCTAATTCCAACTCACCTTGTTCAAAGATTTCGCGAGCCGAGGACTGTTCAAGATCCCCAACCTTCGAACCAGACCCACCCGAGCAAGCTACCAGAAACGGAACCGTCGCAACAACGAGGATAAACGCTCTGATTTTGCGATCATTGCCTTGCTGCATTATGTACCCCGCCAAATGGAAGCTGCTCATTTCATATTGGGGTCTAGCATAGAAATTTTTCCGGCAAAATGGCTTTTGCCACCATCGCGCGTCATGCGACCGCGCGAAGATCCGCCAAGCTAACCGATGCCCCCGGAAGATTGTCTGCAACACGCTTTTCGCACTCGATGAAGCGCCACGCATCCGGTGTTGCAAATAACTTTCTTAGCAACGCATTGGTAAGGGCGTGCCCCGCGCGAACACCGTGATAAGCACCGATAATCGGCGCCCCGGCCATTGCCAAATCGCCCAATGCATCGAGCATCTTATGTCTGACTGGCTCGTCTACCCTTCTCAACCCGCCGGGAGACAGGACACGGTCACCGTCGAAAACAACCGCGTTTTCGAAGCTACCTCCCAAAGCCAGACCGGCGGCATGCATTTTATCAACGTCCGACTTCATGCAAAATGTCCGGCAATCCGCAAGTTGGCGAAGAAACTGGCCGTTCTCCATCGACAAGCTAGCCTTTTGGCGCCCAATACTTGAAACTTCAAAGTCGATTTCAAATGAAATGGACAGCCGATCCGATGGCGTCAATTCTGCGCGGGCGCCATCGCGTTCGACGCGCACGCTGTCGAGGATTTCAATCGCCCTAACCGGAGCGTCAGTGTCCACGACACCTGCACGCAAGAAGGCCCTGACGAACTCCGCCGCACTTCCATCCAGAATTGGCACTTCAGGGCCAGAAACCAAAATTTCAGCATTCACGATACCAAGCCCAGCAAGGGCTGCCATCAGGTGTTCGACAGTCCCAACCGAAACGCCGTCTTCGTTCTGCAAACGTGTATTCAAAGGTTCTTGAACAACGTTCGACCAAATCGCGGGAATGACTGAAAGACGAACATCGACGTCGGCGCGGCGGAATGTGATCCCACTATCACCTTTTGCGGGGCAAATCTGCACTCTGACCGGAGCGCCGGAATGCAATCCTACGCCTTCGATCACGACAGGCGTCGCCAGAGTTTTCTGATGCGTGTTTGCCATAGTGCTAGAAGCTTTAACCCTAGTGGAAAACCGCCACAATTCACGCTTTGCGACGGTATGAAACATCTGAAAAAAGAAAGGGCGGCAAAGCTGCCGCCCTTATTTCAAATGGAGTTTAGCTGGCTCAATTCGCCTGGCGACGCAGGAAAGCGGGTATTTCAATCTTTTCCTGTTCAGGATCGGCTTGAGCAGCCGGTTCCGGCTGGCTGGCGCGTACTGCTGGCTGCATACGTTCACCTGCATTTTCAGCGGATCCTCCGGCCATTCGGTTGATCAACGAATTGATACCGAATCCGGCTCTGCGCTCCGCTTGCTGCGGGCGGTTAGGCTCAGACTGCTGGGCTTGGCTTGTCACGGTCGGCTGATGATTGACCGCCGTATGGAGCCCGCGCAGCGCTTCCTCTGTCGGTTGACCAGGTGCCTGCGACCTCGGCGCGACGAACTGATCCGCTGCGGCACTTTCGAACGGCACTTCATGGCTGCGGGGCTGGTAAGCAGGCTGCAGCATCGTACTTTGAGCGGGCATCGACTCATCAATGTTCTCGAAAATGTCTTCAGCCTGTTCGGCTGCGATCTGCGAATGCTCGTCCTCATCAAAAAGCGACGGCTCTACTGTCTCTGAGACAGAAGCTTGAGCAACGGCAGCGGCCGGCGCAGGAGCATCACTTATCCTAAGCGGCTGCTGAGCTGGCTCCTGCTGAATGGTCCGGCGTGGCAAAGGCTCGGTCTGGCGCGCAGCTGCATCGATGCCAGTGGCAACCACAGAAACCCGCATCAAACCTTCCATATTCGGGTCCAAAGTTGAGCCAACAATGATGTTCGCGTCAGGGTCAACTTTCTCGCGGATCTTGTTTGCAGCTTCGTCCAACTCGAACAACGTCAGGTCGTAACCACCTGTAATATTGATCAGGACGCCTTTTGCACCCTCAAGGCTGATTTCATCCAATAGCGGGTTCGCAATTGCTTTCTCGGCGGCGTCGACGGCGCGATTTTCGCCTTCAGCCTCTCCGGTTCCCATCATCGCCTTGCCCATTTCGTCCATCACGGCACGAACGTCAGCGAAGTCCAAGTTGATCAAGCCCGGACGCACCATAAGATCGGTGACACCCTTTACACCTTGATAAAGAACATCATCTGCAAGCGCGAACGCTTCAGTGAAGGTTGTTTTCTCATTCGCGAGTCGGAACAAGTTCTGGTTTGGGATGATAATGAGCGTATCGACAACTTTCTGAAGCGCTTCAACACCGTCCTCGGCCTGGCGCATCCGCTTGCCACCTTCGAACTGGAATGGCTTTGTCACCACGCCGACGGTGAGAACTCCCAATTCGCGTGCCGCTTGCGCAATGATCGGCGCCGCGCCAGTGCCCGTTCCGCCGCCCATACCCGCAGTAATAAAGCACATATGCGCGCCAGCCAGTTGATCGACGATTTGCTCAATCGATTCCTCAGCGGCAGAGGCACCAACCGAAGCGCGCGCTCCTGCGCCGAGCCCTTCAGTGACTTTGACACCCATCTGGATTTTTGCCGGAGCACGAGATTGCTGCAACGCTTGCGCGTCGGTGTTTGCGACAACAAACTCCACGCCTTCGAGTGCTTTCTCGATCATATTGTTTACGGCGTTGCCGCCAGCACCACCGACGCCAAAAACCGTGATACGAGGCTTCAACTCTTCGTGCCCGGGCATTGAGAGGTTCAAAGTCATGTCAATCCGCCTGTTTATTTACCCCATTCAAACGGGGCTACTGCAAAACTCGTTTTGTTAATCCTAGCGATTCATGCTCCGGACGTCACGGAAAAAACGAAAAGTACCTACAAAATATAGGGTGTTCATCGTTAGTTCCGCGCCAATCTAGGCAGTTCGGCAAAATATTGCGTACTACCAGTTGTCTCTAAACCATTTGACCGCACGTCGCAGGGAACGCGCTGGATAACCCTCGGCCGGGATTTCGAAATCCCACCATTCATCCTGCGGGTTTGCCGCATAGAGCGACAACCCCACCGTAGAGGCAAATGCAGGACCAGTCGCAGCTTGGGGCAGGCCATAGACCCGCATAGGACGACCGAAACGCACTTGTTGCCCAAGAATGCGGCTGGCTAAACCGTCCAACCCGGGAATTTGGCTCGCGCCGCCAGTAAGCACAATCTTCTGGCTTGGAAGGCTGTCAAATCCGGCGGCGTCTAGAAGCGATCGTGCCTCTTCAAGTATTTCTTCGACGCGGGGCCGCATGATCCCGATCAGTTCAGCACGGCTGACGGTCCGCCGGTCATGCTCCCAGTCACCAGAGTCACCTCCAATATCGATCATTTCCCGATCGTCCATCCCCGTGGCCACAACACCACCGTAGATCGTTTTGATCCTCTCAGCGGTCGAAAGCGGAACCTGAAGCCCCATCGAAATGTCCGAGGTCACATGATCACCGCCCATGCGGACGCAATCAGCAAAAATCATATGTTTCTTAAGAAAGATCGACAGGCTGGTCGTACCACCGCCCATATCCAGACAGGCCGCACCCAACTCCTGTTCGTCTTCAACGAGCGCCGAAATACCCGAAACATAGGCCGACGAGGCGACGCCAGCCAATTCGAGGTCGCAGCGTTTCAAGCAATACATGAGGTTCTGCAACATGGTACCATCCACTGTCAGCAGATGCATATCCGTGCTGAGCGTGTTCCCATACTGCCCACGCGGATCGGTGAGCCCGGTCCGATGATCCAAGGTGAAATTCACCGGCTGCGCATGCAGCACTTCTCGGCCGGAGCCGATGTCGGGTACATCACATGCGGCCAGAACCCGTCCGATCTCGTTATCGGAGACAACGGATGTTTCGAGTGCGATTTGCCCGTCCAAACCATAAGAACGCGGTCGTGCCCCTGAAAAACAAGCAATGACATGATCGACCCTCACGTCCGCCATCTTTTGCGCTGCTTGGACGGCGGTTCTGATAGCGCGCTCAGCCTCCTGCATGGCCTCGATTTCGCCAAAACGGATGCCCCGCGACTTTGTCGTGGCTGCGCCGATCACCCTGAAAGCACTTTGGCCGGCCAAAGAGCGGAGCCCGTCAACGTCGTCGACGCGATCCGCCCCATCGAACCTCAGGACAAGACAGGCAACTTTCGATGTTCCGATATCAAGGATAGCGACAACACCACGTTGCATTGCCGCCTTTCGCAGGGCGCGCATAGATCTTTGCGATTCATATAAGTTTTTCATTATTGTTGCCCCGTTTCAAAACTCGTTGCCGTAATCCGCCGAAATTCCGCAACGGCCGTCTCGCTCAACCTAATCGTGGGCCTTTGCGGAATTCTGAGGTCAATCGCCGCAATATCTCGTTCGAGCAAATCTCTCGTCTCGCTCATCACGATAATCGCTTCCAACGTTGAAATCGGACTCTCCACCGGCAACATAATGCGCCGGCCCCTATCAAGCAGGATGTCCCACCGCCGCTCTCCAACCCGAAGGAGGCCATAAACCTGGTTTCTGATCGGCCTTGCGGCGTCTAACAGCAGAAGAGCCTCCTGCGCATGCGCGCGGGCGTCCTTACCTGCGATCAGCGGCAGATCCGCGCGATACTCGCGCTGCGGCAGAACCATTATAATTGCGCCGGTCTCGTCGATCAGTCGCAAGCCATCCGCCCCGCGCCAGACAGCAACAGGCAGCCTTTGCGTGATCGAGACTTCAAGCAACCCCTGACCGCCGATACGCAGCTCGGCGTTCTTTACCGGCCCAAGAGTCTCGAGCCGATCTCTCAGCTCGTTCAGGTCAAGCTGGAAAGACGAAACCGGAAATTCCAAGCCCATTATCTCTCTTAGCTGGCCATCCAGCTCTTCGCTAACGCCCGTGATATGCATCGCACGCACAGCGAATTCGGGTCGCTGCTCGATGGTAGACCACATCGCGGCGATCTGCTGGTCTAGGGCTTCGCGGCGCGAAGCATCCGACAAGAACACGAGGATGGGTAGAGTGATCAGCAGCAAAGGTGCACCGATACGGATCAATTTTCGCACGCCGCGTGTGAGCAAAAGCCGCTGTACGCGATACGCCCACAGTGAAGGCGCTGGATCGACATTCTTTTGTGACCTTCCGCCTAGCGCGAACATGATGCGTCCTCCACCAACCAATCGCACAGCGCCTCGAATGACATTCCAATATGCGCAGCTTGTTCCGGGACCAAAGACGTTGGCGTCATCCCCGGTTGGGTATTGGTTTCCAAAAGCACCAATCCGTCGATGCCCATGGTTTCGTCCCATCGGAAGTCCGTCCGACTGGCGCCGCGACACCCCAACGCATCATGCGCCCTTATCGCGTAATCCAAGCAAGCCTGAAAAATCTCTTTCGGCACTTCCGCAGGCACCACATGGCGCGACCCGCCGACTTGATACTTGGCGTCGTAATCGTACCAGCCGTCAGTGAAGATGTCCGTCACTGTCAAAGCGCGACCGCCAATGACAGCCGTCGTCAATTCGCGCCCTGGGACAAAAGTTTCAACAAGGACATGTTCCGGCATATCGCTCGAGAGCGCCGGCGGCCTATTCGCTCCTGCCTCGACCAGATAGACCCCAACGCTCGACCCCTCATTATTCGGTTTGATCACATAAGGAGGTTCAAGCACATGCGCCGCTTGCGCTGCTGTCTTGGAGACAATCCGGCTATCGGCAACGGGCAAACCGACAGCACGATAGACATCCTTTGTGCGTTGTTTGTCCATCGCGAGCGCCGATGCCAACACGCCGGAATGGGTATATGGAATGCGGAGCCATTCAAGAATGCCCTGCACGCAGCCATCTTCGCCCCACCGCCCGTGTAGGGCATTGAAAACGACGTCTGGCTGGGCTTTCTGTAAATCCGCGACGAGGTTCTCACCGGCATCAATTTCGACGACAGTGTAGCCTGCGCTGCGCAGTGCACGCGCGCAATCACGCCCTGAGCTGAGAGAAACCTCTCGCTCAGCGGATGGACCACCCATCAAAACCGCAACAATACGGCTTGCCTTCAACGACATGCCTTTGCCTCTACCGCCGGAAAAACCGGTCAATTTGATTGTCACCCTATTCGGGCTCGGCTCTTTTGGCCGATAACTGCTCTTTTAATTTTTCAAACGCTCTTTTCACCGATGCGTTTGATTTCCCATTCTAGCGTTATACCGCTTGAATCGTAAACCTTTTTTCGCACCAACTCGCCCAAAGCTTCGAGATCTGCGGCGGTAGCGTTTTCGGCATTAGTCAGGAAGTTGGGGTGCTTCTCGTTCATCCATGCGCCGCCGAGTCTGGCGCCGCGCATGCCTGCATCCTCGATCACTTTCCACGCCTTCAACTCATGCGTGTCATCAGCGCGGCCAGTGCTCGAATATCCTGCCGGATTGCGAAAGGTTGAACCAGCTGTTCTGTCCTTTGTCGGCTGGCTCTCGTCGCGCCTGCGGAGCTGATCGTCCATCCGCGCGTTCAACGCATCGGGATCACCCCGCTCCGGCTTGAAATCAGCAGAAACGATAACGCTGTCAGCGGGCAACTCCGAGGAGCGATAGGCAAGCCCCAAATCCGCGCATGCCAATGTTTCGATCCCGCCATCCCTGTGAACGACGCGAATATTATCCAGCACATCAGCGACATAGGAACCGTAGCAGCCTGCATTCATCCGAACGGCGCCGCCAATCGATCCAGGGATGGTTCGTAAGAATGTGAGGTCAAACCCCGCAGCAGCTGCTTTCTTCGCCGCGTGCGCATCCAGTGCGGCGGCTCCCAAGCGAACGAGATCGCCGTGGAACTCGATCCCGTTGAAACCACGCCCGAGCCTGATAACCACGCCGCGAATTCCGCCATCCCTGACGATAAGGTTGGAGCCGATACCCATCGGGAATACTGGGATTTCAGATGGCAGTTGACAGAGAAAATCCGAAAGATCTTCTTCATCCAAAGGCTGAAAAAACCAATCAGCCGGTCCGCCAACGCGCAACCACGTCAAATCGGCAAGCGAACGCCCTTGGGAGAGCTTTCCGCGGACGGGCGGCATATCAGTGTGTTCAATCATATTTGACCCCAAATGGCCGTTTGCTCCAGCGCCAAAGATAGATGACCGGCCAGCGCAATATCGACGCTCCTGCCACCAAGAAAACCAAACCAATGACAATGCCGTTTTCGTGAACGACAAACCCGAGCAAAGGAATGCCGAACCCAATGAGGAAGTAGGCTCGTCTCCAATGATTGTCCTTACTTGGCAACATCCCGAGCAGATTGGCTAAAATCAACCAGAGGAATGCAAAGACCAAGGATAACGTCATCAGATGCCCTCTTCGCCGCAGATCGATGCCTTATTCTGCCAAGCGGGTGGGAAGATTGTGCGCCCAAGCGGAAATCGTACCTGCACCCAAACATACCACGATATCGCCACTCCTCGCGGAGTCTTTTATAAGCTTAACAAGATCGGCCTCAGTCTCTAGTGCCTGTGCATTCCGATGGCCGTGACCAATCAGGCCGCGCACCAGATCATCACGCGTCGCACCGGGAATAAGTTCCTCACCCGCCGCGAACACCTCGGCAATCCCGACGACATCGGCCTCATTGAAACAAGCGCAAAAATCCTCGAACAGGGAAGAAAGGCGGCTGTATCTGTGCGGTTGGTGGACAGCAATAACACGCCCTTCGCTTGCCTGACGTGCCGCTTTGAGGACCGCAGCGATTTCAACAGGGTGATGACCATAATCATCAATAACAGTGATTCCGTTGACCTCGCCTACCTTTGTAAAACGCCGGTTCACCCCACCAAATTTTGCCAAAGCTGCGCGAATTTGGGCCTTTGTCATCCCCAAATGCCGCGCGACAGCGACCGCAGCGAGCGCATTGGAAACGTTATGATCTCCCGGCATCGGCAGGGTGCAACCTTCAATGACCTGACCTTCGGCTTGTAGAGCGACATCGAAATGCGCGATGCCCTTGCGATAGGTCAGATTAACCGCACGCACGTCAGATTGCGCGTTAAAGCCAAAGGTGACGACACGGCGGTCTGAAATACGGCCGACGAGATTTTGCACCTCGGGGTGATCGGTGCAGCAAACAGCCAATCCGTAAAACGGGATATTTGAGACGAAATCGTAAAAACCCTGCCGCAGATTTTCAATCGTTCCCCAATGCTCCATGTGCTCGGGGTCGATATTCGTCACAATTGCGATCGTTGCGGGCAAGCGATTGAAAGTGCCATCACTTTCATCCGCTTCCACAACCATCCACTCGCCATCACCAACGCGGGCGTTCGATCCATAGGCGTGAATGATCCCGCCATTAACCACGGTGGGATCGAACTCACCATGATCCAGCAGGGCGGATACCATCGTAGTGGTTGTGGTTTTTCCGTGTGTGCCGGCGACTGCGACGTTTGACTTGAGGCGCATCAGCTCTGCGAGCATTTCGGCGCGACGCACGACAGGCAAGCCACGACGACGCGCCTCATCAAGCTCTAAATTGCCCGCCTTGATTGCGGATGACACGACGACAACTTCGGCATGCTCCAGATTATCAACCGACTGGCCCTCGAAAATGGTCGCACCCATTTCCGCGAGACGATCCGTGATCTTCGACCGTTTCAAATCAGATCCCTGCACAACATATCCGTGGTTGATGAGAACCTCGGCTATCCCCGACATCCCAATGCCGCCGATACCC
>Ga0181577_10000823_pt1 | contig 24874 bp, 27 predicted proteins | sample 101ome_21_FD_132468 | JGI IMG/M metagenome (GOLD analysis project Ga0181577, IMG submission 132468) | Coastal salt marsh microbial communities from the Groves Creek Marsh, Skidaway Island, Georgia - 101413BT metaG (megahit assembly) | ecosystem: Environmental > Aquatic > Marine > Intertidal...
ATCAGCCTCTCTCAACTTTCGGATAATCTCTTCCGATGAGTACCGTTTGCCAGATATTCATGCCTCCTTTTCCAGTTCAAAAATACTACCTCAAACTGGCTGCAAATACGGGGGCAAGGTCAGATGAATAATCTTTTAGGGCAGATGACCGCGCTGGTCGGCCAATAACCAGTGCGTCGGTCACTCGGCCATTTTCAAACCTCTGGAAGTTGAATAGGCTGTTCCCTCACATTGATGAGGGGGAAGACCAATGGATATGGGCCTTGCAGGCAAAAAAGCGATCATTTTGGGCGGTAGTCGGGGCATCGGTTGGTACACTGCAGACCTGATGCGCGACGAAGGTGCGGAAATTGCCATTTGCGCACGGGGTGCCGAAGGGGTGCAGGAAGCCGTTGAGAAATTGCAAGCCAAAGGGCAGGGTCCTGTCTTTGGTCGAGCCGCTAACCTTGAAGATGGCGAAGAAACACAGGCCTTTGTGCGCGATGCCATAGCTGCTTTAGGCGGCGTCGATATCCTTATTCACAATGCCAGTGGCTTCGACATGGAAGGCGACGAAGACGGCTGGAAGCGGTCTTTTGAAGTCGACATCATGGCCGGCGTTCGTGCGGTGGAAGAAGCCATCCCCGCGCTGGAAGAAAGTGATGCCGCCAGCATTACCCTGATCGGGTCGATGGCCTCCAAATTTTTCTTTGGCCGCCGGTCATCTTATGGTCCGGCCAAGGCCGCCATGCGGGCCTATGCCAATGAGCTTGCCCAAAGCCTGGGCCGTAAGCAAATCCGCGCCAATGCTATTTCGCCTGGGGCCGTTCACTTCCCCGGCGGGTCGTGGGACCAGCGCAAAAAAGAAATGCCGGATTTTTACCGTAGTATTGAAAAATCTATCCCACTTGGCCGACTGGGCACGGGGGAAGAATTGGCCCGTATTATCGCCTTTGTCGCCAGCCCCGCAGGTATGTGGATCAATGCCGCCCATATCGTTGCAGATGGTGGGCAGGTGGCAGCTGTCGATTAGGACTGGGCATGACAGAAAAGAAACCAGTGCCCGATTTGGGCTGCGCAACGGCCACGCCGCTGGAGCTGAAATTGCTGTCAGCCGCCAAGGCCTATGCGGCGGGTGATGCGGCTGAAAAACAAGCCGCGCGGGCGGCCTATGTGGCCGTGTTGTCAGACTATCTCAAGCAGTCGGGTCAAATGACGGACCAGGCTATTCTGGCTCCCTTGATTGACCCTGTTGACGAAGCATCAAATGACGGGTCATCCGGTAAGTCTTGAGGCCACTTCTTCGTTCAACCAGATAGCCTGGTCTATATCAGAAATAGATATTGTGACTTCGGAAACGCCGACCTCTGCAAATTCCATGAGTTGCGCGCACATGGCATCCCCGTCGCCATGCAACACGCCATCAGCCTCCCATTCTATCACGCTGTATTTGCGGCCCCAGCCGCGGGCCATATCGCGCACCTGATGTGCTGGTTTTTCAGCCTCACGATGGCCAGCGCCCGGCGCCATCAGCAGGTCACCGGTCAGCGCTACATCGTTAGGTGACCGCCCTGCAGCAATCACAGCATCGGCCAATGGGCCGCGAATGGCCGCAACAGCCTTGGGTCCTAATTGCCAGGTGTTGATGCCGTCTGCATATTTGGCAGCGACCTGCATGGCGAGCCCCGCCATGTTCAGCCCTATAATGATCGGCGGGTTTGGCCGCTGTATGGGTAAGGGGGCAAAGTCTGCAGCGCCCTCGTAAGAGAAGTGCTGCCCGTCAAAGCCGTCGATTGACCCGGAAAAGAGCTGCCGCATCACGATGATCATTTCTTCCATATAGTTGACCCTGTCTTTGAAGGGCGGCATCTTGAATCCATAGGGTTGGTAGTCCTGCACTTCGTAGCCTGTACCCAGCCCCAGGACGGCCCGACCATTGGACAAATTATCGACGGTGGTGACCTGCTTGGCCAACCTTGTGGGATGATGAAACGACGCCCCCGTAACGTGTGTACCCAGCCGGATGCGTTCTGTCTGACCGGCGGCGTAGGCCAGCCACGACCAGGAATCAGTTGTGCTGAACGATGGATGGTCGGCAATGTAGAGCGCGTGAAAGTGGCTTTCATCCAGTGTTTGCAGGTGTTCGCCAGCCCAGTCCTGGGCGGTAATGATGATACTGAGCTTGGGTGAATTAGCCATGGGTCCCTCCTGGGGTCAGTCTACAGGCAAATATGCGCCGCGCCATCATCCCCTGTTGCCTAACGGGTTTACTCGTTTACTCTGGTCGCCAATGGGATTCATATTTCGGAGGGAAAATTATGGCAGATCTATCGGGTAAAGTTGCACTGGTCACCGGTGCAGGGCGGCAACGAGGCTTGGGCCGGGCAATTGCACTGCGGCTGGCGCAGGACGGTGCAGATGTCATCGTCAGCGCCTTTCCGCGCGACCCGTCGACCTTCCCGGAGCACGAGCAGGAAATGGGCTGGAAGGGCTCCCAATCTACCGTAGAGGAAATTGAAGCCATGGGCCGCCGTGCCGTAGCTGCCGACTGCGATGTCACGGACAAAGCCAGTGTCGAGGCCATGGTGCAAAAGGGGCTGGACGCGATGGGGCATATTGACGTCCTGGTCAATAATGCGGGCGTGCCCAGCGATGCAGGTTCGGCCAATATTCTCGATATGGATGATGACCTTTGGTATTCGACCATGGATATCAACGTGAACGGCGTCTACCTCGTTACCAAAGCCGTCGGCCGCCATATGCGGGACGCCGGCAATGGTGGGTCAATCATCATGATCTCCTCGCTCGCTGGTCGCCGTGGGCTGGCAGATTATGGGGCTTATTGTGCATCGAAATTCGCACTGACGGGCATGACCCAGCAATTGGCGTTGGAGTTAGCGCGCTTTGGCATTCGCACTAATTGCATTGCACCGGGTTCGCACTCTACAGACATGATGGACGGTACGATCGCTCGTTCTGTCGACAATTACGGCCTGTCGGAAGAGCAATTCCGCGCCGCATTGGCCAATGCCAGCCCGATGGGGCGCCAGGGCTTCCCGTATGAACTGGCGGCTGCTGTTGCCTTCATGGCGGGAGATGACGCGTCTTATGTTAATGGCCAGACACTGAATGTGGATGGCGGCGCGCAGATGAACTAGCGCCAAAGAGATAATGAAACGAGGGGGGAGATCATGATTGTAGGCGTTCACCATACGGCACTCTCGGTGCCCGATATTGACGCCGCCGTTGCCTTTTACAACGGCGTGTTGGGGTTTGAAATTGTCAGCCAGGGCGGTTGGGAAAAAGGCTATACAGCAGCCGACAATATTATCGGCCTGTGTGATAGCGTCTCGAAAACGGCCATGCTGAAGGGCCCTAATGTGTTCCTCGAGTTTTTCCAGTTCGTTGAGCCGGCAGGGGAGGAGCAAGACCCAGACCATCCGATGAATAATCATGGCATCACCCATTTTTGCCTTCAGGTGAAAGACATACAGTTTGAATATGAGCGGTTGAAAGAGGCCGGCATGCGCTTCCATTGCGAGCCACAAGATCTGGGGGCAACGTCCGCCACCTATGGCCGTGATCCGTTCGGCAATGTCATCGAGCTCTATGAGGTTTTCGATGAGTCCGTTGCCCATATTCCCATAGAGGCCTAACCCGAAACAGAAGGCCTTTATGCCAACGACAGCACAGACTCAACCGGCGCGGTCCAAACCGTCAGACTTCCCATGGTATCTGACGGGCCAGGCCACCTATACGCTCAATATGGGCATCGGCATGGTGTTCATGCCCTGGCTGGTCGCCTTTCACCTGGGCGTACCCGCTGAACAGATGGGGATTTACCAGGCATCGGTCATGATCCCCATGCTGGTGCTGATGCTGTTTGGCGGGGCCAAGGCCGACAAGGTTGACTTGCGGGCCTGGCTGCTGCGCCTGCACCTGCTGCAGGCCATTCCACCCTTCTTGCTGTGCTACATGCTCTACAGCGATGTGTTGTCGTACATATTGCTGATGGGCTATGCGATTTGTATGAGCTCCATCAACGGCTTTGTACAACCGGCCCGAGACAGTATGTTGTCGCATGTCAGCGGCGGGCGAACAGGCGGCATACAGCGCGCGGTGGGAACAGCTATGGCTATCCAGACCGGGGCACAGGTTATTGGCTTGTTGGTTGCCGGACTGGCGAGCGATGCGGACAAGAACAATCTGCTGTTCCTGTTTCCTATATTGATGGCTTTTAATTACTTTAGTTGCCTGTTTGCCGTGCGGTTCATTTCCCCCGCGCCGCCGGAACCTGCCCGCATGGTGACGCTTGATGGTCATGCGGTGAATGGCGGTATGTTGTCGCGCCTGAAGAACCAGCTAAGCGAAATTCGTGAAGGTATGGGCGAGGTCTGGCAGTCGCATCGCATTCGGCCTGTTGTCCTGCTCAACATGTTTACCGGGCTATTATTCATGGGGGCTATCATGGTGTTGATGCCCCTGATCATTCGTGATGTCTATGCCGGGAACTCAGCAGAAATCGCGACCATGAACCTGGCCTTGTTTGGGGGGATCGGCATTGCCTCGGCCTTCATCTCCCGTGTGCATATTCATCGGCAAGGCCGAACGCTTATGCTGGGCACCTTGGTGGGTGGCATGGTGCTTGTCTTCCTGCATTTTGAGCCGCCCTTGTGGGCCTTTTATGTTGGCGTGTTCCTGTGGGGGCTGGCAGGGGGCGTCGGCTCATCTATGAGCCGCACCATTGTGCAGGCAGCAGCACCCAAGAGCCATCTGGCCCGTATTCTATCCGTTTTTGCCATGGCGACTATGGTCGGCGGGCCGATTGGGTCGCTGGCGATTGGCTTCCTGATTTAAGATTTGGGCATTCTGAATGCGGTGCTGATCCCGCCGTCTGCGCTGGTATTCATTTGGCTGGGTCTGCTGATCTTTACAGATTTGTGGAAGATCGAAACTGACGCGCCGGTGGCTCAGGCTGAATATGGTGATGCGACCCCGCAATAGGCTACACTCGTTAAGATTTCGACAAGGAGGCTCCCATGTCCGCAAAACAACTTCGTTCTACCCCCGACAATTTCGAAGCCTTTGGTATTGCCCAGGCCTATCAGGTTGATGGGCTTGTTTTTATGTCTGGGCAGATTGCCTGGACACTTGATGGCCAGGTGGTCGGTGAAGGTGACATGGGTGCACAGGCAACACAGGCTATGGAGAATATCGGTGCCGTTCTTGCCGATGGCGATATGGATATGGCCAATATTGTGAAAATGACCGTCTATGTGACAGACATGGCGAAGTCGCAGGATGCCATGGCCGCCATCAACGGGTTTTTCGATGCACCACCACCCGCTGTCACTCTGGTGCAGGTTGTTGCCCTGGCCATGCCGGAAATCATGATCGAGATCGACGCTATCGCCAGCACCACCAGTAAACGCGAAGCATAGAGTTATATTTTTGCCCGGCGCAGCCGCAATGCGTTGGTGATCACAGACACTGAACTCAGCGCCATGGCCGCGGCTGCAATCATGGGGTTCAGCAGCATACCGGTCAGTGGGTACAGCACGCCGGCGGCAATTGGCACGCCCAGTGCATTGTAAACAAAAGCGAAAAACAGATTTTGGCGAATATTGCCCATGGTTGCCTGGCTTAGGCGCCGGGCGGTCACCAACCCTTTCAGGTCACCACCGACCAGGGTGATAGAGGCGCTTTCCATGGCTATATCTGTGCCGGTACCCATGGCGATGCCAATATCAGCCTTGGCCAGTGCCGGTGCGTCATTAATGCCATCACCAGCCATGGCGACCTTTTTGCCATCGGCCTGCAGGTCCGCAATAACCTGGGCTTTGCCCTGCGGTAATACATTGGCGCGCACATGATCAATCCCCAATTGGACTGCAACAGCCTGGGCGGTGCCTTTGCTGTCGCCGGTCAAAATCACGACCTCGAGTCCCGCTTGCTGCAGCCCTGCAATGGCCTCAGCACTTGTAGGCTTGATAGGGTCGGCGATGATGATGAGGCCTGCCGCTTGACCATCAACAGCCACGTAAGAGCAGATGCCGCCCTGCTGTTCGGCGCGCCACGCATCTTGTTCCAGTGCCTGTAGATTGACCCCAGCCTCCGACATCATGGCTTCATTGCCCAGTAGAACAACTTGTCCGCCAACATGGCCGCCGATGCGCCCAGCAACACCTTTGCCGATATGGGCTTCAAATTCGCTAACCGCTTCCAATTGCAGGTTTTTTTCCTCTGCGGCTGTCACAATGGCTTCTGCCAGTGGGTGCTCGCTGCCTTTCTCAACGGCGGCTGCCATGGCTAATACATCGTGCTCGCCATAGCCGGGGACAGAGACAATGCCGGTCAGTCGGGGTTGGCCCAGCGTTAGCGTGCCGGTTTTGTCCACGACCAGCGTGTCGATGCTCTCAAATGCTTCCAGCGCCTCGGCATTGCGAATGAGCACGCCTGCCTGCGCACCACGGCCCGTGCCGACCATGATCGACATAGGCGTCGCCAGTCCCAAGGCGCAGGGGCAGGCAATAATCAGCACCGAGACGGCGACCACCATGGCATGGGTAAGTGCAGGGGCGGGGCCCATCAGGCCCCAAATGGCAAAGGCAATGACGGCAATGGCGATAACCGTTGGGACAAAGATGCCAGCGACTTTGTCGGTAAGGCCCTGGATGGGCGCGCGGCTGCGTTGGGCATCTGCCACCAACTGGACGATCTGTGCCAGCAGGGTCTCACTGCCGACGCGTTCTGCCTGCATCACCAAACTGCCACGGCCATTGATGGTGCCGCCGACAAGGGCTACGCCTTCGCCTTTTTCGCTGGGCAGGGGTTCACCGGTGATCATAGATTCGTCGACGCTGCTGGTGCCGTCCAACACCACGCCATCGACGGGGATTTTCTCGCCGGGGCGAATGCGCAGACGGTCGCCTGGCTGTACGTCCGCCAAATCGATTGTCTGTTCCTGATCACTGGCGTCCAGGCGCCGTGCCGTCTTGGGCGCAAGGTCCATCAGGCTGCGCAGGGCCTCGCCGGTCTTGTCGCGGGCGCGTAATTCCAGCACCTGCCCCACCAATATCAGCACGGTGATGACGGCGGCGGCCTCAAAATAAATTGGCAAATGCCCGCCTTCGCCCTTGAAGCCAGCCGGGAACAGGCCAGGGGCAAAGATGGCGACAGTACTGTACAGCCAGGCGGCAGCCACGCCGATGGCCACCAGCGTAAACATGTTGAGATGCCCAGATTTGATAGAGGCCCAGCCCTGCTGCAGGAAGGGTAACCCCACCCAGCCAACAACCGGGGTCGCCAGCACGAATTGTATCCACCCGGACAGGGCAGGGGGGAGTACCTCGGCAATCCCCAGGCCGGGGACCATTTCCCCCATCGCGATGATGAAGAGCGGGATGGTGAAGCCAAGCCCGATTTTCAGGCGTTTGGTGAAATCAACAAGTTCTGGGTTGGGGCCGTCATCCAGCCCGGCAACCATAGGCTCTAGCGCCATACCGCAAAGCGGGCAGGTGCCGGGGCCGATCTGGATAATCTCTGGGTCCATCGGGCAGGTGAATTCGACATCACCAGCAGCGGCAGCCTCTTCTGCCTTGCGGCGCTGTATTTCGCCCGACAAATAGCCTTCCGGGTCGGCCGCAAATTTTGTCTTGCAGCCATTGCCACAAAAGTAATGCATTGCGCCTTTGTGTTCGTGGAAGTGCGACGTGGTGTGCGGGTTCACATCCATGTTGCAGACCGGGTCTTTGACGGGCTCGACAGGATGCTCTTCCCCAGGGGCTTCGTGCTCGTGCTGCGACATGCTTTTTGCCTTGTTAAATCAACATGATCGACAGCGCCATGATCGCAGGAACGGGTCATCCTGTCACCTGTCCACATTACGTAGGACAATTGCCAAACTGCCCAGCGGTCTCTAGGCTGAATCCACAATTCTGGGGGGATACAACATGAAATCACGTCATTTCTTTATGGGCCTTGCATTGCTGGGCCTGCTGGCGGCCTGCGGCGAACAGCAAACGGATGTCGCGGCAGAAGATATATCGGAAGGCCCACAGTCAGCGCGGGCAGACCTGGCTGGGCAGGAAACCGGCTCGCAGGATCATCCGGGCCGCATGGTGTTTGAGGACAATTGTGCGGGCTGCCATATGGGCGGTGTTGACCGCGCGGCACACATTTCTGCTTTACGGATGTTGCCTTATGACACGGTCATTGCCGCGCTTGAAGATGGCGTTATGGCCGAGCAATCCGAACATATGACGGATCAGGAACGCCAGGATGTGGCCTATTACCTGACCGGTGGGCCTTTAAGTGGTGATTTTGCCATGCCCCCACAATGTAGCGAGGAAGAAGCGGTCTTTGACTGGAACGAACCACCCTTTGCCACGGGCTGGGGCATTAACCATGAGAACACCCGCTATATCCCCGACGAGATCGCGCAGATCGACCGGGCTGGATTGGAGGAATTGGAGCTGAAATGGTCCTTTGCATATCCCTACGCCAATCGCGCGCGCTCGCAGCCAAGCTTTGTTGGTGGGTCGCTCATCGTGGGTAGCCAGGACGGCACGGTCTATGCGCTGAACGCCAAGAGCGGCTGTATCCGCTGGACATTCCGTGCCAAAGCAGAAGTCCGCACCGGCATGTCCATCAGTTCCTGGGAAGCAGGCACAACGCCAGATAAGCCACCCATGGCCTATTTTGCCGATATCTTCGCCAATACCTATGGCATCAATGCCGTCACCGGTGAGCTGGTCTGGTCCACCAAGGTGGATGGCCACCCCAATGCGACCAATACGGCTCAGCCGGCGTTTTATGATGGCGTGGTCTACCAGCCGGTATCATCGCTCGAAGTGGTACCCGCGACGGAGCCAGAATATGAATGCTGTACCTTCAGGGGCTCACTTGTCGCCCTGGATGGGGCTACGGGCGAGATTATCTGGAAGACAGAGACTATTCCCGAACCGCTTGAGGAAACCGGCCCCAATTCTGCGGGGACGATGAATTATGGCCCGTCTGGCGCGCCGATCTGGAACAGCACGACCGTCGATACCAAACGGCGCCAGCTGTACAACGGCACGGGCGAGAATTATTCGTCCCCTGCCCAGGGTAGCTCGGACGCGATCATCGCTTTCTCTATGGACGGCGGTGACATTGTCTGGACACGCCAGACCACTGAAGGCGACGCCTGGAATGTAGCTTGTGTCCCGTTCTCCCCCAGCAAGGCTAATTGTCCTATTGAAGATGGCCCGGATGTAGACTTCGCATCCCCGCCACTGCTGATCAGCGATGGCGAGCGGGATATTCTCGTTGCTGGCCAGAAGAGCGGTGATGTCCACGGCATTGACCCGGATACAGGTGAATTGCTGTGGAGCGAGAAAATCGGTCGCGGCGGCACCCAGGGCGGCATTCACTTCGGCCTGGCGGCTGAAGGCACGAAAGTCTACGTGCCCATCTCTGACTATGACGACGGCGATGTCGTTGTCGAAGATGCTGTCCCCGGCATGTATGCGCTTGATGCCTTTACCGGCGCATTGCTGTGGTCACACCGGGTAGAAGACGTTTGCGGTGACCGCCACAATTGTGATGCTGGCGCCTCTGCGGTGGCTACGGCTATCAAGGGGCATGTCATCCAGGGCTATATGGACGGCCTGCTGCGTATTCATGACGGCGAAACGGGTGATGTGGTCTGGATCTTTGATGCGGATCGCGAATTCACCACGATCAGTGGCGAAGTTGCCCGTGGTGGTTCCTTCGCCGGTGGTTCTGGCCCGATCATGTATAAGGGACAGCTCTTCGCCAATGCCGGTTACGGCATCTATAACCACATGCCAGGCAATGTGTTACTCGTTTTCGGCCCTAAAGAGGACTGAAAAGAATTTGATTCCGGTCAAGGCGGGCTGCAATAGGCCCGCCTAACCTCCACGCTGACAAAGTGTTCATTCAGCGGGGAGGCGAAAATGCGCCGGACAGAATATATCAGCATGGCAGAACGCCTGCTGGACCATGTGGAAAACAAGACGACGGAATCGGCACCCGATGTGTATCAGGTGCCGGTTTCCTATTATCTGGATGAGGACCTCTGGCACCGGGAGATGAAGAATATCTTCCGCCGTTTGCCGTTGATGCTCGCCATGACGTGTGAAATGCGCAATACGGGCGACTATAAGGTCATGGAAGTGGCAGACTTCCCGGTCCTGATGGTACGCGGCAAGGATGGCAAGGTTCGCGCCTTCCTGAATGCCTGCACGCATCGCGGTGCCTTTGTGGCCAAGGAAGGCAAAGGTAATTGCAGCCGCTTTTCCTGCCCTTACCATGCCTGGACATTTAACCTTGAAGGCGACCTGATTGGTGTTGCCGATCCCAAGAAATTTGGCGATGTCGACAAAAGCACGATGGGCCTGACCGAGCTGCCCTGCGATGAAAGAGCCGGGCTTATTTTCGTGATGCTGGACCCCAACTTGACCACGGACCTTGATGACTATCTCGGCGACATGTTGCCGGAGCTGGAGTCACTGGGTTTTGCGAATTGGGAAATGTATGCCCAGAACGAGCTGGACAGCGCCAATTGGAAACTGACCCATGACGGCTATGTGGAGGGGTATCACTTCCAGGCGACACACCCTGAGACGATTTTCGTCAACACCATGAATAACACCATGATCTTTGACGCCTATGGGCCGCATCAGCGTATTGGCTTCCCCATGCACGGCATTGAAGAATTGCGTGACAAGCCGCAGGACAGCTGGGAGACGCAGGAAAAGGTTTCTATCATACGGACCCTGTTTCCCAATACCTCGATTGCCATTGGCCCAACGGGTGGCATGATTTCGCAGCTGATCCCCGGCACAACACCGGAATCATCCCGCACCATCCAGAACCATCTGATGGCTAAGCTTCCCGAAACCAAGGAAGAAAAAGCCATGGCGGATGCCGGCGTGGAAACATTGAAGGTCGCTGTGCGTGATGAAGATTACGCCATGGTCTTCGATATCCAGAAGGGCATCTCGACCGGCTTGAACGATGACTTTGTCTTCGGCAAGAACGAGCTGGGCCTGCATCGTTGGCATAGCTGGGTCGACTATTATGCCCATGACAACCCGGTGGCCGAGGCTGCCCGGCCCAACCCATAGGGCATAACGACAGGCTTTCCCCGGGCGCAGGTCCGGGGTAGGCTTTTCGGTATTGGGCTTTCAGAGGGGGAATCAATGAGCCTGGTACGTTTTCCAATCCAGCAATATGGCTATGTCGTCAACGATATCGATGAAGCTGCACGCCACTGGTACGAAATGTTCGGTGCAGGGCCGTTTTTCATCTCGCGCCACCACAAGTCTGAAGACGAGTTTCACCGGGGCGTCCCGAATGAGGCCGACCTGAGCTATGCCTTTGGTCAGGCCGGACCGGCGCATATTCAGCTGATCCAACAGCACAATGATGCGCCATCCGTGTATCGGGACATGTTCCCGTCGGGCGAACAGGGGCTACACCATGTAGCCATCCTGGTGCCGGATATTGAGGCCGAAAAAGCGCGGTTTGAAGCCGCGGGCTGCGAAAAGGTAACCGAATTGGTCTCTGCGGCCCAGGTGGCCTATATGGATGCCCGCGACAAGATTGGCTGCTTTGTTGAGCTATACGAAAAGAATGATGCCATTGCCGGCACGTTTGATAATTGGAAGCAGATTCATGACGAATGGGACGGTGTGACCGACCCGTTCCGTGAACTATAGAAGAGGGGAAACACCATGCGTGTGAAGATCAATTATGAGCTGTGCGAGGGGCATGGCCGTTGTTTCGACAATGCCTATGAGATGTTCGACGAACGCGAAGACGGCAAAGGTGTCGCGAAGATGGAAGTTGTCCCCGATGATGACTTCGATATGCAGCGCGCTGCCCGCTCAGCGGCAATGATGTGCCCGATGAATGCCATTGAAATCATCGAAGACGACTAATATACACGCCCACAGGCAGGCAAAAGGCAGGGCCATGGCCCTGCCTTTGTGGTTTAAGGGTTTACATACCGGCAGGAGCAAAGCATGGAAGCGCGCGTAAAGTGGATTGAAGGCAGAACCTTTTTGGGTGAGTCTGGCTCGGGCCATGCGGTGGTGATGGCAGGTTCATCCCTGGGCAAGGAAGCCGTTGGCGCCAGCCCCATGGAGATGTTGCTGCTGGGCCTGGGTGGCTGTGCAACCTATGACGTGATCCATATTCTTGAGCGGGGCCGGGAAGATATTTCCGACTGTGATGTTGAGATCACAGCAGTCCGTGCAGATGCAGAACCTGCCGTCTTCACCAAAATCCATCTGCACTTCAAAGTGACGGGCAAGGGCTTGAACGACAAAAAAGTGGCCCGCGCCATTGCATTGTCTGCCGAAAAATACTGCTCAGCGTCAGCCATGCTGTCTAAAACAGCTGATATCACCCACGACCACGAAGTTGTCGATTTGGCAGCGGCATAGAGCTGTAATTCCGAAAAAGAGACTCAACCTCTTCTGACTGATATATTGGTCATACGGCCAATATTCAGGGGAGAGGTGTCATGTTCAAGACACGCGTAACGGCCTTTATCGCTTTGTTGCTCATCGGGAGCATGGCAGCAGTAGGCGAGGCCAAAGCACAAGATCAGAATACGGCGCCCTGGCGCGTCGATGTCGCCCAGGTCGAATGGGACAGGCTGACCAATACGGGCGATTTGCTGGTTTCCACTAGCAACGGCCTCAGTTGCTTTGATGGTCAAACAGGCCAGCAGCTCTGGACGCGCAAAGAATTTGCAGAAGTTCTATCTGCCGGTGTCTGAGATTTGCGATCCGGCCCCTATCTGATGATCAACCCGGGTGAAGGCAAACGCCGCCGCAAAAAAGACCCAGTCCCGATCAAGGAAGTCATTGATATCCGCACGGGTGAGACTGTCTTCACTCTGGAAGGGGTACAGGGCAATTTGCGCGCGCTGGTGCCGCTTGCGGGCCATAATATTGCCGTCGCACTCACTGAAGTGAAGGTGAAGGATAAGGAAGCCAGCGGCATATACGGCACCGCTTTGTCCCTGCCGGACGGAAAGCAATTATGGCGCACCAAATATGGCGACAGGCGTGCCAAGATTGGCGCATCGGTTCAAGCTTACCCCGTGCCCACAGTACGCGGTGACACCTTGTTTTTGTCATACCTCGGCACCCATGCGCTCGATTTGTCGAGTGGCGCAATCCGCTGGGGCGAAGCACATAGTCCTGTCGATGGCCGCTTGCGCAATGCCTATGCTGCACCCGTGGTCAGCGATGGTGTGGCGTATTATGCCACCAACAAGCTGTTCAAGGCGGTAGAGGCAGACACAGGCGCTCTGAGGTGGTCGGCCAAGCTGCGGTCTTCACCTGCCGTCTCTGAAATTCGCATTACGTCTAATCGGGTCATTGCTCGGCTTGGCGGAACCTTTACGGATGGCGGCAAGTTGCGGCGGTCCTCACCCATTGGTGTAGTGGCGTACGACAAAATCACCGGTCGGCAGGTATGGTTCTATCCGGACGCCGAAGAAACCATCACAGATATGGTCATCGATGAAAAAGATGACCTTGTCGCCTTTGCCGATGGTGTGATGATCATCGGTGTGCGCCTGTCGACGGGCGCGCCTCTGTTTGAGTCTGCCATTCAGTATTTCCGCCTCTATGGCATTTTTGAAGAAGAGTCAGGCGGCTTTGCCATTAGTGGCGGCTACTCCAAAACCGGCCCCGGTGGCACAAGCGGCGGCGGCGGCGGGCTGGGCATGTTCTCCAGCGGCATGGACCTTGAAGATCTGCCGCTTGATTCTGACCGGCTGGAACATGACGTCATCATCCGGGGGCAGCACCACATCCTGGCCTATGACCCCGAGCTGCGGATCATCCAGTGGTCTTCGCTGTTCGGTGAACCCGAAATCGATGACCCCGAGGTGCTGCGAACTGGCCTGCTGCCTGGTTGGAGTGGCAAGGGACGTGCTTATTTCCTGACGATCATGGAAGAAGGAAAGGGGCGCCGGTCGCGGGAAATCCTCAGCCTGTTTGGGGTGGACCCGTTGACGTCGCGCATCGTTTCTCGGCTGGATATTCCCGGTAAGAAGCCGCGCTTCCACCTGGATGCGGTGCGGGACCGGATTATCCTGACCAGTTATGAACGCAAGCAGAAGCGCACGACGTATCAGGGGTATGGCCTCTAACACATTTTGTAGCGGATGGGCAGGTGCTTTAGCCCACTGACAAAACTGGATGTGATCAGAGATGGCTCACCCGCCAGCTCGATCTCATCCAGCCGGGGCAGGAGTTCTTCCAGCAGCATGCGCATTTCCAGCTTGGCTAGGTACTGGCCGAGGCACAGATGCGCACCAAAGCCAAAGGCCACATGCTTGTTGGGCTTACGGTCGACCCGGAAAGCAAACGGGTCGTCAAAGACGTCTTCATCACGATTGGCCGATGGGTAAAGTAGCATGACGCTTTCACCCTTTTTGATGTGTGTACCGCGGATGTCGAAGTCCTCGGTCGCCGTGCGCATGAAGTGCTTTACCGGTGTCGTCCAACGGATCATTTCATCGACCGCGGACGGGATCAGAGACGGGTCGGCCTTTAGCTTGGCCAATTCTTCCGGGTTTTCAATCAGGGCCAGCAGGCCGCCCGAGATGGAAGAACTCGTCGTATCGTGGCCTGCGGTGGCAATGATGATGTAATAGGACATGGCCTCCAGGTGCCCGATGGGTTCACCATCAATGACGGCATTGGCGATCAGGGTGGCTGCATCGTCCCTGGGGTTTGCGCGGCGGTCCTCCGTCATCTGGGTGAAGTACATGAAGAAGTCCGAAATCGTATCGGAATTATCGGTCGCGTCTTCCTTGCGCTTCATTTCTTCATCGGCCGCGCCGAACAACTCCTGGGTCAGCCGCAGCATGCGGGCTTCATCTTCTTCCGGCACACCCAAAATCATCATCACAACCCGCAGCGGGTACCAGATGGAAATGTCCTGCACGAAGTCACATTCACCATTCATGCCGGCCATACGCTCAACAAACATTTTGGCGAGCTCACGGAAACGGGGTTCCCAATCCCGCAGGCTACCGGGCATGAACCAATCTTGTGTCAGCCCGCGATAGGTTTTGTGGTCTGGGTTATCCATATGGATCAGCGTGCGCAGCAAGAGGTGGTTACCGCCGGTGAATTCAAGCGTTGCCTGTTCAGTGGCAATGTCGGCCAACACGGCGCGGGGGTCGTTGATGAACTGGTCATTCAACCGCTCAATCTCAACGACGTCTTCGTGTTTTGAGATAGCCCAAAAGGGGCGAAAATCCGGGTGGTCGATCAGCGTAATAGGTGCGTTGGCGCGCATATGGGTCAGGATGGCATCCAGCTTTTGCTGATCTGCGTATGTCTCCGGCAAGGCAACGTCGTTATAGTGCTGCTGATCGATGGCTTGTGTATTCATTCCGGTGCTCCTTCCCCAAGGCACGTTACCTGATGGTAAATTATGGTGATTGCGCCCCTTCTTTTGGCGCAGTTCAACATGATGCCTTGCCTCCAGCAGGCATTCTGCCGAAACTGGCGTAAAGGGAGTTTTGATTGATGAGTAATATTCTGGGTAAGGTAACAGGCCTGTATCGCTACCCGGTCAAGAGCATGGGCGGAGAGGCGCTGGACGCCATCATGTTCGACAAATATGGCATTATGGGTGACCGAACCTGGACCGTCCGAGATGCCGAAAAAGGTGTGATTGCAGGCGGCAAGAAATATCCAGACCTCATGAAATGTGATGCCCGCTTTACCGAGGAGCCGACGCCAGACACCAGGTCTGCAGCGGTCGAGATTACGCTGCCAGACGGCGAAACCATTTCTGGCGCTGACCCTGACGTCAGTACCAAAATCTCAGCGGCCATTGGTGATGCCGTCAATCTGTCGCCCCTGATGCCAGAAGATGAATTGGAACACTATCTGCGCGACCCCTCGGCCATGGGGGACGAAGCGGCCTTGCGGGCTGTTTTTGCGCGTCTGCCAGATGAACCGCTGCCCAACCTGTTGGCCTATGGTGACGACGTCCTGAAATTTGAGTCACCGCCGGGCACGCATTTTGATGCCTTCCCGCTGTTGTTGATGAGCCAGGCGGGCATGGATGCCGTTCAGGCCCGCAATGCGGATTCCCTGGTCGATGTGCGACGTTTCCGGCCCAATCTGCTGATAGACGGCCCTGGCGAAGGACATGTTGAGGCCGATTGGGTGGGCAAGACCGTACGCCTTGGTGAGGCCGTGCTGAAAATGGAAATCCTGTGCCCCCGCTGCGTCATGACTACGCATCCTTTCCAGGACCTGCCGGAAGATCCGGCTATCATGCGCTCTGTTGTGCAGGAAACTGGCGGTGATCTGGGTATCAATGCCTCAGTGTTGGAGGCTGGCACGGTCCGCTTGGGGGATGAGCTTGTGGTGATCGATGGATAGGGCCAGCCTGTCGGCCGATATTGTCGAAACGGCGCTCGCGCTCGGCCCCTCCGGGCTCGGTGTCGGTACGGCGGGCAATGTGTCGGCGCGCTTTGAAAGCGGGATGCTGATCACGCCGTCTGGCCTGCCTTATGAGAATATGACGCCCGACGATATCGTTTTTGTGGACGGGGAAGGCGCTGCCGAAGGCTCGCTGAAGCCGTCAAGCGAATGGCGGTTCCACCTCGATATTTACCGTGCTCGATCTGAGGCGGCGGCCATCGTGCATTCCCATTCACCCCATGCGACCGCGCTGGCCTGTTTGCGCCAGGGCGTCCCCGCATTTCACTATATGGTCGCTGTCGCTGGGGGCGTGGACATTCGCTGCTCTGACTATGCGACGTTCGGTACGCAGGGATTGTCCAATGCGATCCTTGAAGCACTGCATGACCGCAAAGCCTGCCTGATGGCGAACCATGGCCAGGTCGCTTTTGGCGACACGCTGCAACAGGCCTTGGGCCTGGCGCAGGAAGTTGAAGCACTGGCCCAGCAATATCTGCTGGCGCGTAAGTCTGGCTACCCGGTGCTGCTGGAGGCGGAAGAAATGGCAGAAGTGCTGGAGCGCTTCAAGACCTATGGCGTGCAGGAGGAAGCATGAGGGTAGACGACAAACCCTATCGCACGATCTGGGTCGAGGATGACGGTTGGTCGGTCGGTATTATCGATCAGACCTTGCTACCGCATGACTTTGTCACCTGCCGGTTGCTGAGTATGGAAGATGCAGCCCGGGCCATTGCAGATATGCTGGTACGGGGCGCGCCCTTGATCGGTGCAACCGCGGCCTACGGCGTCTGCCTGGCCATGCGGGAAGATGCCAGTGATGAGAATCTGGCCTATGCCTATGACACTCTGTTCGCAACACGGCCGACGGCGGTGAATTTGAGCTGGGCATTGGATGATATGCGGAAGCACCTTAGTGATGTCCCCGTGGGCGACCGTGTCGCTACTGCCTATAAGCGCGCGGCGGAAATTTGTAATGAAGACGTCGCCATCAGCGAATCGATTGGCCGACATGGGCTGGACCTAGTACAGGCTTTAGCCGCGCATAAACCAGCCGGGGAACCTGTCAATATCCTGACCCATTGCAATGCCGGGTGGCTGGCGACGGTGGACTGGGGCACGGCGACCGCGCCCATCTATATGGCGCATGAGGCTGGCATCCCTGTTCATGTCTGGGTGGATGAAACGCGGCCCCGCAACCAGGGCGCGTCGCTGACAGCGTGGGAATTGGGCCAGCATGGCATCCCCCATACGCTGATCACCGACAATGCCGGTGGCCACCTGATGCAGCACGGGCTGGTCGATATGTGCATTGTGGGTACTGACAGAACCACCGCGCAGGGTGATGTCTGCAACAAGATTGGCACCTATCTGAAGGCACTGGCCGCTCAGGATAATGGCGTGCCGTTTTATGTCGCGCTGCCATCCACCACCATCGACTGGCAGGCAGGCAATGGCGTGGCTGACATCCCTATTGAACAGCGCTCAGGGGAAGAGGTCAGTCATATTTCAGGGGCCGATGAACACGGTGCACGCAAGGTGATCCGCATCAGCCCGAGTGATACACCCATCCGCAACGATGCCTTTGACGTAACACCTGCACGACTGGTAACCGGCCTGATAACAGAACGTGGCCTGGTCGACGCCAACCGGACGGCATTGGCTGCTGCTTTCCCGGATTTGTCTGATAGTTGAGTGCGTGCTTTTAAGTGTGCCTTCGGGCGGAGTAGATGAGTGAGTATCTTCAAGCGTAGATGGATGCAGGTGACATTGGTGCTGCTGGTCGGTTTGACCGCAGCAGGCCTGTCTGGTTGGACGCGGATGGGGCAAAGCCCCAGCGACGAGCAACTGGCCCGTTGGGAAAGCTCGCCAAATTGGCGCACCGGGCAATTTCATAACATGACCCCGCAGCGAGACCCGGACTTCAGCGCGGCCATGCAATCGCTGTTGGGGGACGAGCCGGAACACAGTGTGCCAGAGCAACCATTGCCGATTGTACACCTGACGGGGGAGGAATTCGTTGACCCACCGGCCAATGGGCTGCGTGTTACGTGGCTCGGGCATAGCTCGGTACTGTTGGAAATTGATGGCTACCGGGTGCTACTGGATCCTGTATGGGGTGACAAAGCCTCGCCCTTTGCTTTTGTCGGGCCCCACCGCTTTCATGAGCCACCGATTGCGCTGGCAGACCTGCCGCCGCTGGATGCTGTGGTGATTTCCCACGACCATTATGACCACTTGAACCATGATGCGATCGACTTCTTGCGCATGACAGATGCAACCTTTGTTGTCCCGTTAGGCGTGGGCACACATCTGCGTTATTGGGGCGTACGGGAAGATAAAATTATCGAGTTGGACTGGTGGCACACACACCAGCAGGGTGACCTCGTACTCACGGCCACACCCGCTCGTCACCGGTCTGGCCGCACCGTGGAAACAGCCTCCACCCTCAAGTCACTATGGGCCGGTTGGTCTATCAAAGGCCCTGTACATAGCGCCTATTTTTCAGGCGATACATCCATGTTCCCCGGCATGGTTGAAATTGGCCAGAAACTTGGACCGTTCGACGTCACCTTCATTGATTCCGGTGCCTATAACCAATTATGGGTCGACAATCATTTAGGGCCGGAACAGGCCGTCCGTGCGCACCAGCTCGTCAAAGGGCGCCTGATGGTGCCGGTGCATTGGGGAACGTTCTATCTGGCGCCCCATACCTGGGTAGAGCCTGTCGAGCGGGTTATAGCCGCTGCGCAGAAGCAGGGTGTGCAAATCGCTACGCCCAGGCAGGGGGAGCAATTTGAACCCGCCCATATTATTGGGATTAACCGATGGTGGCCGACGCTACCCTGGCGGTCGGCAGAGGACTATCCGATTGTCTCAACCGGCCTCGAAGGCACGGCTGCTGAACTGCAGGGGGCTGACTAATGCGCGCATTGGTCCAGCGGGTCAAGGAAGCCCGGGTTACGGTGGATGATGAATGCGTGGGTGAAATTGGCCAAGGCCTGCTGGTGCTGCATTGTGTTGAAGCGGGCGATGGTGCCGAAGAGGCTGATTTTCTTGCCCGTAAGATTGCCAAGATACGCATTTTTGCCGATGCAGACGGCAAGACCAATTTGTCCGTGCAGGATATTGGCGGCGCGGTGCTGGCTGTTAGCCAATTCACCCTGGCGGCGGAATGGCGCAAGGGGAACCGACCCGGCTTCTCCCGCGCTGGGGACCCTGCCTTGGCCGAGCAACTTTATGAGCGCTTCTGTGCAGCCCTGAAGGAAAATGGCCTGCCGGTTAAGACAGGCCGCTTTGCTGCAGATATGGACGTGTCCCTAGTGAATGATGGCCCATTCACGATCTGGATGGACACGAACGACTAGGGTTACATCCCCACCGGTTTGCCGTCGACCACCTGATCGAGAAATTCAGACAGGCCATAGCCAACATGACCGTTACAGCGATATTCCGTCATGCCCTCTGTAATGCGGGTCATGAATTCTTCACCATCTGGCGATGAGCGCCGGTTGCGCAGCGGAATAAGCGAAAGTACCTTGCCGGTGATCTCATATTCCTTGTTTTCAGTGCGGCAATTAACAACCAGGTCGGTCTGGTAGCCGTTTTCGTCGTAATTGGCGGTAATGTTACTTTCAATAATGTCTGTATAGACGCCGTCTTCAAACACCATGCCGCCGCCTTTGATTTCGCCTTCCGGCGTGCCGGTAATGGTCGTTTGCAGCCCAAATTCGTTGTTGAAGCTCATGGGCAGCCAGCGATACCAGTAAATGGCCTGCCAGAAGCGGGGGCCCCAACTTTTATCGCGCACGCCAAAGCCTTTGATATCCCAGCGCTGGTCACCCACGGCAATAAAGCCGGTGGCCGTCATATGTTGTTCGTAATGGGCGCGGCCAAAGCTCTTCTCGGCGTCCAGCTCCAGCGGGCTGCCATCCAGGTTCACCGTCTCACCGCCATGCATGGGCGACAAGCCCTTGAAGTCGATCGACATTTTAACGGGGACCATCGGGTTGGTTTTGAAGGCGGCTTTGGGTGTGGCCATGTCGTGTGGGTTTGCCATCAGCAGCGCTTCGCCGTCGAAGCTGACACGCAGATGCTTGAAAGGCTCAATCACATCGAAGCGCATGCCGCCAGCGTCCATGGCGTCATTATTGGCAATGTTCGCACGCTTGAAGATAAAGGCGACCTGGCCGTCGGGCAGGTAGATGCAGTTCGACATTTCCGCATAGCCTTCATTGGGGCGGTTGCCGATACGGAACCAGCCGCCAACCTTCTGGTCGGGGTCGAACACGTTGAAATACATGCTCTCATTATAGTTGTTCGCCGCCTCGGGCGTGTGCGTGTATTCGTCCTCCGGGTCGAGCCGGAGCTTGAAGCCTTCTGGTGCAGCCATGGGTCCCTCCTTGTTTGGTGGCGTTAGCTTAAATCAAACAACGGTGGGGTCAAATGGGTTCCCTCCGGGAGTTGCGCCACTACTGGCCGCTAGCTGAAAGATGTCGATTGAACGTCCGTTGCACCACACCGCGTTCTGTGCGGTCGGCAAGCCATCTATTGACCTGCTGCCGCAACAAAGCATTCTGCGGCATCAGATAGCCTTTTTCGGAAAAGGTGAAGGTCTCACCCGCCATGGCCGGGCAAAGATCTGGGTGAATGGCCGACCGGTAGGTGACCTCAATTGCGTCTGTAATCATGACATCCGCGCGACCCAGGACAATCTCGTTGAAGATAGTGGCGTTGTCATTGAATACCCGGATATCAGCCTGTTTGATATTGGCGCGCACGAAGCGTTCATTGGTGCCGCCAGGGTTCACGACAAGGTCAACATCTTCCTGATCGATGTCTTCCAACGACTGGAAGCGATCCTGGTCGGCGCAGCGAATGATCGGTGTCTTGCCGCCGGTGTGATAGGCGGCGCTCATATGGGCCGCCTCCAGCCTGAAAGGCTTGATGGAGATGCCGCTCATCCCGATGTCGTATTGATCTGCAGCAAGGTCTTCCAAAAGCGTTGGCCAGCTTGTGGGGACGAGCTCTAGGTTCAACCCCAGAAACACTGCCAGGTCGCGGGCGAGGTCGATGTCGATCCCCTCCAGACCCTCGGCGGTTTGGTCGCTAAAGGGGGCATAGTCGCCTGTGGTGCCCACGCGTAAACGACCACTTTCCAGCAACGCCTTGAGGGCCTGTGCCTGCGGTGTATCGGCATATTTGATATCGGCAAAGGCTGCTTGCAGGTCTTGGGTCCACGCACGTTTCATAGTACCACGATAGCGGCCAAAGGCTGTGTCCAGATGCGGCACGGCGATGGCAAGCTGGGCAATAATCTGTTCCGTTAGGGCCGATATTTTGGGTCTTGTATGGGTGTTCAGGTCCGGCGGTGTCTCGAAGGGATATCCATCCCGTTCCCATTGGTCGAAGGCCTGCTGTTGCGCTTGCTTGGCGATCTTGATCTGCACCTTGAAGAAGGCTTCTGTGCTGTCTGGATCAAGGCCATAGGCCTCTGCTTTCTGGCGGGCGTTGGTTAATACAATTGCCTCGCGGTCTTTATCCTCAATGGGGATGTTATTGGCCCATTTCCAGGCGGCCACAGGATGCATCAAGACGATGCGCTGCCCCATCAGTTCGACAAGCGTCTCTGCCGGGTTGTTGGGCTGCCGCATATAGTCACTGGCGGATGCCGCCATGTTGAATGACAGGCTGAAGGCTACAAGCAGGGAGAATTTTAGCAGCGCCACCCTCATTGGCTGGTTCCTTTTGCGCAATCAATACAGACGTCAACGGATGGGTCGAAAGCCAATCGTTTGGGGTCAATGTCGTCACCGCAGGTGATGCAGTAGCCGTATTCACCTTCATCAAGCCGAACAAGGGCTGCGTCTATCCGCCTTATTTCGTCCTGCCGGCGGCGCTCCGTTGCCTGGGCCATGGCCTGACCCTGCATGGCATCCATACGCGACAGGCGCCCCACACTTTGCTGGTCCAGTGTCACCGGCGCGCGTGTGTCCTGCTGGTCGTCGCTACTGGCCAGTAACTCGGCCTTGCGATCCATCAGGTGCTGGCGGATATCGTCGTCACTTTGTGTCATGGGCGTTACGCTACACAAATGCCCCTTTTGCAGCAATTGCCGCTTTTGTATGCTGTGCGTGGGAGGCGTCATGCGCGCGATTGGTACGGCTATCATTGTTCTGTTTTTTGCTCTGCTGTTTGGCGTAGGCAGTGCGCTTTATCGCGTCGAAACCCTGTCCAGCTCGCCGGACTTTCAGGTTGGACCGTGGCAAGGGTCACTGCATGCAGGAAGTCAGGCAGCAGATGGGCTGACCCGGGCGGTCATTGCGCGCACGGCCATGCTGGCGCTTAACAGGGAAGAGGCCATTTATTATATCGCCTCGACCGATAATGACGGTCGGGCACTATCATCTTCCTGCCGATACAGTCTGACAGGGGGCGACATGCCTGCCCGCTGGTGGAGCATCACGGCCTATGGGCCGGATTATTTCCTGATCCCCAATGTAGAAAACCGATACTCCATCACCCAAACGGACATTCAAGCAGCAGGAGAGGGAGAATTCCTGGTTGAATTGGCTGCCGATGGTGTGCGCCGGTCGCCCGATAGTTTGGTGTTGAGCAACGGGACGGGGCCCGGCCAGACCTTCTCACTTTTACTACGGCTCTACCATCCATCGCAGGCTGTGTTGGCCGCGCCGGAGGGGCTGGCCGTACCCATTATCAGTAATCTGGGGTGCCTATGACACGGTTTCTGCGTCTCAGCCTGATCTGCGTATCGTTGGCCGTTGGCCTGCATGTCTTGACGATTGCGGCCATGCCACGGGTGCTCATGGCCATTGCCAGTGCACGGATGCAGGAACAGGGCATGGTCTTCAATGAAATGGTCCATCCCGGGCCTCGTACAGCCGAGGAACAGACCATTGTACGACCCAGCCCGGACCTGCTTTATTCCGTCTGCCTTTATGACGTAACGGCCGGACCCATTCGTATTTCAACCAGCACCATGCCGGATACCTATTGGTCTATCTCTGGCTTTGCAGCCAATACTGATAATTTCTTCGTCATCAATGATGTGATGGCCGGCAGTGAACCCGTTGATGTGACCATCGGACGCATCGGGGCAGATCCGGGTGACGTTGACTATCATTCACCCTCTGCGCGGGGGATGATTCTGCTGCGCATGCTGATGAAAGACGCAGACGCTCTGCCTGCGCTGGAAGAAGCGCGGCGAATGGTAGGGTGTGAGGCCGTAAACTAGTAGGCGTCAGGCGGTTGCCGGATCGCCAACAATTTCCATGGCACCCACTTCCTTGAGAAAATCGAGTGACCAGCGATATTGGTTGGGGGAGCGGAAGCCAAGTTCTTCCCGGACCTGTGCCAGGGGCTTGTGTAACAGTGCTTCCCAATCGGCGGCGACAAGCCATTCGGCCCGCTTGCCATGGCGATAGCCTTCGCGCACCGCACGTACCACTTTTGATTTGGGGTATCGGCGCATATCGCTCAGGGTGGCGATTGCCACAATAAAGGCCAGGCCTTTGTTGCGTGTTTGCGCACAGGTAAAGGCCAACAGACAAAGTTCGCCCAGCCCATCCCGTTCATAATCTGTCGTCACGTGCCACAAATCGTGGCTGTCCCGCAGGCGCAGCTGGAAGCGAAGGAAATCTTCGGGGATATCTTCTCTGGGGTTTTCGCTGACATCACTGGCTGCCACCAGTCCGTCTGCGGTCAGGTTTTCAGAGATCACGAAATTCAGATATTCCCTGCCCAGGCTACCTTCTGGCATCTGTGCCAGGGTGTCTCTGTCATTCAAAATGTCGATGATCTCACGCTCTTCTGACAGAACCTTCTGGCCTGTTTCAGTCGCACGGAACCTGGCGAGGTTCTTCTTGATCTCACCACCACCAAGCGCCCGCAGGATGATAAACACCTGATCGGTGCGCTCTTTGTCCTTCAGCAGCTCTTTCATGGCGCGCCACGCAATGATCGGTTGCGCGCGTTCCTTGAATTCCATCTTCTGAATGTCGGCCATGATCAACCCCGTCCAAAGAAACCTTTCGAGCGTAATCTAGCGCCTTGGTTTTCGCTTGCCAAGCAAAAGTTACCATGCGGTTACATAGGGCCGTTGCAGGGGCGTTCAACTTTTCTGTTGGACGCTTCTGCAAATGTGCTAGCGTGCGCCGACTTTCTAACCGGCGAGGCAAACCCATGACCTTCGATACCCTGGAAATGACCATTGAAAATGGCGTGGCCCACATCGTTTTGAACCGGCCAGACAATGCCAATAGCCTGAACCTGGCGCTGGCACAGGACTATATGAACGCAGCCATTGAATGCGATACGAACCCTGATGTGCGGGCCGTTCTACTGTCTGCCAATGGCAAAATGTTCTGTGCCGGTGGTGACCTAGGCTACATGAAGGACCA
>Ga0181577_10000830_pt1 | contig 24754 bp, 19 predicted proteins | sample 101ome_21_FD_132468 | JGI IMG/M metagenome (GOLD analysis project Ga0181577, IMG submission 132468) | Coastal salt marsh microbial communities from the Groves Creek Marsh, Skidaway Island, Georgia - 101413BT metaG (megahit assembly) | ecosystem: Environmental > Aquatic > Marine > Intertidal...
AACCTGCCAATATTCAAGTTCTACCGGAGTGTTGCGTCCGAAAATGTTGACAGTCACTTTCAGCTTACCACGTTCTGGCTCGACTTCTTCAATGACCCCACTGAAGTTAAGGAAAGGCCCATCATTGATCTTAATGGTCTCACCCACTTCAAAATCAACCTTGGGCTTCTCAACATCCTCAGCATCGCTGATCTGAGCCTTGATGGCCTCAATCTCCTCATCCGCAGTGGGTGAGGGATTGTTACCACCCACAAAACCAATGATTCCCTGTGTTTCGCGTATGAAATACCAAGGACGGTCGATGATGCGCTGTTGATCGTCCAGCAAGACCATGTTGATGAACACATAACCAGGACAAAGCTTGCGGTTGGAGACAATTTTCTTTCCGCTTCGGATTTCAACGACTTTTTCCATCGGAACGAGTATTTCAGAAATATACTCCTCCATCTCCTCGGCTTTGAGACGCTTTTCGAGGGTATTCTTCACTTTCTGCTCCTGACCCGAGAGGGTATGAATGACGAACCACTGGCTTTTCATCAGAAAATCTTCAGTTGGTTAGTTTGAGCAGCCATTTGAGGCCCCCTTGCACCAAGAAATCAGAAAAGAAGGTGAACACTGCAATACACAAGGTAGCCACCACGACCACGATGGTAGAACCCTTGAGTTCCTCAGCCGACGGCCAGCTGCATTTAAGCAGTTCCTGTTTGGTTTCACCCGAGAATCTGGCCAGAGCTGCCACATATCCTTTCTTCCAAAGGAATGCAAAGACAACTGCCAGAACTATGATTGCGATGTATGACTTATCCACGTCTTGTCCACTTTATCAAAATTTTATCCGGTGGCGGAGGGGGAGGGATTCGAACCCCCGTTTCGATTTCTCGAAAAGCGGTTTTCAAGACCGCCGCATTCAACCGCTCTGCCACCCCTCCTTAAAACCACTTCAAGGTTTTTCGGTACGAGAAAACAATTGGTTTTCATCTTTGCTCCCCAGGCTTGCGCTTAGGTGGCAGGGCGGGAGGGACTCGAACCCCCAACCGACGGTTTTGGAGACCGCTACTCTACCAATTGAGCTACCGCCCTAACCCGAAAAACCGAGGCGTGACCCATTTTCACAGGTACGCCTTGCAAAACACACAGGTTGGGTGAAGGCACAGCCCTCACCCAACCACATTGATTGTGATTCTTATTCGATCACCTCAGCAACCACGCCGGCACCGATGGTTCGCCCACCCTCACGGATAGCAAAACGCTGGCCTTTCTCCATGGCAACTGGAGCAATCAATTCAATGTTCACCGAGACATTGTCTCCAGGCATGACCATCTCAACTCCATCACCTAGGGTAACCGTACCGGTAACATCACTGGTGCGGAAGTAGAACTGAGGCCTGTAGTTGTTAAAGAATGGCGTGTGACGGCCACCTTCATCCTTGGAAAGGACATAAACCTCGGCTTTGAATTTGGTATGAGGGGTGATGGAACCTGGCTTAGCAAGCACCATACCGCGCTCAACGTCTGTCTTTTTAACGCCTCGGAGCAAAACACCGACGTTATCACCCGCAGAAGCACTATCGAGCAACTTGCGGAACATTTCGATGTCTGTCGCTGTGGTCTTGCGGGTCTCACGCAGACCCACAATTTCGACTTCGCTCATCTTGGTGAGCTCACCGCGCTCGACACGACCCGTTACCACTGTGCCACGACCTTCAATGTTGAAGACGTCCTCAATACACATCAAGAAAGGCTTATCTACTTCACGCTCAGGAAGTTCCACCTTCTCATCGAGGGCAGCAAGCAAGTCAGCAATACATTTTTCGCCCACGTCGGTACCTTCTAGAGCACCGGTTGCGGTGCCACGGATCACCGCAGCGTCATCGCCTGGAAATTTGTATTTGGAGAGCAGTTCCCGAACTTCCATTTCAACCAGCTCCAGCAACTCGTCATCGTCGACCAAATCGCATTTGTTGAGGAAGACCACGATGGAAGGAACGCCTACCTGACGAGCTAACAAGATGTGCTCACGGGTCTGGGGCATTGGGCCATCGGCTGCACTGACCACCAAAATGGCGCCATCCATCTGTGCAGCACCGGTGATCATGTTCTTAACGTAATCGGCGTGACCAGGACAGTCGACGTGGGCGTAGTGACGGGTGTCACTCTCGTATTCCACGTGGGAAACAGCGATGGTAACAGTTTTAGAGTCGTCACGCACGGTGCCGCCCTTGGTGATGTCCTTGTAAGAGATAGGGGTGGCCAGATTCTTACGTGCCTGCACTGCAACAATTGCAGCTGTGAGGGTGGACTTGCCGTGGTCAACGTGCCCAATGGTTCCGACGTTAACGTGTGGTTTGGTTCTTTGAAACGCTTCTTTTGCCATGCGATTTCCTTAGCGATTATGTTTTATTTCCAGTCTTCAGTTAAAAAATGGAGCCCATGACCGGGCTTGAACCGGTGACCTCATCCTTACCAAGGATGTGCTCTACCAACTGAGCTACATGGGCCAAATATTTCCTCTGGAGGCTCAGGAGCCCAGATAGGCCAGACGAAAATTCACCACTAACCCACTAGTCAGTTTCAGCCGGGGTTCGTGGCGAAGGTCTCTAGCCAATCTTAGAGGGGGGGAAAATAAGGACACCCCTACTATCTGTCAACGCGATTTTCCAAAAAAAAGGTCGCTTTCCATCTCTCGCCTTGAGACCCACTCCTTGACAGGCCCTCCTGACCCTCCGCGTGACTTCCAAACACGAGTGATTGGGGGCTGTGTTTAAGCTTTGCCAGCCCATCGGGAACCAAATAAAGTGCAGGCCATACCAAATGAAAGCATTTTCAATGAATCGACGCTCATTCTTGAAGCGAAGTTCCCTGGCCAGCCTGAGCGCCACCACACTGGGGACTTTGCATGTGGCACCCTCCAAAGCAGCAGCGCAGGCTAGCCAGCGCGTGCGGGTGGGGGTCATGGGCCTTGGACGAGGCATGGCTCACGTGCGCGCAGCCCTAGCCCTTCCCCACGTAGAACTTGCCTACGTTTGCGATGTGGATCAGCAAAGAACCAGTCAGGCCATTGAGGCAGCTGCCAAAAGCCAGCCCCAAAAGCCCAAAGGGGTTGCTGATTTCAGGCGTATGCTTGATGACAAGGAATTAGATGCAGTGATGATCGCGACCTGCAACCACTGGCATGCCCCGGCGAGCATCCTGGCCTGCTCGGCAGGGAAACATGTGTATGTGGAAAAACCGGGCAGCCATAACCCTCAGGAAGGCATCTGGATGGTGCAGTCTGCCCGGAAACACAGTCGCGTGGTTCAAATGGGCAACCAGCGGCGGAGTTGGCCAGCCATTCAGGAGGCCATGGCGAGACTTCACGCCGGCGTCATTGGGGAAACCACCTTCGCTCGATGCTGGTATGACAATGCCAGGGGGTCTATTGGCAAGGGTAATCAGATTCCCACACCGCCACATTTGAATTACGACCTTTGGCAGGGACCAGCTCCCCGCCGCCCTTTCAAGGACAACCTGGTGCACTACAATTGGCATTGGCACTGGCATTGGGGCAATGGTGAATTAGGTAACAATGGGATCCATGCCCTGGATCTGGCTCGATGGGGCTTGCAGGTCGATTATCCCATCAAGGTGACCTATAACGGAGGGCGTTATCACCATGATGACGACCAGGAAACACCCGATACGGCCATCGCCACCTACGATTTTGGGAGCAAAGGGGCATCTTGGGATGGAAGCAGCTGCCACCCACGAAGGAGTGAAGCTAACGATTTCGTCCGTTTCTACGGCACCAAGGGTATGCTCGCCATCAACGGCACTGGCTATGAGGTCTTCGATCTGGATGGTAAGTCACTGGAATCCCACAAGGGAGAGGGAGGCGACTTAGGCCATATGGGCAACTTTTTTGAATGCATTCGGTCGGGGAAGCGACCCAACTCTGAGATTGAGGTTGGGCAGATTAGCACCCTTCTCTGCCATCTGGGTAATATGGCCTACCGTACCAGCCAAACCATTCATTTCGATCCTAAAGAGAGGCGTATCCTCAATCAGCCCGAGGCAGAGGCTCTCTGGGAAAGGGATTACCAAGAAGGCTGGAAGCCTCTTATCTGAATCAGCTCCAGGGGAAACCCATCGGGCAGGAATCCAAACTCCTCATCAGCTCAAATGATGCATGAGGATGAAAAGCGTCGTTTCACTAGAGCAGAGGACGTAAATGGGCCTGGGCGCGATGCAGGTGTTCCCCTACCTGCAGCTGAAAATTTCCCGCGAGGAAGCGTTCAGTGAGATGAACCCTCTCGCTGGCATCAGGGTTGGCACGCACATAGCCCATGGCAACCGAAGCCCCGACGCTATGTCCATAGGCTGCCGAGGTGGTGTAGCCAACAGGCTGGCCATCTCGAAGGATGATTTCTCCCCCCCAAAGCATGGGATCAGGATCCTCCAACTGAAAGAGGACAAGTCGACGATCAAGTGCTTTGGTTTCCTTTAAATTCAGGAGAGCCTCACGTCCCTTAAAGCCCCCTTTTTTGTCCCAACTCACGGCAAAACCCAAACCAGCTTGAAGTGGGTTGTCATCGGGCGAAAGCTCAGCTGACCAAGCACGAAATCCCTTTTCTATACGCAGAGACTGAATGGCATAGTGACCGGCATGTTGAATGGGGGCTGATTGAGCACGCTCCATCAGCGTGAGATAGACCGATGCCATCTGATCGATGGGAATATGTAGCTCCCAGCCTGGTTCCCCAACATAGGAAAGGCCCACAGCCCAAACCGTGGCCATACCCAGCCCAATTTGACGAGCCCTACCAAAACCAAGGGATGAATCGCTTAGGTCAGCGTCAGTCAGAGCTTGCAAAAATGCCGTCGATTGTGGCCCCATGACACTCAGCACTCCGATGCTGGAGCTGATATCGACTAGAGAAAAATGAGATCCGCTTGGAGCATGACGCCTGATCCAGTGCGCATCATGCTGTCCCTGAGTGGTCGAGGTCACCAGATAAAAATCCTCTTCTCCTTGACGCACAAGGGTTAGATCGGACTCGTAGCCGCCACGATCATTGAGCATACCAGTGTAAACTGTCCTTCCCACTGGCACATCCACTTCATTGGCACACAACCATTGAAGCACCTTGAGGGCATCTCTTCCCTGGATGCGAAGTTTGGCAAAACTAGATTGATCAAACAGGGCCACCCCTTCCCGAGCCGCACGGTGTTCCAGCGCATGAGCCTGGAACCAATTCTGTCTTTCAAATGAGTAAGAAACCTCAGGGGAAGAGCCAGGGACCCCAAACCAATTCGGACGTTCCCAACCTCCCTTGGCACCAAAACAGGCACCAGCTGCTGCCAGGTGAGCATGGATGGGTGTGGTTCGCAGGTTTCGGGCAGTCACCATCTCACGGTTGGGCCAGGCCATCTGGTAATGCAAGCCAAGCACTTCGGTGATACGATCGCGCAAAAATCGTTGGTTACTGGCCCAAGGACCAAATCGACGAATGTCCACAGACCACAGATCCATGCTCGGCTCTCCGTGCACCATCCAAAGGGCCAGCTCTTTGCCTGCACCCCCAGCACAGGCGATCCCAGCGGAGTTAAATCCAGCAGAGACAAAAAGCCCTTCCAGTTCAGGCGTCTCGCCCAGAAGAAATTGATTGTCTGGAGTGAAACTCTCAGGTCCGTTGACAAAGCGCTCATAGCCTACCTTAGAGAGCGCGGGTACCCTCCGCTCGCCTGCGGCAAGTGGGTCTTGGTATTTTTCCCAGTCCGGCTCCAAGAGATCGAATGAAAAATCACTGGGGATAGGATCCACAAGCCAGGGTTTTGTGTAAGCCTGGAAGGCCCCAAGCAATACCTTGTCCCCCTCTCCGCGCAAATAGATTGCGTGATCGGGGTCCCTCAAGCATGGCAAGTCGTCACGCCCTCCCTCAATGGGATTGGAAACGACATAATGATGTTCTACGGGGGCCAGAGGGATGGAGACACCACAGGTTTTGCCCAACTGCCTGGACCACATACCACAGGCAAGGACAACCTGCCGCGCGGCAATAGAACCATAAGCGGTCCTCACCCCAGTGACACGCCCCCCTTCATGCAAGATAGCATCGGTCGGCACCTGCTCAAACAAACGCGCCCCGCCCATTCGAGCGCCTTGGGCCAGAGAAAGAGCTGTTTCCTTGGGGAGGACCTTGCCATCACCGGGCAACCAGACCGCTCCCTTCACATCTGAGGTTTGCATCAGAGGCCATTTCTCTCTGGCCTCATCCCCACTAATCATGTGGGCTTCAACACCCAGGTAGGATGCCATGGCAGCTGTCCGGTGGAGTTGTTTCATACGCTCCAGATTGGTTGCCATCACGAGGCTACCCACCTGCTTCCACCCCGTTGGGAGACCTGTGACCGCCTCAAGCCCAGCGTATAATTCAGCACTGTATTGATTGATTCGCGTCAGGCTGTTGGATGTCCTAAGGCGGCCGACCATGCCCGCTGCATGCCAAGTGGTTCCGCCAGCTAATTGATTCTGCTCGAGCAAGACCACATCTTTGATGCCCAGCTGGACAAGATGATAGGCAACGCTGCATCCAGCTATACCTCCTCCGACGATAACGACCTCGGCCTCCAGTGGCAGTTCAACATGGCTCATTGCAGAAAAGGCTACATCAGGCGGTCGGAGCAAGACAATCAATCATCGGTAGGTTCGGCAACCGGCTCGAGGCGCAAACGCTCAATGAGATGGCCTGAAATTTTCACAACCTGCCAACGAAAACCATGCCGCAAGACCTCATCACCCACCTTGGGAAAAGAACCCAATTGCTGTGTCAGCCAACCACTGACGGTGTTGATGCCTTCCTCTTGCACTTCGGTCCCGAGGATCTCTGAAAGGTCATGCAGGGGGCATTGCCCCATCACGTCAAAAGAACCGCCCTGATGGGTGATAATCATGGGGACTTCTTGGTCGAATTCATCCTGAATTTCTCCTACCAGCTCCTCGAGTACATCCTCCAAGGTAATCATCCCGACAGTCGTCCCATACTCATCCACAACCATGCCAAGGTGAAGCTTGTGTCTCAGGAAAAGCTGGAGTGCTTTTTCCAGACGTGCTGTCTCAGAGAGGTGAATGATTTTCCGCGATATCTGCTTCAGGTCACCAGCCTGGAGCAGACGATCTCGGGAAACGTGTACATCCTTAAAATGAACCACGCCTATGGCCTGATCGGGATTGGCATCAAGGCAAAGCGGGTAGCGCGAGTAACGCTCCCTGTCCATCACCTCAAGACATTGTTCCATGGTCATGTCAGTGGAAAGGAAGACAATTTCCGGTCGAGGCTGCATGACTTCCCTCACCAAGCGCTGCCGCAATTCCATGGCATTGAAAACAATTTCTCGCTCCAGAAGGGTGCCACCTTGCTGGCGATGGGTATCGGCGATCAACATCCTCAGCTCCTCTTCGGAATGGCTTAGTTCATGCTCTGAAACTGCCTCAACGCCTACCCAACGCAGCATCTTGTTGGAGGCTTCATTCAAGCCCCAGATGAAGGGATAGGATAACTTACTGAACCACCAAAGCGGCTTAGCAATCCAAAGCGAAGTTGGGAGTGGCTTTTGTATTGCCAGTAATTTGGGAGCCTGCTCTCCAGCGGTGATATGAAGGAAAGTGATCACCGAAAACCCAAACAGAAAGGAGAGGCTGTGTTTGAGGCCCTCCGACTCGATGTGCATCGATTCCATGACCGGTTCAAGCAAGGCCGCAAAGACCGGTTCTCCAACCCATCCTAGAGCCAGGCTAGCCAAGGTGATCCCAAGCTGGCAGGCACTGAGTGAAGCATCCAAGTGCTCAAGCACTCGCCGTGTCATGAGAGCCTTGCGATTGCCCTCATCAATCAATGGCTTGATCTGTGACTCCCTGATTTTAACCAAGGCAAATTCGGCTGCCACAAAAAATCCATTCAGGGCAACCAGCAAGAGCACAAAGCCCACTTGCATCAAAATCCATATGGATCCGGATTCTTCCATGCTCAAAGATTCACTTCACCAAACACAGTCTTGAGAATATCACGCAGATTCACCCAACCCAGTTCCTTTTGATCAGCTTTCACCACCAAGGCAACTCGCTGGCCAGATGCCTGCATTTTTCGTAACGCTTCATCCGCAGACAGCTCTGAGGGCAAACGCATCACACCGGTCAAGTGATCACCAACCAGTTCGTCGCAATGCTTTTCCCAGTCATGCAACATGGCCTTGAGGTGAAAGGCACCAACCACAACTGTTTTACCTTCCTGTATTCCCAATACAGGGAAACGGGTCAGAGCCCTCTCTTGCGCAATCTTGACCACCTCGAGGATGGTCTGATCACGGTTCAGGCATGTGGTCTGATTCATGGGGGTCATGACACTAGCTAAGGAGCGACTCTGCAAATCCATCACCCTGTCGATCATGGACTTTTCCTCCATGGTCAGGTTTTGACTCGAATGAGCCATGACCTGACGCATTTCTTCTCGATTCGTAAAAAGACGGGCATTGAGAGCCTTCCCTCCACTCACCTTGAGCATCAGGTCAGCGAACCCGGATACCAGGAAGACTACAGGGGCAAGCAGACCATGAAAAAAACGGTAAGGACCGATGGAACCAATCGTTAAGGAGTCTGGAAACCGGCGATAGAGCAGTTTTGGAAAGAGATCACAAAAGGTGTAAAGCAACAACAGCAACAGCACCAGAGAGAGTCCCGAAAGCCATGGCTGGGTTGGCAAAAGAGCTCGAAGCCCAAGCAGGAGGGGAGCAACAATCATGAGGTTGGCAAGCGTGTTGCCTACCAAAACAGTCCAAAGAAAAGACTCGGCTTCATCCAAGTAACTCATGAGGGCAGAAGCTGAGTGGTCGCCAGCGCGAGCCCGCCTTCGCAAAGCGAGCCGATTAGTCGAGAGCATGCCTGACTCCATTCCCGAAAAAAGAAAGGAGAGTGCCAGCCCCATCACAAAAATAAAAAGGAGGAGAAGGTTCATCAGGTCGTTGAAAATCGAGTTAGCTTTTTGTCTTCATGATCGCTGAGCCGCTCAACCAGTAGCTCCTTGACTCTTCGCTCCCCTACCACTTTGGAAGTCAGTTTGAGTCCACCATATTGAACCGTTTCCTCTCCATCGGGTACGTAACCTAGTTTCATGGTGAATAGACCTCCCATTGTATCGACCTCATGGACTTCTCCCAACTCAGGGCAATGCTCCCTGAAAACCTCGATTTCCAGAAGCCCACTCACCCGCCAGAGGCCGGAGGCCAGCACTTCAAATTCAAAATCTTCTGATTCGTTTTCATTGCGTATGGGGCCAAGGATGGCTTCCAGAATATCTTCCATGGTCACCACCCCAGCCAGGCCCCCAAATTCATCCACAACCACCGCTAGACCTCGTCGCTGTCGCTGCAAGCTCTTGAAAAGAGCGAGTAGATTCATGGACTCAGGCACGAATGAAGGCAATTCGGTGCACTCAAAGAGGTCTCCACTGGGATTGAGGAAAAGCAGGCGAGTATCAAGGATGCCTACAATCTGATCCAGAGACTCGCTGTAGAGAGGCATACGCCTGAAAGATGCCTGACGTGCCTCTGAACGCATGTCTTGAATAGGCATGTCAAATGCAATGGCCTTAACCTGACTGCGCGGAGTCATGACGTCAGTGGCGCACTTCCGGTCCAATTCGATTATTTCCTGGATAATTTCCTTTTCCCCCTGGCCAAGCACTCCCTGCTGATGACCCAGTTCGAGTAGCTCCTGATAATCCGAATCACCGCCGCCTCGAGTGATTTCACCACGTAAACGTTTCGGCGCCCATTGGTTGATTGCATCGCCCATCCAGTCAGCCAGTTTTTCTAACGGGCGAGCAGTCCATTCCATGAATCGCAGGGGGCGAACGACCGCCAAAGACCATTTCTCGGGAAGCCTCACCGCCAGTGCCTTGGGAATAACCTCACAACCCAGAAGGATCATCAGCACCAGCGCCACAAGGGTCGCAACGGGGGGCCAAGCACCTTTGATCACCATCATCAAACCCGTTGCCCAGATAGCGGAGTTGAACAAGGTGTTCCCAAAGACAAGCGTAGCGACTATGCCATTGGGCTTGCTCAATTTGTTGACAATCCACTCAGCATCAGATGCTTTACGTTGGCGCAATCGCTGGACCGCCTGCTGACCGAGTGAGAAGAGAGAGGACTCAGCTAGGGCGAACAGGAAGCTCATCAACCCAAAGGCAAAAATCAGTAGGATGGCGATACCTGAAGTCAAAACGGGCTCAAGCGGTTAGTTCAAACCACCGGGGAAAGGGCAGCAGCTCAGAGGATTTGATTATCATCTCCCTTTTCATAACGGATGACCTGCTTTTTGACGGCTTCTAGCTGACCGGTGAGTTGGTAAACCGTTTCGTAAAGTGACTGCCTGATCTCAGGCTGCTGCAATTGACCAATAGCAGGTTGTAGCGGCATCATCTCCTTGACGATGCGATGGCAGATAGCCTTGATTTGTTCGATGGCCTGAAATTCTTTGTCGGATTTGGGCTCCATGCTAGGCAGACAGAACGGTAAAGGAGGACTTAAAGAAGCCCATTCAGGCTAGTTTGCAGTCTTGTGTTTTTTCGGGGGGTATCGGGTTGGATTGACCCAGGGTTTTCATCGGCAGGCATCCTTCTGACCACAACTCCCATTTTTCTTGAGCGACTCGCAATTAGCCGTGATACGCAAGTTTTGTGATCGGAGCGCAAAACCCAGCTTCTGGGCTATCTCTCCTTCTAATTGCTCAATTTTTTCACTTTCAAACTCAACGATACGATCACAATCCTCGCATATGATATGATGATGATTGGGATGATCTGCGTAGTTCGGATCGTAGTATTTCTGATCCTTACCAAAATCCATTTCGTGGACCAAGCCACTCTCGGTGAGCAGGGGCAATGTGCGATAGACTGTTGCCCTGGATATGGAGGCATCTCTCGAACGAGACCACTCAAGCAGCTGGTCGGCTGTGAAATGCTCCTCGGTGTTGAAGACAACGTCGATGATGATCATCCTCTGAGAGGTCAACCTCAATTTCTTGCGGTCAATGAACTCGAGAAACCTCTCTTTTGCCTGATTGCCTTGGGGACTTGCCACTGAAGGAATTATAGGTTTTGGCCGACAGACGTCAATCGGTGATTCAATCGAAGCAAATGGAGGATACCCTCGGAAGCAGGATTAACTTTATCGTTGTAGGTTTCTTTTGCGACCATTTGAGTAGGCTGAAAGTCGAATTGATTTGACGATTCCCAGAGCAGGTTGCTAGCTATTATAAATGTCCTTGACCCAACAAGTGGTCTCGGTTCCTCACTTTCCAGTGGCAGTCCCATAGACTGTCACTGGTTTTTTTTTGCTCTGAAATGCTGACTTGCAGGCAAAAATTCAGCCAAAACAGTGATCAAGGGGGGCAGAATGAGGAGGGCTGAGATCAAGGTAAAGAGGACACCTAGAGTCATGACCAGACCCAAGCTTGCAATACCCTGGTGTCCAGCCAGCATGAGACTGGAAAAACCAGCCATCGTGGTCATGGCTGAAACCAGCACCGCTCTCCCAGTACTGGAACAACGCAAATCAATGAATGACTCCTCACGATAACGATGCAGGAGATGAATCCCATGGGCCACACCGATACCTAGGATCAGCGGCAAGGTCATGATGTTGGCTGGATTAAACGGGATGCCAAACAGGCCCATCCACCCGAGAAGCCAGAGGCAACCCACAAAAACTGGAAGCAGCGCCAAACACAAGGTCAGCAGGCTGCCAAAGTGAAACCACACCAAGATCACGATGGCTAGCAGGGCAAAAATCGAGGCCTCGAGATAACTCTGCTTGAGGAGTTCGGTGTATTCAAATAATTGCACTGGGGTGCCGGTAATCACAGGGGTGTTGAGATCTTCTTTGTCAAGGGTTCGAAGCTGAGAAATAAAGGTGGTCTGATGCCTTCGTTCCCAAAGGTTTTCCTTGGGAAAAACCTGCAAAAGAAAACGGCCATCCTCCCCGAGAAATCGCTGACGAAGAAAGGGCGGCAAGTCAGCAATAGGAAGAGATTCTTTCAAAACAGTAGCACGCAGGCACTCCACCATATCGCTCCATTGAGTAAAGAGATGGGTCTGAAACCTTCCAAGACTCTGGCTGACTTCCTTGGGATCGCGCCGATTAACCGCCAGGATAAGCTCGGAAATCTGCTCCTTAAGAGCCATGAGAGCCTGCCTGGTTTGTGCCATATCCTGGCGACCCTTCAGCTTCGTGGAAGCAGCCTGCAGGTAGCCAGCGCAGTAGACCATAGCCCGATGGAGTTCATGACTCTCAGGCGGATTTAATCGGGCTGATGCCAGCGGTAGCGTGAAGGCTTGAGCGACTATACGTTCCAGAATCCTCCGTTTCTCGGATTCCAGAGGTTCAAGCAGGGGAATTAGAGAACGGACTGATTTCACCGAGTTCATGCCCTCGATGGATTGGGAGGCATCGCGAGCTTCCTGCAATGTTTGAGTAATCACCGCACCATACAGAGCAGATTGATCAGTAGCCTTCATGAGCTTATGCTCATAACGCACCGATTCGAGATCTGGGTTCTGCAGGTTCAGTAGATTGTAATCGAAGTAAACGCGAGGGATTTGCCAAAGGGCTAAAAGGGTTACCGCCGCACTCCATCCCCAGACACGCCAGGTCGCATGAGGGCGGGATGACTCACGAGCAGCTTCATTGTGTCCAGCTTCAGGGACTGGCAAAGACGGCTTCTTGGAAGATCGCGCGGTGGAGAGGAGCCAGGCGGGTAGCATGGTCATCATCGGAATCAGGGAAAGCAACATACCCCCTCCGGTGATCAGTCCCATTTCCCTGACCCCCTTGAACTCAGTCAAAGCCATGGCAAAGAAAGCACCAGCAGTGGTCAGGCAGCCGGTGACAATACCCGCACCAGTGTTGACTATGGCCAGGTAAGCCGCCCGGCTGGCGTCCCCGTGTAAAAGAAGCTCCTCCTCGAACCGAGTGATCAGGTGCACCCCAAAGTCAATGGCAAGCCCAACCAGCATGGGCAGGAAAGCAATGGTCAGGATGTTCAAATGCCCGACACACAGGCTGGTGTAGCCAAGGGTGTAGCCCAGAGCAATGATCAGGCAACAGGTTGCCTTGATGGGGCGACCTACTTCGCGATAGCCAAAAATAAAAATCAAGGAAACCAACCCAATGGAAACCACGGTGGCCAGCAGGGTATCGCGTCGCGACTGAGTCATTTCATCGAACTCCATCACCGGCTTGCCAGTGATCCCGACGTTGATCCCTGGAATCTCCCTGACCAAAGCATTCACCAGCTCTCTGAGTCGTCGTATCGCCTGTTTCTCAAGCTCTGGTCGGCTAGGCTGAACAAGCAGCAAGTAGCTTTTACCTTGATCAAAGGATAGGTAACCTCCTCCCCCTGATCTCGGACTCATAGTCATCAGAGCTAGGTTTGCAGAGGGCTGGGTTTCAGGGTGCTTGACTGCATGAAGCATCTCGCCCAACAAGGACTGGAGCATCGGCAAACTCTCCACCAAAAGGGAAGGTCCAGAGGAGGGATTATCTCTGGAAGGCTTTCGATCTGATGCCTCGCGAAATTGAAGGTTAACCCAGAAAAACAAATCGCTCAGGCTGGTCATATTCGCCACCTCACCCAAAAAAGGGGTAGCTCTGATGAGCATTTGCTCAAGCTCCAGTAGGGTATCCAGCTCTGGCACCAATCTCAGCGCAGTAGGCCCGATGGTGAGTAAATCCTGACGATACAATACATTGGCAAAGAGGTCTGACTCTGCCTGAAGACGAGATCCAAGTGCCTCGACCCACCGTCGATTTTTTTGCCAATCCCCGCTCTCGACAACGACGATGAGTTCATCTTGCCCGCCAAAATTTGCCTGATAATCCAGAAAATTTCGATGGTAACGCTGAGCGGACCCCACCAAATCGCTACGCGAGGTATTGAATTCCAGGTGTGTCAGGGTCCAGCCCACACAAATCAGAAAACAAAAGCATTGTGGATAGATGAACCAACCTGGGGCTTGAATCACGGCATGAGCCAATCGCTCAAGGCATGCTTTGAGCAGGGATCTGTTGGGATTGCTTGTCACAGCATGAAGGCCTCTGGTTGCGATCAGCCTGTTGAGAAACACCCTTGAGCCGCATGAGAGCGGCCACTCTCACCCGCATCAGACCTACAGAGGGAATTCCACGTTGGTATGGAGGTTGGTGACATCATCGTGATCATCGAGCATATCAATCAACTTCTGGATTGCAGGGACGCTATCAACCGAAACCGGTGAGAGTAGCTCGGGTAGGAACGTGACGGTCGCGCTCATTGTAGGGATCGCTGCCCCCTCGATGGTCTGCAGCACAGTCTCAAATTGATTTGGGTCCGTAATGATTTCATAACCTTCCGGATCGGCTAGAAAATCTTCCGCTCCTGCCTCCAACGCAAGCTCCATCACCTTCTCCTCGCTCGCTTCATCCCGAGCTATCATGATCTGGCCCTTGCGGTGAAACAACCGGGTAACCGAGCCTGCCGAGGCGATAGCTCCCCCATGCTTGGTCAAAATATGGCGAATCTCCGCAGCAGTTCGGTTTTTGTTGTCGGTGGAGATTTCCGCCATGATAGCCACACCTTGCGGTCCATATATTTCGTAGGTCAAATCCAAGAACACTGAATGACCACCTTCTCCTGTCGCCTTCTGAATCGCACGCTGGACATTATCCGATGGCATGTTGGCCTGACGTGCCTTCAGGAGCACCATTCGCAGCCTTGGATTCAGATCGGGATCATCACTGGCCCCCTCCTTCACCGCGACAAATATTTCCCGGCTTAGCTTGGAGAAAATTTTAGCACGCTTGGCATCTACAGCTCCCTTGATGTGCTTGACCTTGGACCATTTATTATGACCTGCCATAGTAAGATCTGGTTAAACCCCGATGTCGGTTAATGCAAACCTTTTGTCTGGGAGCGCTTTTTGATCATTGAGCTTGAACCCGAAAGCAGGGCAATGTCCTTGGAATCAGCAACCAATCAATCATGAAATCATATCACTTGTCAGCAATCCTGCTGGTTTGTCTCCTTCCCCAGTCCTTGCTAAGCCAGTCCGATGAGTCAGGGTTTGAACCTCTCTTTGATGGATCCAGTCTCAGTGGCTGGCACGTCAGTGCGAAGACAGGTCATAGCCGTGCCAGCAATCACCAGAGTGGGGGCAAATGGGAAGTTCAGGATGGGGCCATCGTCGGCTCACAGGATGTCCCTGGAAATGGTGGTATCCTCGTGAGCGACACGACATACGGTGATTTTGAAGTGGTCCTGGAGATGAACAACGACTTTGGTCCAGATAGCGGACTCTTTTTGCGTAGCACTGAAGATGGCAAGGCCTGGCAGGCCATGATTGACTATCACGCAGGTGGCAATGTCATGGGCATTTACGGAGAGGGACTTGGGGGGCGCCCACATGTTCGCAATTACAGTTTTACCGACAAGGTCACAGACATCACCACCCAACCCACGGGTAATCCCCCCATCCCTTTTCCAATCCTACCCGAATCCTGGCCTTTATTCTGGCGGCATGGTCAGTGGAACGAGTGTCGAGCCCGTATCGAAGGCAACCCTCCTCATATCACCACCTGGATCAATGGGGTTAAGATCATGGAGTGGCAGGAGACTGAAATACGACATCCATCAACCGGTAAGATCGCTCTCCAAGTCCACGGTGGTGGCGATCATACAGCCGAATATGTCCGCTACCGCCATATCCGAATCAAATCCCTCAAACCAGTAACGACCCCTCAGCCCTGAAATCAGTTTGCCTCAAGAACCATCGCTCTCAAGCGGTGGAGTCTCTCGTGCATTTGAGGCTGTCCGGCCAGATTGAACCATTGCCCGGGATCCTCCCTGGAACTGGCGTAGAGTTCCTCAGAACCATCAGCATAATGAAGGTAGCGCCAATGACGGGAAGTGAGCACCACATTGCCAGCATCAAACCAGGTCAACACATGGCGGCCAGCCTGTTGTCCAGGGTTCTCCAGCTGCGGGCGCAGTGTGACCCCATCAAGCCAGGGAGCAGGAGGCAGATGACAGAGATCCACCAAAGTGGGGAAAATATCCAGTAAGCTGACAGGTTCCTCACAACGCTGGCCGAATTGAGGGCTTGTTGGGTCAAGCGGGGGCACCAGGATCAAGGGTATACGAGTGGATTCTGCCCAACCGGTCCACTTGCCCCAATGTTCCTTCTCACCAAGATGCCAACCGTGGTCGCTCATCAGAACAATGATCGTTCGATCGGCATGAGGACTGGCATCAAGCGCTGCCACCAATCGACCCATTTGACGATCCACAAAATGAACGCTAGCAAGGTAGGCTCGCACGGCATCAGCCCACTGCCCTGAGACTTCAACCTGATGATGCGTACCAGCGGTGACAGGTTCTCGCGCCCATCGGCGAGCTTCCTGAGACACATCGCTTAAATCACGGGCTAAAATCTCTGGCAACTGAATCTCTTGAACAGGAGGGAGCACCTCAAAATCTCGAGCCGGAGCATAAAGAGGGATATGCGGTCGATAATAACCCACTGCCATGAAAAAAGGCTGATTGCGCCGCTGCCGCAACTGCTCGATGGCCCAGTCAGTGATACGGGTATCACCCATGGCCGTATCGGCGACTTTTAGGGGGCCCCAATCAAATGATTCTCCTGATCGAGTATCAGGTTGACGTTCACTGGGCAGCCCATTGAGTGGGAGAGCGATCTCTTCGCCAGCAGGGCCATCGGGAACGACGTGCCTGGGATGATTCGAACCCTTGGTGGGCTGCTCTGCGACGGTATATTCGACTCTCTTGCGGGTGAACGGACTCCATCGCTGCTCGGTTTGATACCCCTGGTCAAATAGATGAAGACGCCCCCCATGAAGGAGTTTGCCCGTTCCAAGGGTCTCATATCCATGCAAACTGAAATACCCGGGCAACAGCTGCTCAATGGCCAGGTCTGCGATGACATCGTCGCTGGCATTGGTCCATGCCCCTGTTTTGGAAGGAAGCTTTCCGGTGAAAATGGCAGTGCGCGATGGCCGACAGGCCGGGGCAACACAGTGGGCTTGGGTGAAAAGTACCCCCCTCTGAGCCAAGGCATCCATGTTGGGGGTTTTTGCCTGAGGATGACCTCCCAGGCACCCGATCCAATCATTGAGATCATCCACCATGATCATCAATACATTAGGCTGCTGAGCCCCATGAAGCTGACCGATTCGGCCTAAACAAACAAAAAGGGAAAACCAGAGCAGAAACCAGTAATCGTTCCTAAGCCAGTTTAGTTTGACCATGTAGATGATCTCATCAGAAAACTTTCTTAAAAAGCAAGCTTGGGAAGAGCTTTACTCTGACCTGATGTCATGGTTGCTTTGCCTTCCCGGAGAGGGGGCGAATCGATGCATCGCAACCAACTCAACTCGGGGGCAAAGGTTCGAATCGATGATTGCCTGAGATCATTGAGGTCCCTAGTATTGAGGATCATGGACCAACCAGCCAGCACAACAAGGCGCACAGGCCAGCACCCCATCATCCAGTGGATAAGCCTGCTGCTTACGGTCATGCTTCTTCCTTTTGAATCCTTGATGGCAGGACCAGACAAAGATGTGATTCACGCACACTGGTTGTTTGCCTCTCACCGCAAACAGGGTCACAAGTTACTGCCTTTAGCCGGAGGTCCTAGGATCGAATTACGAGGTCCAATAGTCTTGGCGGATGATCCCCTGCCACCCCGCGTCGACCTAAAGCAATCGGCAGGAAGGCTTTTTCTTGCGGACAAACAAACCGACGCAAGCCTCCCGCCAGATCTTTTCTGCATTGAAGCCTGGGTAAGGATCGATGAGGTCGATCAATCCGGAGGAATCATCAGCGCCACCCATCCCGAGGGGGTCACCAAAGGTGGCTGGCATCTTGGTCACCAAGGTGGGCGGCTTGAATTTTCAATCTTGCCTGACCACCAAACTTTACCGCTGACATTGAAGGCCGGTGCGCTGTTGAAAGCCAGTCAGTGGCATCACATCGTGGTCAATGTAGGGCCGGAACAATTAGCACTTTGGGTCGATGGTGAGCCAGAGGGTGAGGTCCCTCGCCCCAAAACCACCATCAAATATCCGGAATCGCTTCATTATGAATTGGGTAATTGGATTCAGGAAGGGAGCGTCCAGCCCCTCAAGGGATCCCTCCACGAAGTCTATCTGCTGAACCAACCAGCCAGCATGGAGGCAATTCAGGAACGTCATCAGGCACGTAAGGCCTATTTCCCACTGGCGGGACCAGAGCCTATCATCATGCCCATCGCTTTGGGGCCTTTCGTAGACTGGACAGGCAGGACAAGTGTCCGCATCAGCTGGAATTGCGATGAGGAAATGCCAACGCGAGTCGACCTGATGGGTCCTGAGGGAGAGTTCAGAGAATTTGCTTCTCCCACGCTCAGTGAGAAACATCAAGTCGAGTTTAACAACATCCAAATAGATGGAGAATACTCGTTCCGAATCCATGGACCCATGGTAGGCAAGCGAGCTCAATTCAGTCAGCTTTATCGCTTTGATAGCTCATTCTACTACGCCCCACTGGAACCGGCTTCCCCCCAACCAGAGGGAGCCCCAATCACAGTGAGCAGCAAGCTCACAGAGCAGATGACTGCCTTGCTCAACACAACCGAAAACGACAAAGGATTTGCTCTGATCATCGGGGCTTCAAGCCAACAACTCATGCGTGCAAGCGCTCTGGCAAAGCTGAGTCAGCTCAAAATCATTCTGGTGGATGAATCAGCATCGGCCGTTGCTGATGCCAGAGCCAAATTGGACGCAGCCGGTCTCTACGGAGAACGGGTTTCTGTGCATCACAGTGAGCTAGACTCCCTGCCCTACGGCCCATTCTTTGCCAACCTGATTTTGGTCGAAGAAACAAATCACCTGACCCATAGCTTGGATATCAATCAAAGACTCAAGCAACTAGCCAGACACCTCAGACCAGCAGGCGGATCCCTCTGTATCCATCGCTCAAACCCATCAAGCGTGACCGACGCTGAGCTTGAGACGGCCCTAAGCTCCCTCGATCTGAAAACTGAATCCTCTGGTGTGGCGAATAACTGGTGGCTGGCCAGACGAGGCATTCTGCCTGGTTCAGGGGATTGGAGTCATCAGTATGGTGGGGCAGACAATTCCTCGTGCAGTCAGGACGAACTGGTTTCTGGCGAATTGGGGGTCCTTTGGTGGGGGGACCCAGGCCCACGCCCCATGCCTGATCGAGGCCCCCGCAATCCAGCCCCGATATCCGTCAATGGAAGGCTTTACATTCAGGGGGATCGAATTCTTTTTGGCTTGGATGCCTATAATGGAACCATTCTGTGGAATTATTTTAGCCCCGAAATGAGACGAGCCAACTTGCCGCGAGACTGCAGCAACATGATCGGGACCCACGACTATCTCTACGTGGCACAGGGGCGTCACTGCCTTGGGATTGAAGGTCACACCGGGCGGCGCGAGCTGATCTTCGAGACATTCTCTGAGGGTCAATCCCGGTCCATGGACTGGGGTTACCTGGCCACCTACCGTGACATGCTCATCGGAAGCAGTGTGAAGGCAGGTTCGGGTTACCTTGGAGACGATGGGGAGTGGTTTGAAGATGATCACCCTGAAGATATCAGTCGGGTTGTCAGTGCTCATCTTTTTGCCGTGGATCGGCATGATGGCAATTCACTCTGGTCCTACACGGGTGGGGCCATCATCAATTCAACCATCACCATCGGGGATGAAGAAATTTTTTTCCTGGAGAGCCAAAATCCCGCAGCCATTCATGCTGAAACCGGAAGGCTTAAACCCGAAGAACTCACTGATGTCCGGCTGGTGTGCCTGGATCTTAGAAGCGGCAAGCAGAGTTGGGAGCGAGTTCATGATTTCAGTGATTGTCGGTTCATGACCTACATGACCTACAGCAATGATACCCTAGTTGTGGCTGGCGCAGACAAGGACAAACACTATCATACCTATGCCTTCAACACACGCCCCCAGTCCTCGGGTGGGCTCGATCAATCCTCACCACCTTTGGCAGCCGGATCCTTGCTCTGGGAGGAAAGTCATGAAGCGGGCAAAAATCATCATAGTGGTCATCTACAGCATCCTGTGGTCATTGGTGACACCTTCTACTCTGACCAGCGTGCATTCAACCTACGGGATGGTGCCTTGCTACGTAGCGACCTTCCCGAGCGACGCGGTTGCGGCACCATGTCTGCAGCCCTCAATAGCATTTTCTACCGTCATTATTACCATGGCCAGTGGGATCTGCAGAGCAACCGTCGCACTCAATTCGAAGGCCTTCGAAGCGGGTGCTGGCTAGGCATGATTCCGGCAGGCGGACTGCTACTGGCCCCGGAAGCCAGTGCGGGTTGCTCCTGCGAGAATGCCATCCAAACCTCAGTCGGTTATCTGCCCAAGTCTCTGGATCCAGCCATGACCAGTCGATCGGTCCTTTCGCGGTGAAAATGGGGCACCCAGAGACTTCATCAAAAACGGCTCACCACCTGGCTAGCGCCGAGGGATGGCTTCTTTTGCATAATCCCATTGAGGCACTAGGCGAACTGCAGTGCATTCCTCTTGAGGACCGAAAAGGCCTCCTGTTCCTTGAACTCAATTGGAGGCTGCATGCGGATTTACAGGAATGGGAAGAGGCACTTAAGGTTGCAATCCAGTTGATCAGTGAACACCCTTCGGATACCAGTGGCTACATCCTCAGATCCTATGCGATTCGACGGTCCAAAGAAGGTTCACTGGAAGCTGCCAGTCAAGCCTTACTGGAAGCCGCTGCCAAATTCCCCAAGGAATCGATTATCCCTTACAATTTGGCTTGCTACGCCGCTCAACTTGGCAATCTCAAGGAAGCACGAGATTTTTTGCGAATGGCTTTGGAGCTGGGCGATCGCCAGCAAATGATCCGGATGGCCAGGAGAGATGAAGATCTCAAACCACTGTGGAGCGAGTTAATCAAGGGTTGAACTCATTAGCCTTGCAAGTGAGGGAGCCCCTTCAAAGCCATCGCATCGGTCACATTTTTCTCCCAACCAGCGTCACCCCTCTGATGTATGAGTCAGGTGTCTATGGCATCGATTTGGAGGCAAGCAAGGAGGGCCAAAAACACGGCTGAGCAAAAAATCAAATGACTCAGGGAGCAGCATTCAAATCGGTTTTTCACTGGCGGCCAACATTTCAGGCTTGCAGGTGCCCTGAAGCTCGGGGAGTGCAGAGGTACCCGTCCTCAGACCTCAAGAAAAGCGTTTGGCTGATCCAGCTTTCATCAATCCGACCAGGCCCTAGGAAAGAGTTGCCTTGCGTTGCCATGATAGATCTTATCAACCACAGCTCGCGGAAGTTTCAGTCCTCGCACTGGCAAATCCAATTCAGGCACTGATTGCTCCTGATCGGTGCAAAAATACGTCCAGTCCGATAACCATCGCCTTTGCATCTGCAGACTCGCGGCCTTTGCTTGGCCGGGGGCTTGGACACCGCCATCGGTACCGTAGAGAATTCGATCCTGATAGCGTATGAAAAAGGAGCGTACCTTGGAGAGATCATTTTGGCTCTGATACTGGATCTGCCCCATTCTAGCAGCGGTATCTACCCTTGCTGCAGGATAACGATCCAGGAAATCCGCCAGTAACTCGACGCTCCATTCCAAACTCCCAAAATGGGCTCCTAGAAAAGGTAAGTTAGGGTGCTTATCAAGCATACGATCACGAGCTGCGAGCTGATCCTCATAAGAGGGCATGTCAGGGTGCTTGTACATGTGGTATTCTGGATGGGCACCAAAGTAGCGGCGGTCATTTTTGACGGTCATCTGATCAAGAGGTAACCAACAGTTTTTTGGTTCACCGAGATGGGCCATGAGCCGAAGGCCCTCCTGCTCCATGAAGTTCAGAACCGGATCGAATTGGTGATCATCCACCTTCACCAAATCGCCCATTCCATCGCGAAAACCCATCCCAACGTCCTTCCATATTTTGACCCCAATGGCGCCCTGACTCTTTGCCTGCCGCAGGAAAGTGAGGGTTCGCTCAACCCAGTCGGGCTCATCCCATCCCTTGAGAGGAAAAGCAACCACGACTTCGACCCGATCAGGATGCGCCTGCTGCTGCGCCCAAGCCGCCTGGTGTCGCTTTCTAAGCTCGGTTTCATCGGCGGTATGAACGACCACATTGAGAAAGCGAAACCCATCCTCTGCCGCCCGAGCAACGAACTCCGTGTCCACAGTGCGGATGTGAAAGTGGGCATCGATCTTTTCCACATCAGGATAGTTGTCCACTGAGTAAAAATCAGAGGCTTGCTCGCCCTTAAGGAAGGCAGCCTGAATCGCTAGGAGCAAGCCCATGAGTAGGATCATCTGCCCTGTTGAAGGTTGACATAAGACAGGCTGAGGTAATCGGTTCATGATCAAAAAATAGGGGACTTCATTTCAAGCTGCCACTGCTGCCAAAGTTCGGTCATGGTTTTAAGCTGGCCTGGGTGCATGGTGGATAGATCTTCCAATTCAGCTGGGTCAGACTGTAGGTCGTAGAGTTCCCAGCTTGGGTTGGCCAGGGAGCCCTTCATGTTGATCAACTTCCAGTGATCCAGTCTCAAGGCCGTCTTCCTACCCTGGCGCCAGAAAAAGATGCGATGAGGCGGATCCTGGCTGTTTCCCGTGAGATAGGGAAGCAGGTCAACCCCATCAATGGATTCAGGGATCTTACCGACGCGTGCTGCCATGGTCGCAAAAAGATCCACCGAAACGACCATACCATCATATACTTTGGCTGAGGGGAGGACACCTGGCCACATCATGGACATGGGCACACGAATACCCCCTTCATACAACTGGCCTTTTTCGCCTCGAAGGGGAAGATTGCTTGAAGTTAGCTCTCGGGTCGGACCCCCATTGTCACTCAGAAAGACCACGAGTGTGTTGTGAGTGAGTTCCAGATCCTTGATCGCTTGAAGGACTCTGCCGACAGCTTGGTCAAGGTGTGTGACCATGGAGGCGAATATGCGACGATGCACATCCTGGATATGATTCAATGCGCTTAAGTGCTCTTGGGCTCCCTGCAAGGGGCTGTGGACGGCATTGAACGATAATTGCAGGTAGAAGGGTTTGTCAGCATGGCGAGTCATGAAATCGACCGCTTCTCGGGCGAAGGCGTCACTAAGATGAGCTCGTTCATCCACTGGTTGCCCCCCTCGAACAATGGGGTTGTTCGCATCGTAGTCGGGCTCGTCATGCCCCATGTGTGTCGTGTAGATCAGCTGTGGGCTGATCCAACGCCCTTGACCACCGCCAGGCAAAACCTTTCGCCGCAGCATCGTCGTAACTCCCTGCCAGGGAAAGGGTACAAAAGAGTGCCCCTCATGGGTAAAACCAAAGAACTCATCGTATCCGTGGCGCATGGGATGGTAAGCGGCAGCTCCTCCTAAATGCCATTTACCAATCAAGCCGGTCGTGTAGCCTCGATCATGCAACCACTCTGCAAGCGTGATCTCTTGGGAAGGCAAGCCGATGGATGGGTCCTCATTGCGAGCTCCAACGGGATTGAACTCATAGCCAAAGCGAGTTGGGATACGCCCTGTGAGCAGACCAGCCCTCGAGGGGCTGCAATTAGGAGCTGTGACATAGGCTTGGGTAAGTCGAACACCCTCAGCGGCGATAGAGTCAATATGTGGCGTGGGAATCTGATGATTGCCCTGCATACCAAGTTCGCCATAACCCAAGTCATCAGCAAGAATCACGAGAAGGTTCGGTTGCTGACTACCCTGAGCCATGACCAACTCCATATCGGCCAACATTCCCAGCACAAGACTCAGCATGAGCATGCTATGGATGCGGGCGGGTACGAGGGTCATGGGTTCAGCTTATGCTTAAGTCGCCAACCGGACAAGTGAACAGGCAGGATTCAGACTCAGCCCCCACCAACCCGTCATCCATCCCAGTCAAGAGCATCAAGACGGCGGCGATCGCGTTTGGTGGGTCGCCCAGCACCTTTGGGGCGCAGTATGAGGGGCTGGCTCAGCGAGTCGGTGGGCAATTGCCTTGGAGGCCTGAGATCTTCTGGCGGTGCCAACTCTTCGGCAAATCGTGGTACATCCTTGGCACTGACTCGACGTTCCAGCAATTCTGTGACCCTCAGACGTCGAACAACGTGGCCACAACGGGCTTGCAGGGTCTCTCCCACGTGCAAGTTTCGAGATGGCTTGACCGGATGACCATCTACCTTGACATGCCCAGCCTTGCAGGCCTGTGTAGCAAGGCTGCGAGTCTTGTATAGGCGCACTGCCCAGAGCCACTTGTCAACCCGCACGCAATCTGAGGCTTGGGAATCCTTGGCTGAGGACTCACTCATGATGCTTTCTTGCCTCTTGGAGAGCGGGCAGCAGCCTCTCGACAGGCGTCAGCCATCTGTTGCAGGTCCCTCATGAACACGGCACAATCCTCAGTAGGAAGCGTCGAAAGGATATCCGATTGCAACTCATGGGCAATCTGCCTGGCTTGTTGGTATCGCTCCTGCCCTAGAGGAAGGAGGTGAATCCGCCGCGCTCGGCGATCTTGCTCATCCACATTACGTTCGAGAAGACCCGCTGTTTCCATGCGCTCGAGCAGTGATGCAACCGTATTGGGATCACTGGACATTTTTCGCGTCAATGCCTTCTGAGTCAGCCCATTTTCCCCACATTCCCAGAGATTCCTCAGCAC
>Ga0181577_10000832_pt1 | contig 24697 bp, 20 predicted proteins | sample 101ome_21_FD_132468 | JGI IMG/M metagenome (GOLD analysis project Ga0181577, IMG submission 132468) | Coastal salt marsh microbial communities from the Groves Creek Marsh, Skidaway Island, Georgia - 101413BT metaG (megahit assembly) | ecosystem: Environmental > Aquatic > Marine > Intertidal...
ATATCTGTCAGAGAACAGCCTCACTGAGCAGCCGTTTGTCAAGGATCCAGATACGACTGTAGGTAAACTTGTGAAAGCCGCTGGCGCAGAAGTGGTCTCCTTCAGCCGCTTTGAAGTAGGTGAGGGAATTGAGGTCGAGAAGGTTGATTTTGCAGACGAGGTAGCCGCGCAGCTAAAAGCTTGAATCGCGAATACAAACACGTTGATAAATAGGGCCCAAAGGCCCTATTTTTTTGCGCAGCTTTGTTGCTGGTGCAGATTTGTTTGATAGGCAGCCCGACGTTAATTCTGATCTTGGGTGACAGCGATGTTCATTGTCGCACCAGAAAGCCGTATCAGGTCTCACTGTCCTTACACTTGGTAGTTGGCCTGTGTGCAGATTTGCGGATTATTTGCAATTGCGCGGCTTTAGGCCCTGGCAGACCTGACTCGGCAGTACTTCTCCGGTACCATACGGGCCTTAATAAAAGGAGAACCTCCGTGGCAAACGAAAAGGTCTATAAGCGCATTTTGCTCAAGCTCAGCGGTGAGGCCCTGACGGGCGATGAGGCCTTTGGTATTGACCCTAAGGTACTCGATCACTTGGCGCTAGAAATTGGTCAATTGGTTGGGATTGGCGTTCAAGTAGGGTTGGTGGTTGGCGGGGGCAATTTATTTCGCGGCAAGGCCCTACAGGCCGCTGGTTTGGATCGCGTAACCGGTGATCATATGGGCATGCTGGCTACAGTAATGAATGCACTAGCACTGCGTGACGCCCTAGAGCGCTCCAATATTGCCACACAAATTATGTCGTCTATACCCATGAGTGGAGTAGTGGATCATTACGATCGTCGAAAAGCCATTCGCGCGCTGGGTAACGGTGATGTCGTTATTTTTGCGGCTGGCACGGGTAATCCATTTTTCACCACCGACTCCTCCGCTTGCTTGCGGGGCATCGAGATCAATGCAGATCTGGTTTTAAAAGCGACTAAAGTTGATGGTGTCTACAATGCCGACCCCATGAAAGACAGCTCGGCGGTTAAATATGACGAGCTAACCTATGATCAGGTGCTCGACGACAAGCTGGAGGTTATGGACCTCACGGCTATTTGCCTGGTCAGGGACCATGAAATGCCCGTCAGGGTGTTTGACATGGCGCAGCGCGGCGCGCTACTGAGTATTGTGCGCGGTGGGCCTGAGGGTACTTTGATCCGATAACAGGCCTCCATCAGCGACGTCCGTCCGTGTTTTTGCGGCGCCAAATTGCTCTAGAACAACTAACGAGAGAAAATCATGATTGACGATATCCTCAGCGACGCCGAAGAGCGTATGAAGAAATCCCTAGAAGCTCTAGGGCACCACTTCAATAAAATCCGCACCGGACGGGCACATCCAAGCCTGCTCGATGGTATCCGTTGCGAATACTATGGTGCCGAGACCCCCTTAAATCAATTGGCGAATGTTAATATTGAAGATGCGCGAACCCTGGCTGTAGTCGCCTTTGACAAATCGATGACCCCGGCCATCGAGAAAGCCATTATGAAGTCTGACTTAGGCCTCAATCCTGCAACGGCGGGTGAGGTGATCCGCATTCCGATGCCCATGCTCACCGAAGAGACCCGCAAAGGTTATATTAAACAGGCCCGAGCGGAAGCCGAAGCAGCGCGTGTATCAGTGCGCAACGCGCGTCGCGACGCCAACGGGATGCTCAAAGAGCTGCTCAAGGATAAAGACATTTCAGAGGATGATGACCGGCGTGGACAAGACTCAGTACAGAAGCTTACTGATGCCTACATCGTTAAAGTCGACCAAGCGCTGACGGCAAAAGAAGCCGATTTGATGGAGATTTGAGTTTTCGGACTCTTAACTCTCAATGCCCCAAGCACTGACATCAGATCCTGGCAATACGCCCGCGACACCGAAGCACATCGCCATAATAATGGATGGCAATAATCGTTGGGCGCGCCGAGAAGGCTTGCCGTCACCGGCGGGCCATCGGGCGGGGGTAGAGGCAGTACGTCGCGCTTTGGAGGCGTGTAACCAACGCGGCATTGAAGTGCTTACATTGTTTGCATTCAGCAGCGAAAACTGGGGACGTCCAGAGGCAGAAGTACGCGCACTGATGGCGCTGTTCTCTCGCTATCTACGGCGTGAGCTTGAGAAACTGCAACGGGATAACATTTGTCTACGATTCATTGGGCGTCGTGATCGTTTTAGTCCTCGCATGCAGCGGCTGATGACCCGCACAGAAACCGCCACGCAAAACAACACTGCTGCTACCTTGGTTTTGGCTGTTGATTACGGCGGTCGATGGGATCTTGCAGAAGCGACTAAACGGATCGCTCGTCAGGTTCAGCAAGGAGAGCTGGCCCCTGAAGCGATTGACACTTCAGTGGTGCAGGCTGCAACGTCGCTGGCCGATTTGCCCGAGCCGGATTTGTGCATTCGTACTGGCGGTGATCAGCGCATTTCAAACTTTTTACTTTGGCAATTTGCGTACACTGAATTGTGTTTTTCGCCCTCGTTATGGCCAGACTTCGACGCTCAAGCCCTCGATGACGCGATTGCTGAATACGGCCGACGAGAGCGGCGTTATGGATTGCGTAAAATAGAAGGGCAAGGGTAATGCTTCGTCAGCGGGTTATTACAGGTGTGATACTGGCAGCATTATTTTTGCTCACGGTCACTATGTTGCCAACACACTGGATGGCTGTTGCATTCGCCGCTGTGGCGATGATTGGAGCCTGGGAATGGGCTGGTATGGCTGGCTTCTCGGCTCAGTGGCAGCGCTGCTTGTACGCGCTACTCTTGTCGCCCCTGCTATTGGCTTTTTGGCTGGTGTATGACTTGGGCGGCTTGCCTTCTCGCTCACTCATTCAACCTTGGCTTGGTGCTGCCTGCTTGTTTTGGTCGATGACTGTATTATTTATACGTAGTTACCCGCAAGGTGAGGTTATTTGGCAAGCACCGGTCCTGCGCGCCATGATGGGTTTGTTAATTCTTGCAGCAACGTGGCTGTCAGTGGTTTTTTTGAAAACGCTTCCCGGTGGAGCATGGCTCGTTGTATTGCTCATCGTTGGCGTCGCGGCAGCAGATATCGGCGCGTATTTCTTTGGTCGGCGTTTCGGACGGCATAAACTTGCTCCCGCTGTCAGTCCTGGTAAAACCTGGGAAGGCATGTGGGGTGGCGTGTTCGTCGTAATGCTGGTCACGATTGTGGTGTGGCAGAGTTTGCCGCCATCGCTCGCCCACTTGCGAGTGTCTGCTCTCATGATGCTTGGGCTGGCGCTCGCTGGAGCATCAGTCTTGGGAGATCTCACCATCAGTATTGTCAAACGTACCAGTGGCGTAAAGGACTCTAGTGGGCTACTGCCCGGACATGGCGGTGTGCTCGATCGTATCGATAGCATTTGTGGTGCCGCACCGGTGTTTGCCTTGGGCTTGATTCTGGTGGATTACTAATGACCCAAAAGCTCGTGATTTTAGGCGCAACCGGCTCTATTGGTGCCAGTACCCTCGATGTTGTCAGACGCCATCCCGAGCGATATGAGGTGTTTGCTTTAACCGCCAATCGATCCGTGGAGGCTATGGCCACCCTCTGCCAGCAGTACCATCCAGCTTATGCCGTGATGGGCGATGAAAATGCTGCTGCTGCGTTACGTTCTCACCTGCCTGACAATGTAGATACGCAAGTACTCCACGGCGAGTCAGCAATGGTCGCCTTGGCAGAGGATAGCCGCGTTGATGTGGTCATGGCGGCTATAGTGGGTTTCGCCGGACTCAGGCCCGCGTTGGCTGCTGCGCAAGCCGGTAAACGCTTGCTGCTTGCAAATAAGGAAGCACTGGTTAGTGCCGGCAAGGTGTTCATGTCTGCGGTAGCAACTGGGGGTGCAACACTACTTCCGATAGACAGTGAGCACAACGCAATGTTTCAGTGCTTGCCTGCAAACAACCTGGCCCGCCCAGACACGCGAACGGTAGAGAAAATACTGCTCACTGCTTCTGGCGGTCCCTTTCGAGGGCGTGGTCGAGAAGAACTTCACAGCGTGACGGCGCAGGAGGCTTGTGCGCACCCCAATTGGTCAATGGGTCGTAAAATATCGGTCGATTCCGCCACGCTGATGAACAAAGGGCTTGAGTTGGCCGAGGCCTGCTGGTTGTTTGATGCTCGCCCTTGTGAGATCGAGGTCGTGGTACATCCTGAAAGTGTGATTCATTCGCTCATTCGCTATTGCGACGGATCAGTTTTGGCACAGTTGGGCAATCCGGATATGCGAACGCCGATCGCTTATGGCTTAGCATGGCCGGAACGCATAGATGCTGGTGTCGAGCCCCTCGATCTCATTTCCTTGGGTCAGATGCACTTTGAAAAGCCGGATACCCGTGCTTTTCCTTGCCTCAGACTGGCTCAAGAGGCCATAAACCAAGGTGGGGGTATGTGTGTACTCAATGCGGCTAACGAGCTAGCTGTTGAAGCATTTTTAGTGGGTAGGATTCGCTTCACCGATATTGATAAGGTCATCGCCTCAGCACTTGAATCGATCAGTTGTCGTGAACCTGAGTCGCTTGCTGAGGTCGAAGAACTTGATCGTCGCGCCCGCGAAGCCGCACGTCAGTCGATAGACCGTATCGTGCACTGAGATGAGGCTGATAAACGCATTATGATCTTGGAAAAGGTATTGTTTTAAGTCGCTATGGATCTTATTCAGACCATTATTTCAGCTGTCGTCACCCTAGGTTTGCTTGTGGCGTTTCACGAATACGGCCATTTTTGGGTTGCCAGACGTTGTGGCATAAAAGTGCTGCGTTTTTCGATCGGCTTTGGGAAGCCGCTATGGAAGCACGTCGATAAGCAGGGCACCGAGTACACTCTGGCAGCGATTCCGCTAGGCGGTTACGTGCGGATGCTCGATGAGCGCGAAGGTCCGGTTGATCACGCGGAGCTCGATAAAGCATTTAATCGGGCATCAGTTTGGTCGCGGATCGCTGTGGTGAGTGCTGGACCACTGGCCAATTTCCTGTTGGCGATAGTCGTATTCTGGGTGCTCTTTTTGCGTGGCGAGTCAGGCCTAATCCCCGTTGTAGGTACGGTTGCCGCAAGCTCGCCTGCTGATTATGCGGGATTGGAAGTAGGGCAGGAAATAGTTGCTGTCGACGGCAAGCTAACCCCAACGGTGGCCGCCCTCAACCTTAGGCTGCTCGATCGACTGGGTGATACGGGGACTGTAATCCTCAGTGCAAAATATCCACAGTCTGACGTCGTCTATGAATCTGAGGCCCCTATTGACCGGTGGCTGGCTGATGAGGAGGCCCCATCGCCGATTGCGGGGTTGGGTATTACCCTCGATTTACCCAAGCTTTTACCTATTATTGAAACCGTTACGCCGGCTAGCCCTGCGGAGTTAGCTGGGTTTAAAAGTGGCGATCAAGTGCTCAGCGCCGATGGTACACCTATGGCCATTTGGATGGATTGGGTCGACTACGTGCGCGCTCGACCCGGTCGTACTATCAGCGCCGTCGTATTGCGCGACGGGTTGACATTGACGCTGCAAGTCACCCCAAAAGCAACTCAGGCTAATGCCGAGGTAATTGGTACGGTGGGTTTGGGGGTTCGACAACCGGAAGTCGCTGCGGACCGAATGCGCAGTTTTGATCGAGGCCCCGTTGAGGCACTCGGAGCGTCTTTGCTCCGAACCGGTGAGTTGGTTGCGTTTACCTTTGAATCGATGTGGAAAATGCTGCAAGGCTTGATCTCGCCTAAAAACTTGTCGGGACCCATTACCATCGCCCAAGTTGCGGGATCCTCTGTGGCGTCAGGTTGGGTGTCTTGGCTGGGTTTGATGGGTTTGCTGAGCATTTCGCTCGGGGCACTTAATTTACTACCCATCCCCGTCCTTGATGGCGGCCACTTATTGTTTTACTGCATGGAAGTCTTGACGGGACGGCCGGTTCCCGAGAAGGTACAGGCCTTGGGATACCAAATGGGTATGGTGTTAGTGCTGAGTTTAATGGCATTTGCACTGTATAATGATGTCGTTCGCTTGTGAGACGTAGTCACCCTACACATTTGATCCATTCAGACAGGTCACTGGCGGTCCTAAATAATAAGGCATCCACAGTGTTGTCTGAACGTCCGGAGTTTAAAGTTAATAATGCGATTTGAAATCGTCTCGTCATCACCGATGAAAACTTGTGGTCTTCTGTGTACCGTTGTCCTAGTGCTAGCCATTGCCATTGGTGCGTCAGCTACATGGGCACAGACAGAGCCCTTCACTGTTGCAGATATCCGTGTGGAAGGGTTGCAGCGTATTTCTCCGGGATCTGTTTTTGCAGCCCTTCCCGTAGGTGTGGGCGACCGGGTTGATACCTTTGCCACCCGCGCAGCGGCAAAAAATTTATTCTCAACGGGCAACTTTGACGATATTACAATCGGGCGAGACGGCAATGTGTTGGTGATCACAGTGGTCGAGCGACCCAGCATCTCTGAAATTACCATCGAAGGTAACAAGGCCATTGAAACGGAGGCGCTGCTCGATGGTCTTAAAGGTGCGGGCCTTGCAGTGGGCAATGTGTTCCAGCGCTCAACACTCGAGGGTATGCAGCTGGAGTTATTACGTCAGTACGTACTGCAGGGACGCTACGATGCTGAAATTGATGCTGAGGTTATCCCTGAGCCTCGCAACCGCGTTTCAATTGAGATTGATGTCAATGAAGGTACGGTCGCCACTATTAAACACATCAATATTGTGGGGAACGCTATCTTCGATGACGAAGAACTTGGCGACTTGTTTGAGCTGAAGACCACAGGCTGGTTTTCATTTTTTACCAGTGACGACAAATATGCCAAAGAGAAACTAACCTCAGACTTAGAGACTCTCAGCTCGTACTACATGGACCGAGGCTACCTTCAGTTCAATATAGATTCCACGCAGGTGGCCGTGTCCCCCAATAAAGACGCGGTCTATATTACCGCTAACATCACTGAGGGTGAGAAGTTTACGGTAAGCGAGGTAGGCTTGTCGGGCGATTTGGTATTGCCCGAAGACGACCTAAGTCGGTTCTTGCTGGTGCGTGAAGGACAGGTTTACTCCCAGCAACTCGTCACCACAACCGAAGAATACTTGACTCGCCGGCTCGGTAATGAGGGCTATAATTTTGCCACGGTAACCGGAATTCCCGAGGTTAACGAGGATGAGTCAACGGTCGAAATTAAATTCTTTGTTGACCCAGGCAAGCGAACCTATGTTCGCCGAATTAATTTTACGGGCAATTTATCCACGTCTGACGATGTTCTGCGGCGGGAAATGCGGCAGATGGAATCAGCTCCCGCGTCGGCCGCCGCCATCGAGCAATCGCGTGTTCGACTGCAAAGGTTAGGCTTTTTTAAAGAAGTTGAAGTCGAAAACGTAGAGGTTCCTGGCCATGATGATCTGATAGACGTGGACTTTACGGTTGAAGAACAGTCTTTTGGCAGCATTGGTGGCAGCGTGGGTTATGCGCAAGATGCGGGCCTCATTTTGGGTCTGAATCTGCAGCAGAACAACTTCTTCGGCACGGGGCGGCGAGTGGGCATTAATATTAATAGCTCGCGGTTCCAAGATGTGGCGAGCTTGAGTTACACCAACCCCTACTTTACGGAAGATGGTGTCAGTCGCGGCTTTAGTGTGTTTTATCGTAAGACTGATTTGTCCGAGATCAATGTGGCGAGTTACACCACCGACACGGTGGGTGCGAACATGAACTTTGGTTATCCAATCAGCGAGACACAGCGCTTGGGTTTCTCGCTGGGCGTTACTGATACCCAGATTACCGTAGGGCAATATGCCGTACAGGAGATCAAGGCAAGTCCACGCCTTCAGTTAGGTATTAATGATTGGTACGAGAGCACTCTTGGGGAGGATGGCTTTTATACTGATGTAGAGACCCTGAGGCCGCTGTTAGAGTTGCCACCCTCCGCGCTGAGCACGCCTAGTGATCTTGGTTTTGTGGACGAGAATGGTGATCAATACCTCAATTTTTCAGTGACCGGATCATGGTTGCAATCAACGCTTAACCGAGGTCAGTTGGCGACTCGCGGTCAATCCCAATCTCTGGCTCTCGAGGTCTCCGTTCCTTTCTCCGATTTAGAGTTTTACAAGCTCACTTACCGTGGAGAGATTTATTTTCCAATCTATCAGGAATTCACCCTGCACCTGCGCACAGAGCTAGGTTATGGTGGCGGCTACGGTGACACCACGGCATTACCCTTTTATGAGCACTTCTTTGCCGGTGGTTTTGGCTCGGTGCGTGGCTATGAGAACAACACGCTTGGCCCGCGTAGTACGCCGCCGCAAATTTATTTAGTGGACCGCCCTGTTACGGGTATCGGTGAAGCGGGGTTACCCACCGAGATTGGTGGACCACAGGGTACCCAGTTTGGTTACGTGGTTGATCCAAGGACCGGTAAGATCGTTGTTCAGCCCGTCAATCAGCGGCGGCCTGATCCGTTTGGTGGTAACGCACTGATTGAGGCCAGCGCAGAAATTTTATTCCCCATGCCCTTTATTAAAGATCGAAGTCAGCTACGTTCAGCATTTTTCTTTGACGTGGGCAATGTTTTCAACACTGAGTGTGGAGCTGATCAGGTCAACTGTTTTGATATTGACGCAGGTGAATTGCGGTACTCAGTGGGAATTGGTGTGACGTGGTTGTCAGGCTTCGGTCCATTGACCTTTAGCCTTGCTAAGCCGCTTAATGCCAGCGAAATTGACGAGCGTGAAGTGTTCCAGTTTACGCTAGGTCGTAGTTTTTAATTACTTAATGACAACTCTCTGGAGGAACGTGTGAAAACAATTAAACAGCTCGCTGTTGCTATGGCTCTCGTAGCGCTGCCTTTAGTCGCTGCAGCCCAAGGGAAAATTGCTGTAGTTGATTTAGAGGCTGCCATATTACAGACCGACTTTGCGCAGCAGCGCCTGTCTCAGTTTGAGGAGAGCGAGGATTTTTCAGCGGATAAAAAGGAATTTGAGGCGCTACGCAAGGAGCTTGACGAGTTGGTGCAAAACTTCCAACGTGACCAGGCCGCGATGAGTGAAGACCAAAAGGTGGCGGCGCGTCAGAAGTTGGCAAGTAAACAGTCGGATATCGAATACGTTGCCAAAAAACTGCAGGCCATGCAGCAACAAAATGCGCAGCGTGTTTTTCAAGAGCTTGCTCCCAAAGCGCGCGAAGTACTCCGCGATATTATTGCCACCGACGGCATAGGCCTGTTGCTTCAGCAGCAAACGGTTATTCACGCGGACCTCGGTTACAGCATCACGGCTAAAGTCACTGATAAGCTAAACCAACTGCCTGCGTCTGAGTAACAGTTACGGCTATGGTGACTCTTGGGGAGATTGCCAAGCAATTGGGCTTGGTAGTCAGTGGCGATTCGACACTTCGCATACGTGGTCTCGCGCCGCTGACCGAGGCTACCTCAGAGCATTTGAGCTTTGTCTCCAAGGAAACGTATGTTGAGAAGCTAAGGGTTTGCCAGGCTGGCGCGGTCATCATTCACCCAGATTGGGTTGATGGGTACGAGGGTAACTTTTTATTCGCTGAGTCGCCCTATTTGGCATACGCCCGCGCTACAGCCTTATTTGATTCACGTCCCAGCGCCTCGAGACTTGTGCACTCGACCGCCACCGTTGCAGACACCGCGCAACTGGCCACGGATGTGACGATTGATGCCCATGCCGTGGTTGGTGTCGGTGTTGTGATTGAGGATGGAGCTTGGATTGGGGCTAATGTCGTGATCGGTGACCACTGTCGAATTGGAGCCAACACGCGTATTTATCCCGGCACAGTCGTGTATCACGACGTTCATATTGGCTCTAATTCAATTGTTCATGCCAACGCTATTATCGGTGCTGACGGCTTTGGCTTCGCCCCATCACCCGACGGGTGGGTGAAGATTCTACAATTGGGTGGGGTACGCATTGGCAACTGGGTTGAGATAGGTGCAGGGGTCACTATTGATCGCGGCGCGCTTAGCCATACGCGCATTGAAGATAACGTCATTATTGATGATCAGGTCCACGTTGCCCACAATGTACACGTCGGTCGACGCACGGCGATTGCGGCCTGTAGCGCAATCGCCGGTAGCACAACTATCGGTGAAGATTGCACCTTCGCTGGTATGTGCGGGGTCGGTGACCATCTCACTGTTGTCGACAACGTGCATGTTAACGGTCAAGGGCGCGTAAGCCGCTCCTTAACGGAATCTGGCTTGTATGCATCGGGTACTGGTATTGCACCTTACCGCGAGTGGAGTAAGAATGCAGTGAGGTTTGAGCAACTCGCCGATATGGCAAAGCGCGTTAAAGCGCTCGAAAAACAAATTGCTGCTCTTGATTCGGGGCAGGCAGCTAAACAAGGAGATCCATCGTGATAATGGATATCGCTGGGATCCGCGAGCACCTGCCTCATCGATACCCCTTTCTACTTGTTGATCGGGTTGTGGCATTAACTCCGGGAGAGAGTATTGAGGCGTACAAAAATCTGAGTATTAACGAACCCTATTTTGATGGGCACTTTCCAGACAATCCCGTGTTTCCCGGCGTCTTACTGGTAGAGGCGATGGCTCAAACAGCCGGTATTCTGGGTTTTAAAACCATGGGTAAGACCCCCGCCGATGGGTCTATTTACTACCTTGTTGGCGTGGACAATCTTCGCTTCAAACGTCCCTGTGTGCCCGGTGATCAAGTTCATTTGCACGCAACCATTGTCAGTGAAAGACGGGGCATTTGGAAGTTCAATGTATCGGCAACAGTGGATGGCGCAACCTGCGCATCGGCTACGATTTTGTGTGCGGATCGCTAACGAATGATTCACCCTGCTGCGATCGTCGAATCTGGGGCGAAAATCGATCCCTCGGCATCGATAGGTCCGTGGAGTTACATCGGTTCGGGTGTTGAAATTGGCCCCGACACCATCGTCGAGTCACACGTGGTTATTAAGGGCCCAACCCGGATTGGGGCGCGCAATCATATTTACCAATTCTCGAGTGTGGGTGAGGCTACTCCGGATCTTAAGTACCGGAACGAGCCCACAGAGCTCCACATTGGCGATGACAATATCATCCGTGAAAATGTCACCATCCACCGCGGAACTGTCCAAGACCAGGGGCTTACTCAAATTGGTTGTCGAAACCTGATCATGGCTTACGTGCATATTGGTCATGATAGCGTTGTGGGCAATGACACCATCTTGGTAAATAACGCAGCACTCGCTGGTCACGTTGTGGTTGGGGATTGGGCGATATTGAGTGGCTATACCCTAGTACATCAATTTTGCAAGATTGGAGAGCACAGCTTCAGTGGTATGGGTACGGCCATCGGCAAGGATGTTCCCGCGTACATAACAGTCGCGGGGAGTCCCGCCGAAGCTAAAACGATTAATGCCGAGGGACTGCGTCGCCGTGGGTTTGATCAGCATGCTATTGTCGAGTTACGGCGCGCTTACAAAATTATCTATCGTCAGGGACTTACCCTAGATGCGGCAATAGCACGTCTGGAAACGATGGTCGTTGACACCCCCCAAGTGGGTCCGCTGGTAGAGTCGCTGCGTTCATCCGAGCGCGGCATCGTTCGCTGAGGTAGAGAGCAGTGCGGCTGGGCATGCTGGCAGGAGAGGCATCCGGTGATATTTTGGGCGCCTCGGTTATGAGCGCCATGCACGAGCGATTTCCGCAATTACAAGTGACAGGAGTTGGTGGTCCGCTCATGACGGCGAGGGGTCTTGATTCCCTATACCCCATGGAGCGTCTGTCGGTGATGGGTTTGGTTGAGCCACTCAAGCGTTTGCCCGAGTTGTTGCGTATTCGCTCAAGTGTCTATCGCCAACAGTGTGAATGGCGGCCAGATTGTTTTTTGGGTATCGATAGCCCCGACTTCAATTTGCCTCTTGAGCGTCAACTAAGAAAAGCGGGCTTGTCGACAGCGCATTTGGTAAGTCCCTCGATTTGGGCTTGGCGTGCTGGTCGGATTAAGTCGATAGCCCAATCAACTGACCTGATGCTCTGCCTCTTGCCCTTTGAGGTGCCCATCTATGAACGTTCGGGTATTCCCGCTGTTTGTGTTGGGCATCCGCTAATAGACGAGCTGGCCGAGCTCCCAGACAAGGCCCTGGCACGTGAGCAGCTTGGGTTGCCTGCGACTGCTCCAGTGTTGGCGGTGTTACCCGGGAGCCGAAGTGCCGAGGTGGCCAATCTGTTGCCGGTATTCTTAGATGCTATACATCTATTACAGAAGGCCCACGCCAATCTTACGGTGGTTATTCCCGCGGCGAGCCCTGAGAGGCGAGCTCAGATCGAGGCGCTCATGGGCGATAACCGTGATCGGGTTATTGTGACTAACGCAGGTGGACGTTTGGCAATGCAAGCCTGCGACACTGTCTTGTTGGCCTCGGGCACAGCGAGTCTAGAGGCCATGCTACTGCAGCGACCCATGGTCATTGCCTATCGTATGGCGTGGTTGTCATGGCAGATCGTATCGCGAATGACGATTACCCGCTTTGCGGGCCTGCCCAACATTCTGGCCGGTCGCGAAGTTGTTCCCGAGCTACTACAGGACGCGGTCCATGTCGAATCACTGGTCAGGGCGACTGAATTTGCCCTAGACCATGGGCAGGAGGTGCAAGTAGCGGCCTTTGAGCCAATCTCGGAGCAAATCGGTGGCGACTTTGCTAATCGATGTGTCGATGCGCTCGATCGAATGATGACACAGCGGCAATGAAAGATCTCTTCAGTGACATGAGCGGTCGGCTCATTGCCGGTGTGGATGAGGTGGGCCGAGGCCCGCTTGCTGGCGATGTGGTAGCGGCAGCAGTGATATTGGGTGAGCGATATCCCAAGGGAATCACAGATTCAAAAAAGCTCACCGAGAAACGAAGAGAACAACTTGCCTTAGAAATTCGTGAATCTAGTCTCTGCTGGGCATTGGGTAGGGCGTCGGCCAAAGAAATCGATACACTTAATATCCTACAAGCTTCATTATTGGCCATGCACCGGGCCGTGGCAGCGCTTGAACTGCAGCCAGATCTTGTATTAGTGGATGGAAATCGCTTGCCGGTATGGCCTTATGAAGCTCGTGCTATCGTAGGTGGGGATGGTTCGGAGCCAACGATTGGTGCTGCGTCCATCCTGGCCAAGGTGCAGCGTGATAGCGAGTGTCTTGCCATGGAGTCTAGGTATCCTGGTTACGGTTTTGCAAAACACAAAGGTTATCCCACCCGCGAGCACCTTGCGGCTCTTGGTTTGTTAGGAGTGACGCCTGAACATCGGCGTAGTTTTGGGCCGGTAAAGCAAATATTGGCCCAGCAGTCACTTGAGAACGGCAGTGGTCTGGGCTAGCGTTTGAGTATGAGTCAATTTGTCCATTTAAGGGTACACACCGAATTTTCGCTGGTCGATGGCCTCATCCGAATACCCAAACTGATGCCTCGAGTAGCGGAGCTAGGTATGCCCGCGGTGGCGATTACCGATGTCACTAATTTTTACGGTTTGATTAAAGCTTACAAAGCCGCCCAGTCTGCTGGCCTCAAGTTGATTGTCGGTGCCGATTTCTGGCTGGATGATCCTAGTGACAAAGAGCGCCCATGGTCACTTTGTCTGCTGGCAATGGACGAGACGGGCTACCATAACCTGACGTTACTTATTTCGCGCGCTTGGCAGATGTGCCAATACCATGGTCAGGGACGCATAGAGCGCGCTTGGCTCGATGAACTCGGTGGTGGGTTGATTTGCCTTTCTGGCGGACGAATGGGGCAAATTGGGAGCCTGCTGCTCAATGGTAACGACAAAGAGGCGCTTGCAGTAGCCGAGGGTATGATGGCGACATTCCCGAACCGTTTCTACATTGAACTTCAGCGAACGGGTCGTGAATGGGAGGAAGATTACCTCCATGCAGCAGTCGGACTGGCAGACAAGCTTCAATGTCCGGTTGTGGCGACTAACGATGTGCGATTTTTGGCTGCCGACGAGTTTGAGGCCCATGAAGCGCGAGTGTGTATCGGCTATGGGCGTACGCTCGATGACCCCCGGCGGCCTCGGCAGTACTCAGCCGAACAATATCTGCGTTCACCCGATGAAATGGCTGATTTGTTCGCCGATATCCCTGAGGCGCTGGAAAATAGCGTTGAGATTGCTCGCAGGTGTTCGGTTGATATTCGCTTGGGAGAACCATTTTTACCAAACTTCCCGGTACCAGAAGGCCTCACTATTGAAGCGTATCTCGCCAAGCTTTCGCACGAAGGACTTGCTCAGCGTCTGGCGAAACTCCCGGTCGAAGACGAGACCATTTATCGTGAGCGACTGGATTTTGAACTAAATACCATTAACCAAATGGGTTTCCCAGGTTACTTTCTGGTGGTCATGGATTTTATCCGTTGGGCCAAGCAAAACGGTATCGCTGTGGGCCCAGGCAGAGGTTCGGGTGCCGGCTCTCTGGTAGCCTATGCGCTTGAGATTACCGATCTCGACCCCCTTGAATACGACTTACTCTTTGAGCGATTTCTTAATCCGCAACGGGTATCCATGCCCGATTTTGATGTGGATTTTTGCATGGAGCGCCGTGATGAAGTGATTGAGTATGTCGCCGAACTCTATGGCAGGGAGGCGGTTTCTCAGATCATTACGTTTGGCACCATGGCAGCGAAGGCGGTGGTGCGCGACGTTGCGCGTGTCCAAGACAAGCCCTACAGCCTAGCTGACAAGCTCTCTAAGCTCATCCCCTTTGAGGTGGGCATGACCCTAAGCAAAGCGGTTGAGCAGGAGGAAGCGTTGGTGCAACTGTTGCAAGAAGACAGCTCTGCGCAAGAAATCTGGGATATGGCCCTGCAGTTGGAAGGGGTAACGCGTAACGTTGGCAAGCACGCTGGTGGCGTGGTGATAGCACCATCTAAGTTGACGGATTTCTCACCCCTATATTGTGATGATACGGGTGGCGGAGTTGTTACTCAGTACGATAAAAATGACGTCGAAGAGGCGGGTCTGGTTAAGTTTGACTTTTTGGGCCTGCGGACACTAACGATCATTGATTGGGCTGTGGAGATGATCGACGCCCGCCGAGCTCGTGCAGGCGAAGCGCCACTCGATATCACGACTATCCCCCTCGACGATGCCGATGTTTTTAAACTATTGAAATCAGCAGAGACGACCGCAGTCTTTCAGCTTGAATCGCGCGGCATGAAAGAGCTGATCAAGCGTCTGTTGCCCGATTGCTTTGAGGATATTATTGCGCTGGTGGCGCTATTTCGTCCGGGCCCCTTGCAGTCCGGTATGGTGGATAATTTCATTGATCGAAAGCACGGCCGTGAAGCGCTAGCCTATCCCGACAAAGACTACCAGCACCCCTCGCTAAAGCCCATTTTGGAGCCTACATACGGAATTATTCTGTACCAAGAGCAAGTCATGCAGATTGCACAGGAGCTGGCCGGCTACACGCTTGGCGGTGCTGACTTATTACGCCGTGCAATGGGTAAAAAGAAACCGGAAGAAATGGCCAAGCAACGCTCGGTATTTGCCGAAGGAGCGACCGAGAAGGGGATTGATCCTGAATTAGCCACGAGAATTTTTGACCTCGTGGAAAAATTTGCCGGCTATGGTTTCAACAAGTCACATTCGGCCGCCTATGCGCTGGTTTCTTATCAAACCGCGTGGCTAAAAGCCCACTATCCGTCTGAGTTTATGGCGGCGGTGATGAGTTCTGAACTCGACAACACAGATAAATTACTGACTTTCCGAGACGAATGCCGTGCAATGGGGTTGGTGGTTCGTCCGCCGGCTGTCAATGAGGGCGGCTACATGTTTAGCGTCAACGCGAGTGGTGAAATTATTTATGGTCTGGGGGCTATTAAGGGTCTGGGGGAAGGCCCAATCGAAAACCTACTCAAAGCACGCGAGACGGGTCGTTTCACGGATTTGTTCAATCTCTGTTCACGAACCGATCCGCGAAAGGTCAATCGCCGCGCCTTGGAGGCCTTAATCAAGAGCGGTGCGCTCGATGAATTTGGGGTTGAAAGGTGGGTGCAGATGGCCTCGCTAGATGATGCACTGAAGGCGGCCGAGCAATCAGCGGCTAACGATGCGGCCGGTATGACAGATCTTTTTGGCGAGGTAGCCCCTTCGTCGAATACCGGCGATCCGTATGGGGAGCATCGTCAAGTACGCCCTTGGACTTTGCGAGAACTACTGGCAGGTGAGGTCGAGAGTATTGGCAGCTTCTTGAGTGCCCACCCTATTGACGAGTACGAGCAGGAACTTCGGAAATTCGTACCGCGACGCATTCGTGAATTGCAGCCTGATAACGCGGCGACGGTTGCCGGCCTGATTGTGGATGTGCGTTCGATCAAAACTCAACGCGGTGTGATGGCTGTGGTGCGGCTTGACGACAAGTCAGGACAAATGGAGTCGACCGTGTACGCCGAAACCTACAGTAACCATCGTGAACTTTTGGTCAAAGGCAATATCGTTCTGATTGAAGGACGAATTCAGCAGGATGACTTTAATGGTGGTTTAACGATTCGCGCACGCACCATTCGCTCACTCGAAGAGGCGCGGCAAAGTCGGGTGCGGGAGCTTCGACTTCACGTAAAGAGCGATGCGCTGGACAACAGTACTCGGGGGCTGATACGAGAGGCTTTGAGCGCTGCCCGAGGTGGTGCGTGTCCGGTCATAATGGCATACGAGCAGCCCAAAGGCCGGGCACACATACGTTTGGGAGACAATTGGTGTGTGCAGCCCAGCGACGGTTTGTTAGAGGCTCTGCGCGGCACAGTGGGCGCCGAAGGCGTGGAGCTGATTTATGAGCACTGACTGTTTAAGGTCAGATAAAGGTAGCCGAGGCAAGCAGTCATCGGCATCGAGGCACTATCGAGAGGAAAGGAGCTCAGCATGAACAATGACGCCATAGAAGCAGCGGTTTTTCGAAAGCTACTAGCACATTTAGATAGCCGCAAAGATGTGCAAAATATTGAGCTCATGAATCTTGCGGGTTTTTGTCGAAACTGTTTGTCTAAGTGGTATGTTGCAGAAGCCGAGGTGCGTGGCCTATCGGTTGACTTAGATGCGGCGAGAGAGCGCGTGTACGGTATGCCTTACACTGATTGGAAGCAAAAGTATCAAACAGAAGCTACCGCTGAGCAGAAAGCGGCTTTCATGCACGCATCAGTCGAGAGCCATAAGTAGCGCTAAGGTATCCTTGAGCGTCAGTACGTCGGCGTATTTGGCATTGAGGTCGTAAAGGTTGGCTGAGTGTGCATTGGCATCTCTGTCGCCCACCGCTTCAATGGGTACCACGACTTTGTAGTTGTTTTGCAGACCATCTACCGCGCTAGCACGCACACAGCCACTAGTGGTCAGGCCTGTAACGACAAGGCTGTCTATCTGAGCTTCCTGAAGCTGTTCATGTAAGCTTGTACCGTGAAATGCGCTGGCATGGATTTTTTCAATAAGCCAATCGCTTTGCCTCACGGGGAGCCGTGGATCAAAAGCAACCCAGTGAGAATCAGGAGTCAGTAAATTCAACGCAGGCAGTCGATTTCTGAAAACTCGAGCTTCAGATTCACAGCGGTAAATGACGGTTGTTAAGGCCACCGGCCACCCGTGCTCATGAAAAACCTGCATGAGTGCTACATTGGCAGCTACTACCTCATCGGCCTCTGAACCCAGGGGACAAACCGGATCGGTGAAGCCATTAATGACGTCAACCACGATGAGAGCCGGTCGCCGTCCTAGACCTTGGGCACTGCGCTCTAGCGAACGTTGATGGTCTGTCATTTACATATCCAATGTGGGTGATGGTTACCGCTGGGTCAAAGGGTAGCGCTTTTTAGACACGGCTGACTACAGTTGCCCTATCGGTAGCGCTTTACCGAGTCGTTATGGTTTGGCGCGTTTCTGTCCGAGTCTGTGGCATAGTGCGCTAACACTGTCATCGTGGAAAACAAAAGCGTTGTTTTTGGTGCCACCTTTGTCAAGGCAGGAGGGATCCGAGTTATGCCGATTTATACCAAGTTATTGAGTTTATTGGTCATTACAGCCAGCGCTATGGTTCTGTGCCAGTTCAGTGTAGCTGCAGATGTGGTGCTCCATAATGGACGTGTTTACACACTCAACGCCGTAGCACGACGAGCGTCAGCCCTGGTGATAGAGGGCGAGACCATTACATACGTGGGTGACAACTCTACGGCGTTGAGTTACGTGGATGAAAACACTCAGGTGATTGATCTAGCGGGGCGATCGGTATTTCCAGGATTTATCGATACACATATACACATTATGGATACCTTGCCGCTGGTTGATGCGGCTATGCTCTCACCTTCGCAAAGTGCTGAGGAAGTACTGGCTGCATTAACTGCGCATGTTGCCGCCAATCCGGATCAGAATCCGGTATTGGGTGCCGGCTTTCTGGCTCGCGCTTTTGGCATTGATGGCCCTACAGCAGCCGATCTTGATGCTGTGGTGAACGATCGACCCGCGTTGGTTATTGACGAAGGTGGGCACACGGCTTGGGCTAACTCAAAAGCGCTGGCACTGGCAGGAATAACAGCTGATACACCTGACCCAGTGCCCGGGGCGCACTTTTTCCAGCGCGATGAGCGGGGTAATCCGACCGGCTGGTTAGTGGAAGGGGCCGCGATTGAACCAGTGATGAATGCGCTCTCGATCGTGTCCATGCCAGCTCTTCGACAGGCGGCCCCCGGTTTTTTCAAGATGATGTCGCAAGTGGGTCTCACCGCAGCCTTTGATGCTGGCATGATCGAGACGGCAGAAATGGGTCGAGACCTCGCTCTTGAGATGGCCAATGCTGGCGATCTACCGGTACGTATCATCGCGTCCCTGTACGTCAATCGCCCGTCCGATCTCGAGGGTGCGCTGGAAAAGGTTGCTAAGCTCGATGCCGCTTTTGAGCACCCGTTTTTTGATGTCAATACCCTAAAGTTATCCCTCGATGGGACCGTTGAGGCCAAGACTGCGGTGACCCTAAAGCCCTATGTGCTTCCAGAGGGTCATGAGGCTACACCACTTTTACCCGAACCCCAGGTGATCGCCGCGGTAACGGCCGCCGCCGGTATTGATCGTCATCTCCACTTGCATGCTATTGGTGATGGCGCGGTCAATACCGCGCTGAACGCAATTGAGGCTGCACGCAAAGCGCATCCAAACACACAGTCACGCTTCACAATTTGTCATATTGAAGTGGTGAATCCTGCCGATATACCCCGATTCGCAGAGCTCAATGTTGTGGCACAAACCACCCCTACGTGGTTTGAGTACGACTATGTGGCATTGGAATACTTAGGACGCGAGCGATTTGAGCAGTTGTATCCACTGGCTTCTATTCACCGGAATGGCGCTCGGGTGACGCTGGGCAGTGATTACCCAGTGACCTGGATAGGTGTTGATGCACTCAATCCCATGTTCAATATTGAAATGGCGGTGACACGTCAGCGAGCCGGTGATCCCGATTACCCGGTACAGTCGCTGGTAAGTGAGCGCCTCAGTGTCGACCAAGCCATTAGGGCGCACACGGTTGATGCGGCTTGGCAGATTGGTTTGGAGAATGAACTCGGTACACTAGAAGAGGGTAAGTTTGCTGACCTTGTAGTACTTGAACGCGACCCTTACTTTACGCCAATACACGATATTCACAGCATTAAGGTTGACTATACCTTTTCAGGCGGTCGGCCAGTTTTTGCGAGAGCATCCCCAGGACGTAGGGAGGATCCGAAGTGATTCGTGGCGTTCATCATATAAACTTGCTGGTCGGCAACCTCGAAGAGGCAATGCAGCAGTATCAGCAGCAACTGGGAGTGGTGGGCTTTGAGGTGGCCGAGTTGCCTGGTCGTGGTGTGCGCACGGCTCGCTTCATGGCCGGCGATACCACCATTGTTCTTGTAGAGCCTGTGGCTGAGGGTGAGCCTATGCGGCAGTTGCAGTCTCACGGAGAAGGCTTGTTTCTATTGTCGTTTGAGGTTGATGATCTCGATGCGGCTGGTGAGCGGGTAGTAGCAGGTGGTGGTCAATTGGTCGGAGAGCCTCGTTTGGGGTTAGAGGGCTGGCGCGTCATGGATATCGATGCCAGGTGGATCAGCGGCGGACAACTTCAGTTAACACAAGTCAAAAAGTGAGCCGATGAATTACCCTGAGCCGTTGATCCAGCGACCTTTCCACAGCGTAGTTTGAGATTAGCTTTGGGATTTTAAGAGCGGCTCTCAATCAACGGGTTACTGGATGTCCGACACAGTTATTATCAAAGAAGTGGCAGCGCGCGATGGTTTGCAGGCGCAGCCCGTGCATCTATCCCTTGAACAGCGCTTGTCCTTGGTGGCTAGTTTGGCAGCAGCGGGCGTACCTGAACTCGAGATCGGTAGCTTTGTGTCACCCAAAGCCGTCCCCCAAATGGCCGGCACTGAAGAAATTGCTCGGCAGCTACCTGTTGTATCGTGTGACTATTCGGCCCTGGTGCCTAATATGAAGGGCTACGAACTGGCTCTCGCTGAAGGGTTAAAAACTCTCGCTATCGCGATTTCTGCCACTGAGCAAATGAACCAAAATAACATTCGCAAAGGTCTATCGGATACCTTTGCTATGGCCGAAGACATCATCAGCCGTGCTGCTTCCGATGATGTTGCCATCCATGTTTATTTGGCTGTGGCGTTTGAATGTCCCTACGAGGGCAAGGTGGCACTGAGCACTATCATTGAACAAGCCACTCACCTCATGCGCCATTCGCCAGCAAGACTTGTCATTGCAGATACCATTGGCGCCGCGGACCCAGCCGCAGTCAAGGTGATGATGACTGAACTTGTTGCCCAATACGGTGCAGAACGTCTCGGTTGCCATTTTCACGATACTCGCGCTATGGCGATTGCAAATGTCTACGCGGCGCTTGAGGCGGGGATTCGGCAATTTGACAGCTCCGCTGGTGGTTTGGGTGGCTGTCCATTTGCTCCCGGGGCCAAAGGAAATGTCGCCACCGAAGATGTCGCCTTGCTATGCGCGAAAACGGGGCTACAGACAGGGATCAACATGGCAGCTTTGTTAGACAGTATTACGCTACTCAGCGAGTTTATAGGCGCTCCCCAGGGTGGGCGATCACATTATTGGTTAAGCAATAACTGGCAGAAAGTCTTCCATTAAAAAGTAGACAGCGACGCTGCCAATAACAAAGGAACAAACTATGCGTTATCGACTGGGTGTGGATGTTGGTGGGACGTTTACCGACTTTCTACTGTTGAATGAAGATACCGGGGAAACTTTTACAGCCAAGGTGCCTTCAACGCCCGAGGACTCGTCAATAGGGGTATTAAATGGCGTAGCAAAAGTATGTGACTCCACGGGGATTGATCCGGCAGACATCAAGCTCGTGATGCACGGTACCACAGTAGCAACCAACGCAGTCCTCACGGGCCGAGGCGCAACGGTAGGTCTTGTTACCACTGCTGGCTTCGAAGACACGCTACAGGTTGCGCGTTCTTATTGTCCTGGCGGCTTGGGCGGTTGGGTCACTTACGTCAAAAAACCGTTACTTGCACCTCTGGAGTTGACCATAGGCGCTGTTGAGCGCATGAGTGCTACGGGCGATGTGGTGGCACCACTCGATGAGCAGCAGTTGCGCAAAGATCTACAAACACTAAAGTCTCGAGGCGGTATTGAGGCGTTAACCATCTGTTTCATTAACGCCTACATTAACGGTGAGCACGAGCAGCGAGCCCGGGATATCGCGCGGGAGATTTTTACTGACATACCAATTTCCATTTCCAGCGATGTGGTACCTGAAATGCAGGAATACGAGCGCACCGAAACGACCGTCGTTAATTCCTACGTTAGGCCCGAGGTCGAGCGTTACGTCAATAATCTTCAGTCCGCTCTAACGGAGCGTCTAGGTAAAGATACCCAATTATCGATCTTGCGCTCTGACGGTGGTCTAGCGTCGAGTCGTGCTGCGGCCGAATCGCCTGTTAACTTGCTTATGTCGGGTCCTGCGGGCGGTGTGACCGGCGCATTGTTTTTTTGCTCTAAAGCGGGTTTCGACAATATTTTAACGTTTGATATGGGCGGCACCTCCACGGATGTCGCACTCATTCAAAATGCGCGCGCCCGAGTGCGTCGTGAAACCTACGTGGGCGATGTGCGTGTGCGTGCGCCCTCTGTCGATGTGCGTACAGTGGGTGCGGGTGGAGGCTCCATTGCCTTTGTTCCCGAATTAACCAAAGCACTGCGCGTCGGTCCCGAGTCTGCCGGTGCTGTTCCAGGCCCAGCTTGTTACATGAAAGGGGGCGAGGCTCCCACGGTATGCGACGCCAATGTGATTTTGGGTTATCTGCCCTCGGATGTGCAGCTCGGTGGCGATATGCAAATCAATCGCGATGCTTCGGTGGCTGCGGTACAGGGTATCGCCGACGCCATGGGCATTGAGCTTATGGAAGCGGCGGAAGGCATTATCAAAATCGTCAACGAGTCGATGTTTGGTGCCCTGCGCTTGGTATCGGTTGAGCAGGGCTATGATCCGCGTGACTTTGCCTTGGTCGGGTTTGGTGGTGCAGGCCCGCTTCATGCCAACGCCTTGGGTATTCTATCGGGCGCTTGGCCCGTTATCGTTCCGCCCGGTCCCGGTGTGTTATGCGCCTACGGTGATGCAACCACGCGCGTTCAGGACGAGGCTGCACGAACCTATATTACGCTTGCAGAAGATTTGACTCTTGAGCAATTGAGAGATGATCTCGATGAGCTGCGTCAGCGTGCAAGCCAGGCATTGATTGTTGATGGCATTGATGAGTCGCGACATGAGATTAGCTTCCAGGCAGATCTTCGCTATGTCGGACAAGCATTTCAGATTACCGTAGATTTTACTGCCGAGGAGCTAGCTGAGCGTGGTATCGCGCTGCTTACAGAGCAGTTTGATGCCGAGCACGAGCAGCTCTTTACATTCAAGCTCGGTGATGGTCATGAGATTCTCATGATTCGCGCCATCGTAGGCGCTGCAGCCACGCTGAAAGCCGATATCAGTATTGCGCAAGGTGATGGCGATATTGCCAAGGCGCATATCCACGATTCGCAGTTTTACTATGAAGGTGCTTGGCACGATGCGGGTATTTATAACCGCGGGCAGCTGGGGGCAGGTGATTGTGTGCCCGGACCAGCCATCGTCAGTGAGATGGATTCAACCACAGTGATCCTACCCGGTTACCGTGGGAGTGTAGATAGCGTTGGTAACTTACTGATTGAGCCGGTGTAAAGGAGCGAGTCATGACTGCAAAAATCATTGAAACCAACAACACGCCGCTCAATCGCTTGGATGTTGAGGGTGTCACAGTAGACCTCATTGAAAATGCGCTAAAGAATGCGCGCGAAGAGATGGACGCGGTATTGTTTCGCACCGCGATGTCACCCGGTATTCGCGAGCAGGGGGACTGTTTCCCCATGATCGCGAACGTCGACGGGAAAATGGTAGTAGGTCAATTCGGCTCGTTCATTGGTCCCTTCCTCGAAGCCTACGATGCGGAGATTGAAGAGGGCGATATTATCCTCACGAATGACCCCTATATGTGTAATGCAGCAGTCTCGCATCTACCCGATTGGGTGGTGTTGGTGCCTATTTTCCGCGAAGGTCGTCACATTGCTTGGTCAGCTATGTTCGGGCATATGTCCGATAACGGCGGTATGGTCCCCGGATCAATTCCCATTGAAGCAACTACTATTTACCAGGAAGGTATACGCATTCCGCCCATCAAGCTGTACAAAAAAGGCGAGCTTCAGTCGGACATGCTCGATTTGATTTTACACAACGTGCGAACGCCACAGTGGAATCGTTTTGATCTCAACGCCTTGGTTGCCGCATGTAACACGGCGGCCAAGCGTGTTGTTGAGCTCGCCGAGCGTTTTGGTGACGATGTGCTCTACTCGACCATGGAAATTATGCTCAAGCGCAACTATGACGCTATGAAGCACATTATCGAGATGTTTATCCCTGAAGAACCGCGCACCTTCGAAGATTACCTCTGTGATGATGGCATGGGCATGGGGCCATATAAAATTAAGTGCACGCTGTGGCGCGAGGGTTCGACCGCGATTTTTGATTTTGATGGCACCGATCCACAAGCACAGAGCTCCGTTAATTTTTATCTAAACGAAGACATGTTCAAAATGTTCTTCGGGTCATTCACCATCAATGTAGTGGACCCGCAGATTGTCTTTAATGATGGATTCTATGATTTGGTGGATGTGCGCATCCCCGAGGGGACTTTACTCAAACCTAAATTCCCCGCCGCTCTCTCGGGACGGACCCATGCTCTGGGGCGTATCTTTGATATTTTAGGTGCGTTGTTGGGCATGGGCGCACCCGAGCAAATGTTGAATGCCGCTGGATTCTCTGATTCTCCCCATCTGTTTTATAGTGGCTACGACGCCAAAGGTGAGTGGTTTCAGTTATTCCAAATCGGCTTTGGTGGTATTCCCGGTCGCCCAGTGGGTGACGGACCTGATGGCCACAGTCTGTGGCCTGGCTTTACCAATGTTCCCAACGAGTTTATTGAATCTTATTTTCCGCTGCGGATCGAGCGCTACGAAACAATTCCTGACTCTGGTGGTGCCGGACTGCATCGTGGCGGCAATGGCCTGAGTGTGGCCTATCGATTCCTCGCTGATGGCGATATTGGTATTCATGATGAACGCTGGCTGACTCACCCCTGGGGTGTG
>Ga0181577_10000837_pt1 | contig 24670 bp, 22 predicted proteins | sample 101ome_21_FD_132468 | JGI IMG/M metagenome (GOLD analysis project Ga0181577, IMG submission 132468) | Coastal salt marsh microbial communities from the Groves Creek Marsh, Skidaway Island, Georgia - 101413BT metaG (megahit assembly) | ecosystem: Environmental > Aquatic > Marine > Intertidal...
CGCAATTGGAGACGTCCTTGGCGAAATCGATGGAAGCATCGGCCAAGTGTTCACCACGACCATTGGGGATGGAAACATCTTCCTCACCCAAGGTTTTCAGCAGATGGCATTCCGCGAGTGCCCTGGTGATGTAACCGGTGACGACGCAGTTGGAACGAATGACCTTCTCGCGATCTTGAGCCTCTATGGGGCTCAAGATCCAGAGGCCATCGCAAACTCCGAAAACGGAGGTGCGGAGGACCTCAACGGAGATGGCATCGTCGGTACAGCTGATCTCTTGATTCTCCTCGCTTACTACGGTGAGTTGTGTAACTAACACCCAGAGCGAACTTAATTTGAAAGGGCTCCCCAATTTGGGGAGCCCTTTTTCTTTGTTCGAGTTTTTTAAGCCGGTTGACGTCGGTGAAAGGCGACGGTATCAGGTACGCCTGCTACTCCGTCAACTCATCCCCGCGTATGGCGCGGTAGCGGCGCCGTGCTTCGACCGCGTGGAGGCTTCCGGGGTAGTCGAAGAGTAATTGCTCATAAAACTCTGCAGCACCCTCTAAATCGCCTTCCAGGTCTTCGCGAATAATGCCTAGCTGAAAGATGGCGTCGTCGGCGAGGATGTCATCGAAATGCAAATCAATAATCTCTTGCAACCAAACCTTGGCCGAATCGACTGCGCCCTGCTCGAGCGCCATCTCGGCCAGTTCCATCAGGATTTCGTCAGTGAGCGCGTGGCCAGGCCATACCGTTACGATGGAATCGAGTTTGGCTCGCGCTTCCTCATACCGATACTGGGTCGCAAGGAGATCCGCTTGAGCGAACAGCCACATGGGCTCGACAATGGTGTCGAGGGCGTAGTTGTCCGTGATGAGGAGCGACAAATCGATGGCGTCGTTCGAGATCAACTTCGATGTAGAGGCCTTCAACGCGTCCAATTGCGTCTGAGCCCAATCGAAATCACCGGTGTAATAACTGATTCGGGCGTTGCGAAATTTCGCTTCGTGCCCGAGCACGTCGTCCTTGAAATCAAGCTCGACCTGCGAGAACAGCAACGACGCGTCCCAAATCTCATCCTGAAAGACGAGGATGTCCCCAAGTTCCAATTTGCAAACCGCCTCGGTTCGTTCGTAAAGCCCGGAAATTTCCAGTACTTCTTCGAGCAGTTCGATGGCTGCATCGGGCTGTTGCAAATAGAATGCGCGCATGTGCGCCAGGTCTTGTGCGATTTGTGCGGTTTCGCGGGTGAGGCCGAGATCCCGCAGGGTTTGCTCGAATTCTTCAGAAAGTGCCGAAATGGCTGGGATGTCTGCCGGAGTCGCGGCGAGAAGGGGCTTCAGCCGCATGCTCAGGGATTGCGCACGAGCAGTGAAGAAATACGGGTTTTCCGGGCCTTTTGACGCGATGTACTGGTAGCATCTGGCGGCGGTGTCGAAATCGTCATTGCGCGCCGCAGTTTGGGCTAATTCAATGAGGCGTTCTCCCGACTCGCGTAAACGCAGGTCGAGCGATTTGGCGTGAATGAAGGCATTGGCGAAATCATTGACTTGGTTGAAATACCACACCAACATTTGCGGCAGCAACGGGTCTTCTGGATATTCTCGGGCGGCCCGCAATAATTTTCCGCGCAAAAGCTCGCCGAGATCCGGGTTGTCTTGGATGCGCAAGTTGCGGTTGAAGCTGTTTTGCACATTTCGGAAGTACTGGGGCTTGGCGACGATGAGCCGAAGCGAGGCCTCAATCATCCCGTCATAGTTGCCGCGTCGGCCCTCCAAATCGGCCAATTGATAGTCCAAATCGTTCACCCCGAGCTCCTGCGCCTTCGTGTAAACATCCAATGCCCGATCGAGTTCGTTCAGTTTGATGAACGCATTGGCCAAGGCAATGACGCGATTGCGTTGCGGCTCCAATCGGCTGAGCGCTTCGTCGAACGCCTCGCGTGCTTCATCTTCCTTGCCAAAATGCGCATACAGCTCACCTAGTTCAACATAAGCCGTGGCCCGGGTATTTTTATTCCGCATGCGGCTTTTGACCAGCTTTTCCGCCGCATCAAAATTGTCCAAGGCGAGCAAGGTCGCATAGTACATGTCGAAGACTTGTTTAGTCTTCGTCCGCTTCCAGATTTGATCCAAGTACAGCTTGGCCTGTGCATAAGAACCCTCGTTGTAGTAGAACTCTGCCAACTCCAAATCTGATTGGCTCCAGCCCCAAGTCGCGCCGGCTAGCGCCGCAGCCAAAAACCAAACCTTTTTCATTCCACAGGAGTGTTATCGGTTCCCTCAAGGATTGCTCGCGCGAGACGTCCACGGCAAATCGTTTGCAAACTATCGCTCCTGGCCTCCACTTCACGGCGCAATGCAATCCCACGCTGCGCCAAGTTTTGCGTTTCTTCCAGTGCCTTCACCAGGTCTCGGGCGATTTTTAATTCGGTGGCGGTTTCCCGCGCGACATAAGCCGAATCGATGGCGTTGCCTGCCGCATCTGTACGCGCACCACTGGACAATGCTTCCGCTAGGCTGCGCAGCTGCTTCATCGTGCGCTCTGCACTCTTGGGAAGGCTGATGCGGCGTTTGGCTTGGTCTTTCAACAAGCGGCGGGCACGGCCCACGTCCGAAATGATGGCACCTTCTTGTTTCGAGACCACCACCCCTCCATCTCCTAAAAGCAAATTGAATTCGCGAAACTGTTCGTCCGCCCAAGAAAAGGCTTCCGCAGCTTCCGCTTCGCTGGGACGGTTCAAGGCTCCTACTGCGGTTTCAACGGAATCTGCAAGGACACGGAGTTCTTGTGAAATGTGAGGCTCCGCAGGGGAGCAGCCCCAACCGAGCATGCTCATCACGAGCATCGTCAAGCTTCCTATGCCAATGAATCGATTCAAGCCTGGAAGTCGATTCGTTCGAAACCGCAATAGGGAATCAGTGCTTTGGGGATCTGTATGCCGTTTTCGTCTTGGTGGTTTTCCAACAAGGCAGCTACGATACGCGGCAGCGCTAGGGCCGAACCGTTCAAGGTGTGCACATAATGAGATTTTCCATCCGCACCTTTGTAGCGGCATTTCAACCGGTTTGCTTGATACGTTTCAAAATTGGAAACTGAACTGACTTCGAGCCATCGTTCTTGCGCCGCGCTCCAGACTTCAAAGTCATACGTCATCGCTGAAGTGAACCCCATGTCGCCTCCACACAACCGCAAAATGCGGTAGGGCAATTCCAAGGCTTCGAGCAATCCTTTCACGTGCTCCACCATGGTGTCTAAGGTATCGTATGATTTGCTGGGGTGCGCAAACTGCACGATTTCTACCTTATCGAACTGATGGAGTCGATTCAATCCGCGGACGTCCTTGCCGTATGAACCCGCCTCGCGTCGAAAGCACGGGGTGTAACCGCACAAGCGAATGGGCAGCTCTTCTTCTTTGACCAGTACATCGCGGTAAATATTCGTCAGCGGGACTTCGGCAGTGGGAATCATGTACAGGTCGTCGTCCTGCATGTGGTACATCTGGCCCTCCTTGTCAGGAAGTTGGCCGGTGCCGAAACCGCTGTCCGGATTGATCATATGGGGCGGAATGAATTCTTCATATCCGGCCGCATCCGCCTGTTCAAGGAAGAACCGGATCAACCCTCTTTGCAATTTAGCGCCTTTGCCCCGGTAGAATGGGAACCCAGCTCCAGTTACTTTGGCTCCGAGTTCGAAATCGATCAAATTGCACTCTTCAGCGATGTCCCAGTGGGGTTTTTTGTGGTGCTCAAGGGTGGATGCATCGCCTGATCGGAAGGTTTCCACATTGTCATCCGCATTGCGACCGGCCACGACTTTTTCATGCGGTGCATTTGGGATGTGGCACAAGGCTTCTTGAATCTTGGCCTCGAGCTCCTGCATCTGCTCCTTGAGCTCGTTTGACTGGGTTTTGAATGCGGTTGTTTTGGCTTTGATGGCCTCGGCTTCTTGTTTCTTTCCTTCGCGCATCAAACCGCCAATCTCTCGGCTGAGCAGATTGCTTTGTGCCAATGCATCGTCCAGCGCTGCTTGGGTTTTTCGTCGATCGGCATCCCAATCTAGGATGTGATCAATGGCTTCGCGGGCATCAAAATGGCGTTTGCTCAGGGCTTCAATGATGCGCTCTTTGTCGTCACGGATGGATTGGATGGTAAGCATGGATGCAATTCTCTGCCGGATTCAAGTTGGTAAAAATAAAGAACTCCCGTACCCTCAAAAGGGCCGGGAGTCACAAAATTTCAAGTATTCAGGCGTTTAAAACCTGCAGTAATTTCTATTTACGCGTCGCCCATTGGAACAACGGAAACGTACGATCGGTTGTTGGCTTTTTTGCGGAATTCCACAATGCCATCGGTCAAAGCAAAGAGTGTATGGTCTTTGCCCATTCCTACATTTTCTCCTGGGTGATGTTGCGTGCCTCGTTGACGAACAATGATGTTTCCAGCGATGCAACCTTGGCCGCCAAAGATCTTGACGCCCAGCCGTTTGGACTCTGATTCCCGTCCGTTCTTGGAGCTACCTACACCTTTTTTATGTGCCATTACTTCTCGGTTTTATCAGTTTTTTTTGCTGCGGGCTTTTTCGCTGCGGGCTTTTTCGCTGCAGGCTTCTTTGCTGCGGGCTTTTTCGCTGCAGCTTTCTTAGCTGCGGGCTTTTCTGCGGCTACAGCGTCGTCGGACTTCGCTGCGGCTTTCTTCGCTCCGCTTGCTTTGATCGCAGTGATTTTGATTTCCGTCAATGAAGCACGGAAACCATTCAACTTTTGATACCCTTTCCGGCGCTTCTTCTTGAAGACCAGAACTTTGTCGCCTTTGAGGTGGCGTTCAACCTGAGCTGACACTTCCGCGCCGCTTATCGCCGGGGCGCCAACTTGAACGTCTTTCCCATTGTCGATGAGCATGACTCGGTCGAATTTGACCTTCTTGCCTTCCTCAGCGTCCAATCGGTTGACGAACACCTGTTGGTCTTTTTCTACCTTGTACTGGTGCCCTGCGATCTCTACGATTGCATACATGATTGAATGATTTATTCCCAAAAGAGGGGGGGCAAAGGTACGGTATTCCTTTTAACTTTTCAACACCTCTGATGAACGGCTTTTTTGTCGGGCATTGGTTACCCAAACCCCAATCAGAATGCAAGTGCCAGCGAGGAGATGCTGGATGGTCAATATTTCACCATCCCACCAACCCCAAGCTGCCGCAAAAATGGGGATGATGTAAGTTACTGAAGCTGCGACCACGGCATTGGTCCAAGCGATGAGCTGATTGAAAAGAACCAACGCCCCCGCCGTTCCTAAGGCCGCGAGCACCGTTATGGCCGCCAATCCACGAAGTCCATCTGGATGCTGAACTATGAGCGATGGAAGTTCTCCAATGGCGAAAAAGATCCCAGCGGGAATGGCCACCAATCCCAATGAGCAAGCCGCGATGACTGGAGAGGGAATCCCCTGCAGTTTTTCCCGTGTGATGTTAACGCTGATTCCATAGCAGATGGTAGCCAAAACGAGCATCAAAGCGGGGCCGATTGTGCCGCTTAAATCCAAGTCCAACGGACCGCTTTCATTCCCTGCTTGCGCCCCAATGAGCCAAACCGTACCAATTAAACCTATTAGGATTCCAACGATTTGCCTTTTGTGTAGGATGACTCCAAAAAGCGCCACTCCAATCAGTAGGGTCCAGAGTGGGCTCAGCGCATTCAGCATGCCCGCCATGGCGCTTGGCAAGTTGACTTGCGCTGTCGCAAAGAGCATGGCAGGGATGAAGCTCCCAATGATTCCTACGCCTGCAATCCATTTCCAATGGTCACGCGGCACCTTTCGAAAATGACGCAACGAAATGGGGAGCAGTGTTCCCCCTGCGATGGCGATGCGCATGGCCGCGAGTTGAACGGGCGGAAACAAAGGCGAGCCGTCCCGTGCGAACAAGCCCAACTTCATCAATATGAAACTGCTGCCCCACACAAACCCCAGGAGCAAAAGGATGAAAGCTGGAATCCAAGGAGAGGATGGCGGTGCAGGTTGATTTGACATGTGCTCAAAATTGCGCGCAAAAATACGCCTGATTTAAAATAAGTTGGAATTCATCAGATGTGTTCAGCAGTATATTTGTTCCATGAATATTTCACTTTACCAGCGGAGTGCAGGAAGTTTCCTAGGTGCTTTCGCAGTCTTGATGATGCTCGTTGGTGCTCAGGGATGTTCATCCGAGTGTTCCTACGAGGTAACCGAGGAGTTTGAGCCAGGGTCGACCGAAACTTCCACGGCAAAGCTGGAGATTTCTGGCATGATGTGCGCGCACGCTTGTGGTGGGAAAATCAAGAAAGAACTGCTTGAGATGCCTGGAGTGGCAAATGCTGCGATCCAATTTGAATCCGGGCGGGAATTGAATGCCGCCCAAGTTGAGTTTGATCCGAAACTGGTTTCTCCAGATGAATTGGCTGCTAAAGTCGCTGCCATTGCGGATGGAAAACTGTACAGTGTGGCAAGCGTTCAAATCACGCACTTTGCAAAAGAAGCAGCTCGTCCATAACCGCCTTCAACTTTTGCGGCGCCTGACGCGTTTGGCCCTTTCCATGACTTTTTTGGTGGTTTTGGCAGGCAGCGTTGTCCGAATGACGGGTTCAGGAATGGGCTGTCCAGATTGGCCCAAGTGTTTTGGCCTTTTGATTCCACCTACTGATGCGAGCCAAGTGACGTGGACTGCGGGTGAAAAATACTTACCAGGTAGGATGCTAGTGGCCCAAGACACCCTTTGGGTTGCCCAAAAGGAAATAACGGCCTCGAGTTTTCAAAGCGAGCGTCTAGCTGGAGACTGGATTCCGTATGACAGACATGATTATGCGGTGTTCAATCCCGTGCATACTTGGGTGGAATTCATCAATCGACTGCTTGGAGCGCTTACTGGAATTCCGGCATTGCTGTTGTTTGGATTGACAGCATGGCGTGGAATTCGCACGCGCCACTGGCGGCCGTTTGTCTGGGCTTTGGTGCATTTGTTTTGGCTTGGCGTGGTTGCTTGGCTTGGGAAAAAAGTGGTCGATGGCAACCTCATACCTTTTTCGATAACCATCCACATGTTGGGTGCGGTGGCCATTTTGGTGAGCTTGCTGGGTTTGATGCGATCACTCGCGAATCCTGTGGAGATAGAACAAAAATCCTGGGCGGGAACCGTTCGCAAGACGTGGTTGTGGATAGCGGCGCTTGTTGCGTTGTTGCAACTTGTGCTTGGAACGCAAGTCCGTGAGCAAATTGATCTGCTCAACCACGCGGGATTGATGCGAACGGATTGGCTGGATGCTCTGCCGGCATGGTGGAAATGGCATCGGTCCGGTTCTTGGCTCGTGGTGTTGACGCAATTTGCCTGGATGGGCACACTGTGCCCATGGAAGGCAGGTTGGAAAAATCCGGCCGTCCTCTCTTTCGGGTTGATTGCAGCGCAAATGATTTCGGGCATATCATTTGTGTGGCTTGGAATGCCAGCTGTATTGCAGCCGTTGCATGTACTGCTTGCCATTGGCTTGGTCGTGACCAACGTGTGGACGTTGATGCATGTGAGCACATGAGTCGGCTGTGATTGGTCAGGTGAAAAATTTGTCGAAAGGGATGAAAAGAAAAAGCCTCCACCGATGGTGAAGGCTTTAAATTCATATCCACGGGTTAAAGATCAACCGCTGCACATTTCACAGTCCGAGCCGTTTTCGATGGAGCAGGCCATGGCGGCCTGTTCGGCGTCTGTCATTTCCTGGATAGACTTGCGCGGCGCTTCGGCCTGAGGCGCTGTCTTGTATTTCTTGTCGACCGTAAACTTGATGGCATCTGTCGCTGCTTTGGTGCGCAGGTAGTACATCCCAGTCTTCAATCCTTTCTTCCAAGCGTAGAAATGCATCGAAGTCAATTTCGCCGTATTGACATTCTCCATGAAAACATTCAAGGATTGCGATTGGCAGATGTACGCACCACGGTCCGCGGACATGTCGATGAGCGCACGCTGAGGAATTTCCCAAGCGGTGCGGTACAACGCCTTCAAGTTGTCCGGGATTTCGTTGATGTTTTGAATCGAGCCGTTCGCGCTGATGATGCGGTTTTTCATGTCCTCGTCCCACAAGCCTAGTTTGGTTAGATCACGCAGCAAGTGCTTGTTTACGATGATGAATTCACCGGATAGCACGCGACGGGTATAGATGTTGGAAGTGTAAGGCTCGAAGCACTCGTTGTTTCCAAGAATCTGCGCAGTAGATGCGGTCGGCATCGGTGCCAACAGCAACGAGTTGCGCATTCCGTGTTCCTTGATTTCTTCTTTCAGTACATCCCATTCCCAACGGTCCGTAGGCGTTACATCCCACATATCAAATTGCAAGCGGCCTTCAGATGCCGGTGAACCTTTGAATGATTCATAAGCCCCTTCCTCTTTCGCCAAATCTTTCGACGCTGTGCATGCTGCGTAGTAGATGGTTTCAAAAATCTCACGGTTTAGGGCGCGTGCTTCATCGGAGTCGAACGGGTGGCGCATCAGGATGAAAACGTCGGCCAACCCCTGCACCCCAAGTCCAATAGGACGGTGCCGCATGTTGGAATTCCGAGCCTCGGGAATGGGGTAGTAATTCCGGTCAATGATGCGGTTCAAGTTGCGGGTAACCTGGTAGGTGACTTCGAAGAGCTTATCGTGATCGAAAGCCCCGTCGTTGACGTATTTCGGGAGGGCCAATGACGCGAGGTTGCAAACTGCCACTTCATCGGGAGCCGTGTACTCGATGATCTCCGTGCACAGATTCGATGAACGGATGGTTCCGAGATTTTGTTGGTTGCTCTTGCCATTGGCGGCGTCTTTGTAGAGCATGTAAGGCGTCCCAGTTTCGATTTGCGATTCAAGAATCTTGAACCACAAATCTTGTGCTTTGATGGTCTTTCGGCCTTTTCCTTCCGCTTCGTATGTTGTGTAGAGCTTTTCAAAGGCTGCGCCGTGGCTATCCGCAAGTCCAGGGCATTCATTCGGGCACATGAGTGTCCAATCGCCATTTTCTTCCACACGCTTCATGAATAAGTCGGGAATCCACATCGCATAGAACAAATCGCGTGCGCGCTGCTCCTCTTTGCCGTGGTTCTTTTTCAGGTCTAAGAAGTCGTGAATGTCGGCATGCCAAGGTTCGATGTAGATGGCGAAAGATCCCTTACGCTTTCCACCTCCCTGGTCAACGTAGCGTGCGGTATCATTGAATACGCGGAGCATGGGAACAATGCCGTTCGAAGTGCCGTTGGTGCCTTTTATGTAGGAGCCTGTAGCACGGATGTCGTGAATGGACAAACCGATTCCTCCAGCGTTTTGCGAAATCTTCGCGCACTGCTTCAAGGTGTCATAGATGCCGCTGATGCTATCCTCTTTTGTCGTGAGCAAGAAGCAACTTGACATTTGGGGCTTCGGGGTTCCGGAATTGAACAAGGTCGGAGTCGCATGTGTGAACCAACCTTCACTCAGTCCGTTGTACGTATTCACTACCGCCTCCATATCGTCTTTGTGAATCCCCACAGAGACGCGCATGAGCATGTGCTGTGGGCGCTCAACAATTTGCCCTTCAATTTTGAGGAGGTAACTCCGCTCGAGGGTCTTAAATCCGAAGTAGTCGTAATTGAAGTCCCGATCGTAAATGATTTGGGAATCGAGGAATTCAGCGTTCTCTCGGATGATTTCAATAACGTCCCCCGCAATCAAAGAGGCATTTTCCCCGGTAATGGGATCCACATAATTATGCAAATCTTCCATGGTCTCGGCGAAGGATTTCTTCGTGGCCTTGTGAAGGTTGCTGACGGCAATTCGGCTGGCGAGACTGGCGTAGTCTGGATGTGTTACGGCGTTGGTAGCTGCCACTTCAGCAGCTAAGTTGTCCAATTCCGTAGTGGTCACGCCATCGTAGACGCCTTCAATGACGCGCATGGCGACCTTGACCGCATCAACAGAATCGTGCAATTCATAACACAGCTTTTTAATGCGCGCTGTGATTTTGTCAAATTGAACGGGTTCTGTACGACCGTCGCGTTTTACTACATGCATGGTGAATCGATTGTAGGTGAGAGAAAGGAGGTGGTAAAAGTGAAGTTACAAGTGCATCTGAATCGGATGATGGACTTTAAAAGTCGGCATCCAAACTGAAGGATTTTCCACCTTCTTCAGATTTTGTCAACACCCCTGCCTTTTGATATTCACCTACTCGCTTTTCGAAGAAATTGGTCTTTCCTTGAAGCGATATCATGTCCATGAAGTCAAATGGGTTGGATACGTTGTATTCCTTATCAGTGCCCAATTCCACCAACAAGCGATCGGCCACAAACTCGATGTACTGGGACATCAAATCAGCGTTCATACCGATTAAGCGCACGGGAAGGGACTCGCAAATGAATTCTTTTTCAATGTTCACCGCGTCGATGATGATCTTGCGGAGGGTTTTGACAGGCAGTTTGTTGACGATGTGATCGTTGTAGAGCAAACAAGCGAAATCACAGTGCATGCCTTCATCACGAGAAATCAATTCATTCGAGAAGCTCAGTCCTGGCATCAAGCCACGCTTCTTCAACCAGAAAATCGAGCAAAAGCTTCCGCTAAAGAAGATGCCTTCAACCGCTGCAAAAGCGACAATGCGCTCGGCAAAGCTTCCGTTTTCGATCCAGTTCAATGCCCATTCCGCCTTCTTCTTAACGCAGTCCATCGTTTCAATGGCGTTGAAAAGCTTATCCTTTTCAGCATCGTCCTTGATGTACGTGTCGATGAGCAATGAATAGGTTTCCGAGTGAATGTTCTCCATCATGATTTGGAAACCGTAGAAAAATTTAGCTTCAGTGTATTGCACTTCCGCAACAAAGTTTTCTGCGAGGTTCTCGTTTACAATGCCATCAGATGCAGCGAAGAAAGCCAAAACGTGCTTGATGAAATAACGCTCATCATCGTTCAATTTTTCATTCCAATCCACGATGTCGGCCGCAAGGTCAATTTCCTCAGCCGTCCAAAAGCTCGCTTCTGACTTTTTGTAGAAACTCCAAATGTCATTGTGTTGGATCGGGAACAAGACAAATCGATTCGGATTGTCTTCTAAAATGGGTTCCGTAACCACGGTGTTCTGTGGCAACACCTCTTCGATGGACGTTTGGACTTCAGAAGTCTCTACATTGTTTTTTGTCAGCTCGCTCATGGTCGCGTTAACGTATTATAGCCAAATAGGCGGAATTAAACATTTCAATCGATCATTGACCCTTCATTTCTGCAGCTTAATTTTTGCCGGTTTCGGCTCAATTAGGGGGTCAAAATCCCTCCCTCGAAGGATGCTCGGGTTTGCGCAGACTTGCGTCTTAGCGACTGGTTTCGAGCATTTTCCGAAGCCTTTTTGATGACTCCACCTTTGGAGTCTTGATCAAAAGCTGCATGAATAAAGGCCGATAAAAGCACCGTTGTGAACGGAGGCCACGACCATTGACGAGTCAAAGAAAACCCAATCTGAGTGAGAACACCAAAACAAAAGAATTCACAAATGGGAGGAGTTTTTAACACTCCAAATGTGCGCTCAGGAGGAACCTTGCGGCCTGCCTGAGATAGCTGTTTTTTTTAGTTCATTGGGGATAAAAAAAGTTGATTGCGGCGTTGTTTTTTTGGCTCTCTTTTGTAAGAAGGAAGGGGGCAATTCTTTTGAACCATTGATAGTCCTGAGGTTTACTTGCTTCGTTGTAAAAAATTAGCCGCATCCGACTCGGTTCCCTTCGTATTTTTGACGCATGCTAAAAGCGCTTTTGAAAAAATTGGTCGGGGACAAGGCCGAAGGGGATATGAAGGAAATCCGACCAATCGTGGAAGCCGTCCACGGTTTTGAAGAAGAACTAAAATCGCTATCGGATTTGGGGCTTCGGGAACGCAGTGCAGTCTTGAAAAAACGCATATCCGATCACGTAGCGGCCCTGGAGGCTGAACAAGAAGATTTGCTTCGAAAGGCGGGTTTGATGGGTGAGGAAGATCTTGAAAAGAAAGAATCCTTATTTGAAACGGTCGACGCACTAACTACACAGATAGATGCTGAGCTAGAAGAGGTGCTCGAGGCGATCATGCCAGAGGCTTTTGCTGTAGTAAAAGAGACTTCGCGCCGCTTGGCTGAGCATGGCATGTTGCGGGTTCCTGCGTCGGATTGGGATCGGGACATCGCGGCGAAACGCGGCGGTGTGGTGATTGAAGGAGAGGAGGCGGTTTGGCAGAACAAATGGTTGGCTGCTGGTTCGGAGGTAGAGTGGAACATGGTGCATTACGATGTGCAATTGGTTGGCGGCACCGCTTTGCATCGAGGTAAGGTGGCTGAAATGCAAACGGGTGAGGGCAAGACTTTGGTGGCGACGTTGCCGGTATTTTTAAATGCGTTGACGGGTAAAGGGGTCCACTTGGTTACCGTCAACGACTACCTCGCACGCCGCGACTCTGAATGGATGGCGCCGTTATTTGAATTCCATGGCTTACGCGTGGATTGCATTGACAAACACCAACCCAATAGCGAGTCACGTCGCGAAGCTTATCGCGCGGACATTACATACGGTACGAACAACGAATTTGGCTTCGACTACCTCCGCGACAATATGGCCCAGCGTCCCGAACAATTGGTACAGCGCAAGCACCATTATGCCATTGTCGACGAGGTGGATTCGGTACTCATTGACGAAGCGAGAACGCCGCTCATCATCAGCGGCCCCACACCCAAGGGCGATCAGCAAGAATTTGTTGAGCTCAAGCCCAAAGTGGTCCAACTCGTGACCGTTCAACAAAAAGCGGCGCAGCAGTTTCTCTCCGATGCGAAGCGATTGCTGCAGAATGAAGGCGCGACGAAAGATGAATTAGCCGAGGGGGGATTGGCACTTTTCCGCGCTTACCGCGCGTTGCCGAAGTCTAAGCCACTCATCAAATTCTTGAGTACAGAGGGGATGAAACAGCAGCTGTTGAAAACGGAGGCCATCTACCTTCAGGACAACAAGCGAGAAATGCCGAAAGCGGACGCGGAGCTGTATTTCGTCATTGATGAAAAGCAGAACCAAGTTGAATTGACCGAGAAGGGCATCGAATTTTTGACGGCCAACATGGAGGATGAGCAATTCTTTACCATGCCCGATCTGGCTACTGAATTGGTTTCCATTGATAACGGCGAAGGGGATGAGGAAGCCAAACTCGAAGCGAAGAGCAAGCTGATGGCCGATTACGGTGTCAAAAGCGCTCGCGTACACACCATGAACCAACTCCTGAAATCCTATGCTCTCTTCGAAAAGGATGTGGATTATGTGGTCATGGACAACAAGGTGAAAATTGTGGATGAGCAAACTGGACGGATCATGGATGGCCGTCGGTATTCGGATGGATTGCACCAAGCGATTGAAGCCAAAGAGAACGTCAAGGTGGAAGCGGCGACTCAAACGTACGCGACGGTTACCTTGCAGAACTACTTCCGCATGTACCACAAACTCGCGGGTATGACGGGAACCGCGGAAACAGAAGCGGGCGAATTGTGGGACATCTACAAACTCGACGTGATGGTGATTCCGACGAATCGTCCGATTGCGCGGGATGACCGGGAAGATTTGGTTTACAAAACCAAACGCGAGAAGTACAATGCCATCATCGATGATGTCGTCGCCCTGCGGGAAGCCGGACGGCCTGTGCTCGTCGGCACAACCACGGTGGAGGTGAGCGAACTGCTTTCGCGCATGTTGGACATTCGCCAAATCAAGCACCAGGTATTGAACGCGAAGTTGCACCAGCGCGAAGCGGAAATCGTGACGGAGGCTGGAAAGCCAGGAACAGTCACCATTGCTACCAACATGGCGGGTCGCGGAACCGACATCAAGCTTACGGACGAAGTGAAAGCAGCTGGGGGCTTGGCCATCATCGGAACGGAGCGTCATGACAGCCGTCGTGTAGACCGCCAATTGCGCGGTCGAGCCGGTCGACAAGGCGACCCTGGGTCATCCCAATTTTACGTGTCACTGGAAGACGATTTGATGCGCTTGTTCTCGTCGGATCGGGTTTCCAAGATGATGGACCGGTTGGGCCATGTAGAAGGCGATGTCATTCAGCATTCGATGATCACCAAGTCCATCGAACGCGCTCAGAAAAAAGTCGAAGAAAACAACTTCGGCATTCGAAAGCGTTTGCTCGAATACGATGATGTCATGAATGCCCAGCGCGAGGTCATTTACAAGCGCCGTCGCCACGCACTTCACGGGGATCGCATTCGCACGGACATTGCCAATATGTTCTTCGAATTGGTGGAAAGCGCTGTGCTCGCCTTTCATCCCGAAAAGCAATTTGAGTCATTCCGTTTGACCTTGTTGAGGGACTTTGGCATTGAGCCTACAATTGATGCCGATGGATTTGCGACCACCAACCCAGAGAGTCTGGCTTTTGCCACTTACCAAGAGGCCGAGCGGGTCTACCGTTCAAAGCTGAAAGAATTGGCCGAACGCGCTCACCCGGTGATCCAACGTGTCCACGACGACCCGGCCAACGATTACAAGCAGATTTTGGTTCCTTTCTCGGATGGACGCAAAACCATGCAAGTCGCCACGGACATTGAGCGCAGCGTCGCTTCAAATGGCGTGAGCGTCATGGAAAGCTTGGAAAAAGCAGTTGTTTTGGCCATCATCGACCAATACTGGAAGGAGCATTTGCGAAACATGGATGACCTGCGTTCGAACGTGCAGCTCGCACGTTTTGAGCAGAAGGATCCACTGCTGATCTACAAATTTGAATCCTACGAGCTGTTCAAGGCGATGGTCCAAAAAATGAACGGTGAAGTTGCGGCATTTTTGATGCGGTGCACCATCCCAACAGGCCCAGACCAGCAGCAAGTGAAGCAAGCACCGCAAGCGCGACCTGCCATGCCGAACAAAATCAGCCTGTCCAAGGAGAACATTCAAAACATCCAACAACAGCAGGCCGCCAACCAAGCTCGCCAAGCTGTTCCCGCGGGGGTCCGACCTGGCCAACAGGGAGCTCCAGGGATGCCTCCACCACCGCGTAAAGTCGAACCCGTACGCACGGAGAAAAAGGTGCTTCCCAATGATCCGTGTCCTTGCGGTTCCAGCAAGAAATTCAAGAAGTGCCACGGCGCTGGCTGATGCAGAAGTTGAATTGGCGTGTAGAGGTCCCTTCCACGGACCAGTTGCGCAAGGCGTTGGAGCGATTGACACCTGAGACATCTCCGCGTTGGGGAAAAATGAACAGTTCGGAAATGCTTTTCCACGTGGCGGGATTCGGAGCACTTTACTTCGGGGAACACCGAATTGATATCTGACGCGCGTCTTGGGCTATTGGCTCGGACCGCTGTTTTTGCGTTCACTTACCCGAAAAACCCCATTGGGGAAACGCCCAAAAACCTCAAGACACTGCCGAGTATTGATGTGCGGAAGCTATTGCCTACAGCGGGTTGGGTGGAGTTGCAGCGGTCGGTGTTTAAGCTGCTGGATCGCCTGGATGCATTGGATTCCCAAACGATTGAACATCCCATTTACGGCAAAGTGCATACGGAGGATTTTTCCGCTTTGATTCGCCATCATACGGCGCATCATTTTCACCAGTTTGGATTGATTTAAAATAGGGTAGGCGTTTGCTCCGAACCACGCGAATTGTTTTCACAGGCATTTTGGGCGGGCATCACGTAATGTTCAACGTGCGCCTTCTCAAGGTGATCTCCAAAATTTCGGCACGTTTGCGGTGTGTGTATGCTGTCGGGCTCATGAACCAACAGATGAAATTCGGATATCCCTTGGCCTTCAGCGTGTTCAATCCAACGCGCCCAATTTTCCAATCGCGCATTATCTATTGCGTGACCCTCATATCCGCCAAATCGCACCAAAACATGGGGTGCAGTTATTTGCATGTGCAAAGCATCGCGCCGTCCCGCTGTATCACTGATTACAGTTCCCACTCCCAATGCTGCCAAGCGCTCCCAATGTGGTTGCTTTCCCACAAACCAATCCGGATGCCGAAACTCAATGGAAATCGCGAGTTCACATGGCCATTGCTGCAGGTAAGCCCAGAGGGCATCGGCGTGTTTTGGTGCAAAGTGAGGGGGTAATTGAATGAATGCCGGCCCGCGTTTTGGCCCCAAAGCGAGCAGCCCATCAATGAAATCATCGGTGGGACCTTCGCATTGGTTGAACCGCCGAAAGTGGGAAATGATTTGAGGGAATTTGGCACAAAAACGAAAGGAATTTGGCACGGCATCGGCCCATTCCCTCATTTTTTGAGCCGGATATATGCGATAATGCGTTGCATTGAATTCTATCGTTCCAAATTGCTTTCCATAGGCCTCCGGAAACAGCCGGCGTGGGGTTTTCTTCGGATAGGTAGATCCCACCCATTGGGGGATATTCCATGTCGTACCCCCAGCAAAAACACGGCATGACTGTTCGACTCTTTCCCCAAAAAACTGAGATTCTGGCAAAGCAAAATGCCCTACATTCAAGTGGTTAATCTGGGGGAGTTTTCCGAATTGCATTCGGTTGCAAAGCTAGAATCTCCGACGAAGAAGAGCGTGCCTGCTGCATTTAATTTTTGCGCTACTTGGCATCTGATGAGGTGGATTGTGAATACCCTGGCTCCCCCACATTGCGTCGGATGCGGCCACTGGTTGGTGGATGCAACAGATTGGCCGGGCACCTGCGATGTGTGCAGTGCCGCTTGGCCGGATTTACGCGGCAGTGCGGGCTCGCTTTTGTTCCGAGAACGGTGTGCCGCTCCTTTCGGTGCGACGGGATTTCGATTGCGTTCGGAGCGATACTTGAGGGCGCAGATTCACGATATGAAATACGGAGGCAATCGGTTTCTCGCGGCTCGTTGGGGAAAGTGGTTGGGGGATTCGCACCCATGTCCGGCTTTCCTAACGGCAAAGGAAACGGCCTTGATTCCTGTGCCCATGCATTGGAAAAAGCGGATGCGCCGCGGGTATAATCAAGCGTTTTGGATTGCTTGGGGAGTTTCGATGGCTTGGAATCTGCCAGTGCGACCGGATTTATTGCGCAGAACTCACCATGAATCGAGTTTGACCCGATTGTCCAGAAGCGACCGGTCAAATCGTTCGCAGGCCTTGTATGTTTCGAAACGACAAAGCGAAGTGAAGGCCGCTGTCGTCGTGGATGACGTGTTGACGACGGGGTCTACCATGTTGGCGTGTGGGGTGGCCTTGGAACGCAAAGGCATTCGGTGGGACGGCGCCATGACTTTGGCTTTGGCATGAAGGAACACCTTGGTTTGTAGGGTATCTTTGGGGCATGGCTGAGACGGTGCAATTCAATCCAGGGTCTTCGCGGGCGGAGCGTTACGCTGATTTGGGGAAACAATGGGCTGCATTGGTCCAAGGAGAGTCCAATCGGGTAGCGAATTTGGCCAACATCTCGGCCGTACTGTTTGAGGCATTCAACTGGCATTGGGTGGGATTTTACCTCGTAGATTCCCGGCGGGATGAACTCGTATTGGGGCCGTTCCAAGGTCCACTGGCCTGTACACGACTGCATCACGGAAAGGGGGTATGCGCTGCGGCATGGGATTCTGGCTCCCCACAAATTGTGCCCGATGTGCATGCGTTTCCAGGTCACGTAGCCTGCAGTTCATTAACCCAATCTGAATTGGTCTTGCCGATTCGGTCAGGGAATCACATCGTGGGGGTATTGGATATCGACTCTGCAAAATCAGCCGATTTTGATGAATCGGATGTGCAAGGTCTGGCCTTGCTCATCGATTGCCTTTCTTCCAATTGGTCTTCATGGGAATGAGCAGGACGCGCCTCTTGGAATTTTGCGTCGTGGTCGGCGTAATAATCTTGGCGGGATGCGCTCAGGTTTCTGCTCCAACAGGAGGGCCTCGTGACGAGACTCCACCCGAGGTCCTGCATTTCAACCCACCCAATGAATCCGTTCGACTTCGGCCCACGGATTTGGTCATCGAATTTGACGAGTTCTTGGCCTTGAAGAATCCCAATCAACAACTCATTGTCTCGCCTCCCATTTCCTCACAGCCTGAATGGCGGCTCCGTGGAAAATCCGTTCACTTGAATATGGATTCGGGTGCCTTCGCAGCGAATCGCACCTACGTTTTTTCATTCGGTAGCGCAGTGGTCGATCTGCACGAATCCAATCCCGCTAGTGATTTAAAGTGGGCCTTCTCAACAGGGGATGCCTTGGACACTTTAAAAGTGCATGGCCGTGTTCGAGACCGGATGACCCGGAAAGGGGTGCCGAGTCTCCGCTTGATGTTATTCGAGACGCCTGTCAAATGGGATTCAATCTGGGCTGGAAAACGCCCGGATGCGGTGGGGATTACCGACGAAAAAGGTGAGTTTTCGATTCGATACTTGTCGGACAAACAATTTGTCGGGGTGGCTTTGGATGATGCTAATGGGGATTACAAGTGGTCGCCAGGGGAGTATTTGGCGCTCGACACAACCTCTTTCTGGGCAGGTGAAACGGCTTTGGAATGGCTTGGAGATGTCACTGAAACTTTTGAGATACCTGCGAGCGTTGCATCGTGCCGAATGGATACGACAGGGCTCCTCCGGATTTTGGCAGAACTGGACGAAGACCAAATGGAGAATTGGCTTCTATTGGATACCAGTGGGACAGCATTCACTCCCAGTTGGGAACGTGATCGGGACAGTGTCTTTATTTGGTCGAATCCTGGTTCTATCAATCCAGAATCCTCCCGTGTCGTGTGGATATTGCCGAACCATGCAGACACCACCCGAATTCGCACAGGCCGCTCGACGGAAGGGTCTTTATGGACAAGCAAACGTTCTCCAAAAGGGACCCTTAAAGCTGCCAAAGAGAGGAATTGGACGTTTTTTCGGGATGTGACGATTTTGGATTCCGCGAAAATCAGCTTGTTCGCAGATTCTTTATTCGTTCAAGACTTTCAAGTGCTTTCTGCTCGAGAGACAGGAATGAGCCGCCAAATTCAACTCGTACACGAGGAGCAAGATGAGGTCAAGTACCGCTTGGAGTGCTTGCCAGGTGCTTTGGGAAGTAGGGGCGGATTGGTTTTGGAAGACACCTTGATTTGGACTTGGCGAACCCATCCGGCATCCCATTTCGGGGACTTGGAAGTGAAGCTGGTGGACTTACCAGGCCCGGGTTGGCTGCGAATTGGAGGTAAACGATTGCGCATTGAAGCAGACACAACCCTCCAGTTTATGCGTTTGGAGCCTGGGAAAGTTGAACTTGGATTTGAGTACGATCAAAATGGGGATGAAATTTGGCAATCTGTCAACGCAAAGGCGTTGCAAGCTGCTGAGCCGTATTTTTACCCCGCAAATCAGCCCGTGATACGGTCCAACTGGGCCATCGAATGGGATTGGAGTTTAGTTGTCGAATGAGGAAGTTACCGTTGCAAAGCCGATGGGGTTCGTTCTTGGGGACGTTCATAATGTTCATGTTGAACATTTCGATGCTACGTGCCCAAACCCCATACATCGCCACCTCGCAAAATTATTTTTGCGCGGGTTCAACGGACGGTGTTTCGATGTACTGTAATGTGTTGGCATTTGACCCCAATACGAATGTCGCGGATTGGACTTTTGCGTGGACCCCAGCTGGATTGGTCAGTGATCCGACTAGCCAATCGGTGACGGTTCTTCCTGATGAGACCACGACCTATTCTGCTGTAATGACTGCTCCTGACGGCACGGTCTACAATGACGACATCACCATCACGGTTTATCCCGAGTTTCAGGTGCTCACGGATGCACAAGTCGCAGCATGTTCCACCACGGGGTTGAATCTCGAAGCTGAAGTGGACGTGGCAAACCCGATGGATTGGTCTTGGCAACCGGCAACAGGGTTAAACAATCCGAATAGCGCATCACCGCAAATTTTGGAAGAGGTGAATTTGGTGTATACCGTTACCGCAACCATTTCGGGTCTAGGGGGAGCTTCGTGTTCATCGAGCGCCGAGGTTGAGGTGGTGTCTATTTTCCCCGATTTGGAATTGGGTCCTGACGTGATTTCCTGCAGCGAAGCGACGGTATTGATTGATCCCGGTTTACCGGTGAACTATACGTACGAATGGACCACTGCAGGGGAGGTTTTGCCCGTGTTGGAGGTCACCAATTCGGGAACTTTTGGCGTCACCATCACCTCACCAGAAGGGTGCGTCAATTCCGATGCCATTACCGTCACCTTTACAGACGGTCCGCTTGTTTCTTTGCCTGACTCGTTGACCGGTTGTGCGGATGCTGGAGTTCTGCTGAATGCGACACCTTCTGACGTGACGACCGGCCCTTTTACCTACCAATGGTCGAACGGTTCCAATGCGGCTGACGCGACGTTTTTTGAATCCTCTTTGGCGCAGGTGGTGGTTACGGATGCAGGGGGATGCAGCACAACGGCAGCTACTTGGTTGGAAATTTTGCCGAGCCCGTCATTCGCGTTTCCTGAAGATACCGCCCTGTGTTTCGAGGATTTTCCAGAGGCGATCTATAAACTCGCCGTTCCTGCGGGGTATGCCGGATATCAATGGATGAACGGCTCGACGGATAACCAACTTTTCATCGACGGTCCCGGGTCATACAGCGTGGTAGTGACCAATGAAATTGGTTGCACCACAGAACGATATGTAACGGTGGTGGATTTTTGCTCAGAGCCTTTGCTTTTTGTTCCCTCCGCCTTCACTCCAGACGGAGATGGATTGAACGAGGTGTTGCGCATCGAAGGAAGGAATCTCGTGCAATTGGATTTCCAGTTGTTCAACCGATGGGGAAACCTGGTATGGCAAGCTGACTCCATTGGAGATTACTGGCATGGTCAAGGTCCGAATCGAACCCATTACGTCCAAGACGAATTGTACTTGTGGAAGGCGAAGTACCGCCATTATACAGATCCCGACGGACAGCTTAGTCCGTGGTATCAAGCGAGCGGATCGGTTAGGATTATCCGGTAGCCACCAGCGACGCAGTTGCTTCAGGAATTGATTTCCAGAAAGCGTTTTACCCCAGTCAAGGTGCCAAAAACAACCAACGTGTCGGTGTCTTGGATGACCATGTCGGCTTTCGGTACACCGATGATGTGCTCCTGATCAGGCTCCCCCTCTTTTTCAGCAGAGAATTTTCGGCGAATGGTAATCAGCCGGAGTTCATATCGGTTCGTCAGGTCAATGCTTCCCAGCGTGCGCCCGATGCAATTCTGCGGGGCATGAATTTCCGCGATTTCATAATCGTCGGGTAACTCGAGGAATCCACCGATATTGGGGTGTATAAGGCGTTCCGATACAATGCTCGCAACCTCGCTTTCGGGAGTTAAAATTTCTTGAATTCCAAGGCTGGATAGGATGCGTTGTTGGTGTTCTCCGTTGGAGCGAACAATGACACGAGGCACTCCGAGGTCGAGCAAATTGAGGGATGTCAATACCGTTGCTTCGAAATTTTCGCCAATGGCAACGATGGCGGCATCCATTTCGTGCACATTCTGCGATTGCAGTGACCGAATGTCGGTGGCATCCAAGGTTACAGCTAATGCGACATCATCTTTGATGCTTTCGGAGCGGTTGGGGCTGGTGTCAAATGTGATGACTTCGGCACCTTTCGACGCAAGGGACAAGGCGATTTGCTTTCCGTAGCGGCCAATGCCGAAAACGGCAAAACGAGAGGATTTTGGCATGATTTAATTCCGTCTAATTCGCTTGATTCGTAGCCTTGTGCAAGACGCCAACGAATCGTGCGATGTCTTCAAAGGTATTGTACATCGGAACAGGAGCCATCCGAATGACGTTGGGTTCACGCCAATCAACGACTACCCCGCCTTCCGTCAGTTGATTGAAAAGCTGCTTACCGAATCCATGTGCAACCAAAGACAGCTGACATCCACGTCTCTTCGGGTCGGAAGGAGTGATGATTTCGAGATCCAAGTTGTTTTCGGCTTGTACGGCAAGGATTCCTTTTTCGAGGTACGCCGTCAAGCGCAGACTCTTCTCACGCAGCTTTTGGATGTCCGAGGAGAGAAATTGATTCAGGGAGATGGCGTGAATGGCCATATTGAATACCGGTGCATTCGACATTTGCCATGCTTCGGCCGTCCCCATGCTCACGAACTCGGGTTCCATGAGAAAGCGGCGTTCCGCATTGTGACCCCACCATCCTTCGAATCGCGGAATTTCCCCATCCCTTGTGTGCTTCTCGTGCACGAAAATTCCCGCTACGGCACCAGGGCCTGAATTCAAGTATTTGTACGAACACCAGCATGCAAAATCGACCTTCCAATCATGCAGTCTCATAGGGACATTGCCCACGGCGTGCGCCAGATCGAAGCCGCACAAAGCTCCTGCCGCATGCGCCGCACGCGTGATGCGTTCCATATCCAACCACTGCCCTGTGAAGTACTGGACGCCGCCCATCATGACCAGGGCTACTTCTTCTCCATGGACTTGAAGCGCCGATTCGATGTCGCCCTCATCGATGATGGATGTACCCGGTTTTGGCTTGATTTCAATCAAATCCTCCTCTGGCCGGCCGCCGTGAAATCGAATTTGGCTCGCGAGTGCATATTGGTCGGAGGGAAAAGCCTTGGCTTCACAAATGATTTTGCGCCGACGTCCTGTCGGTCGGTAAAAACTGACCAAGAGTAAATGAAGGTTGACGGTCAAAGCATTCATCGCCACCACCTCATTCGGCAGGGCTCCGACCAAATGGCTCAATCCATCCGCAAATCGTTCGTGGTAACTGACCCAAGGATGCTTCGCTCGAAAATGCCCCTCAACGCCGTGCTCGGCCCAATCATCGAGCTCAGTCTGCAATGCTTCCTGTGCTTTTTTGGGCTGCAGGCCGAGGGAGTTGCCCGTAAAATACAGGACGTCCTCTCCACCGAGCTTGGGGATATGGAATTCCTCGCGACGGCTGGCTACAGCATCTTTGGCATCGAGTTCCCTCGCATGTTCAGACGTAAAGGGGGCCAATGACGAAGTTGAATGATCCATTGGAGTCCAAAGGTCGCGGGATTTGATTCAAAATCAGGTGTTGAATGTCAAAAATGCCAACACACCTTGCAGGATAAGGCAACCGTCCAGCCACAAACTGCAAACCCATTCATTCGAATTGCGCATGGAAAGCAAGATTCCGATAAGTGCGAATCCGCTTGCCGTCACTCGGCCCAACCCCGGATCGATTGAAAGAAAAAGTAGAGCGCTGATGACCACAAGACTCAGGGCCAACAGCCCCGAATACCGCAGGCCGACAACCTGTGGCATCGTTTTCAAAGCGCTGGAATCGATGCTCACATCGCGCACATCAAAGGGCAGAGTGATGCCTGCGATGAAGGCGGTTTGGGCGGCAAGGTTGAGCCAGCGAGCGGAATCCACGGGTGCCTCGACCCAATCCAATGGCATCCATCCGGTTGACACGCCCCAAACCAAGGCTATGGCTGGCCATTTAGCCCTTGGGATATCACGCCATCCGTGCCCACCGGTGAAGGGGTTGGAAGCATAGCCCCACGTCAAAATGAAAATTCCGCCGACGAGGATGAGGTTTTCATTCATCCAACCCCACCAAAACACCATTTCTGGGTAGGCAAATGCACACGCTGCTGCCAGCGCCGCCAACCAACTTAATACCAATGGCCATCGCCATGTTTTGAGAAACAGCCTGCGCTCTGCTGGAATGCGATCGGGATGCCGATGCAATTTGACCAAGCGTTGGACCGTGTAGGCCAGTCCGGTAAAGGCCGTGAGCAAAGCGATGCCTTGCCCTGCTGCTGTCCAAACCACCAAAGTAGGCTCCATCATCAGCATGCTGGCGGCCGCAGCGCTGCCCGCTCCGAGCGCAATCCAAATGTGCGTATACGCCAATGACTTGATCATCCTCCCAATTCGCTTTTTCAAAGGTCGAATAATTCAGTGAAACCTGACTTCCAGGACCGGGATTGGGTGCTTTGTGCGCATTGGTATTTTTCTCTGATAAAAACCCGCAAATCGCAACCTAAATTTGCACCCTCACTGAACGCTTATGCACGCAGCCAAATTTACCTCCCGTCACATTGGTCCGCGCGAAGAAGACCAAAAAGCGATGTTGCGCACGATTGGTGTTGCATCAATGGAAGACCTTGTTGCTCAGACAGTTCCTGGTAAAATCCGCCAACGGGAACGCATGAACTTGACCCCGGCGCTTTCGGAAAGTCAATACCTCGAACACATCGATGAAATCGCTTCGAAAAACACCCTGTTTCGGAACTACATCGGTATGGGTTACTACCCCACGGAAGTGCCGAGTGTGATCCGACGCAATGTGTTGGAGAACCCTGGCTGGTATACCGCATACACGCCCTATCAGGCAGAAATTGCACAAGGTAGATTGGAAGCCCTGCTGAATTTCCAGACGATGGTGTGTGATTTGACAGGGATGGAGTTGGCCAACGCTTCACTGTTGGATGAGTCCACGGCTGCAGCAGAAGCCATGGCCATGGTGTTTGCCGCGCGTCCACGTGCCATGGCGAAAGCCGGGGCCAATCGGTTTCTTGTCGATGAGGCGATTTACCCGCAAACGATGGATTTATTGCGCACCCGAGCCAAGTATTTGGGGGTTGAGCTGGAGTTGGTTTCGAGAAAGTCTTTAGTTGCAGAGGCGTTGGATGGGGTTTTTGGAGTGTTTTTTCAATACCCTGACGGCAATGGAGTGGTAGAGGATTTGACGGCTGTGATTGCACAAG
>Ga0181577_10000839_pt1 | contig 24662 bp, 23 predicted proteins | sample 101ome_21_FD_132468 | JGI IMG/M metagenome (GOLD analysis project Ga0181577, IMG submission 132468) | Coastal salt marsh microbial communities from the Groves Creek Marsh, Skidaway Island, Georgia - 101413BT metaG (megahit assembly) | ecosystem: Environmental > Aquatic > Marine > Intertidal...
GCTGCTTCTTCTCCTGTGAATTCAAAGGCAAAATCTTGTGCTTCATTTTCCAATGTAGGCTCAACTCCAGGGAGAGTCTCTTCGATTCGCTCCTCTACCTCAAAAGTCTCTGCTTCTGTTTCTGGCATTGAGATAGGAGCAGGCACAGCATCCTCTTCTACCTCCATATCAAAGTCAAGAGTGTGAACGATACGCTGCTCTTCAGGTTCTTCTGGAGTACTTAACGTCTCTTCTGGGGTTTCGGCAAAGACGGTTTCTTCTTTTACCTCGATTGAGCGGATCTCATTACTCGTATCAAATCCTAATGAAGCGGGTTTTGTTTCTGTCTCCCCATCTAAACTGTGGATGATACGCTGCGTCTCATGACTTACGATATAATCTTGCTGATCGAGGTCAAAGCCTGTAGCAATAACGGTCACAGAAATCTGATCCCCAAGCGATTCGTCTTCCCCGACTCCCATGATGATATCCGCATTGAATCCAGCCTCTTGCTGAATGTAATCGTTGATTTCACCGATCTCATCGAGGGTAATTTCTTCAGTACCCGATACGATTAAAAGCAGCACATTTTTGGCTCCTTTGATTTTATTATCGTTGAGCAGTGGACTATCCAGTGCATTCGAGATGGCCTTGAAAGCACGGTTTTCTCCAGATTCATTAGAGGCACCCATAATAGCTGTTCCGCTATTGGATAAAACAGTTTTGGCGTCTCTAAGGTCAATGTTTTGCAAATAGTGATGGGTAATCACTTCGGCAATTCCTTTTGCCGCCGTGGCCAATACCTCATCGGCTTTTCCGAAGCCAGACTTGAATCCGAGGTTACCGTAGATCTCTCTAAGTTTATTGTTGTTGATGACTATCAGCGAATCTACACAAGCCCGCAATCGATCAATACCCTTTTGCGCTTGAGAGTGACGCGTATTACCTTCGAACTTAAACGGAATCGTCACGATACCCACGGTGAGAATTCCAAGGTCTTTAGATAAGCCCGCAATCACCGGGGCTGCACCTGTACCTGTACCACCACCCATTCCGGCAGTAATGAATACCATTTTGGTAGTGGTCTCCAGGAGATTTTTGATCTCGTCTAGCGACTCTAGGGCGGCCTGTTCTCCGATATCGGGATTCGCTCCTGCACCTAACCCTTCAGTCAACGAAACACCCAATTGAATCTTGTTCGGAACCGGACTGTTTTCTAACGCTTGGCGATCTGTATTACAAATCACAAAATCAACGCCATTGATCCCTTCACGGTACATGTGATTGATGGCGTTACCGCCTCCACCACCGATTCCGATAACCTTGATAACGTTACTCTTGTGTTTTGGAAGATCAAAAGTGATTGACTCAAATTCTTGGCTCATAATTGGGTATTTGTGGGTAGGTTATTCTGATAGATCGTCAATGACGTTTCTAATTTGGTTCATGGTTTTTCCGAAAAGACCACCAAATCCTTTTTTAGGAGCCGGTGGGGCATCGGTAGTATCTTCTTCTTGATTCGCTTCGGGAGTCTCAGTTGCTTCGCTATCCTTCATCTGCTGAATTTCAATAGCCTCCATGAGTAAGCCCACAGCTGTGGCATACAATGGACTGGCGATTTCATCACTCGAATTGCCAGCCAAATGTTCGTTGGGATACCCAATTCTTGTGTCCATCCCAGTGATGTATTCCACCACCTGCTTGAGGTGTTTTAGTTGGCTGCCTCCTCCGGTAATAACGATTCCTGCAATGAGTTTTTTCTTTTGCTCGTCTTGTCCGTAGCGTTTGATTTCTGCAAAAACAGCTTCTATGATTTCAACCACACGGGCGTGAATGATTTTGGAAAGGGTCTTTAATGTCACCTCTTTGGGTTCTCTACCGCGCAATCCCGGAATCGATACCACCTCATTTTCTTTATTCTCTCCTGGCCATGCCGATCCAAATTTCACTTTGAGGAGTTCCGCTTGTTTTTCAATGATTGAACATCCCTCCTTGACATCCTCAGTAATGATGTTACCCCCAAATGGAATAACTGAGGTATGGCGGATTATACCGTCTTTAAAGATGGCGAGATCGGTCGTACCCCCTCCGATATCGATCAGCGCTACTCCGGCCTCCTTCTCTTCTTGGCTTAAAACAGCCTTGGCAGAAGCGATGGGTTCTAAACACACGTCATCAACTCCGATATCGGCGCTCACAATGCAACGGTGAATGTTTCGAATCGAAGCAACCTGTCCTACTACCACGTGAAAATTGGCCTCCAAACGATTCCCATACATCCCGATGGGTTCTTTAATCTCGGTCTGGGTATCTACCTTATATTCCTGAGGAAGCACGTGAACGATTTCTTCACCCGGAAGCATTTGAAGCTTTTTGACCTGAAGCTGAAGACGCTTTAGATCCGCCTCGTTGATCACCTCCTCTGCGTTCTCTCTGGTGATGTAATCGGCGTGCTGAAGTGATCGAATGTGCTGTCCGGCAATACCTGCAACGACTGAGGTAATTTTTAAGCCCGAGACCCCTTCAGCCTCTTCAACGGCCCGCTGTATAGACTGAACCGTTTGGGTAATGTTATTCACCACCCCGCGATGCACCCCGAGACTCTTCGACTTACCCATTCCTAGGACCTCAACCTTGCCGTACTCGTTCAGACGACCAATAATGGCAACTATCTTGGTGGTTCCGATATCAAGCCCCACTGAATAAGTCGTTACTTCTTGCATAACATCTATTTTTTTGTCCCGACCACTTGACCCTCAAAGGCCAAACTTATTTTCTCGTAGCGGTCCAATAACTTGTCTTTAGTGGCCTTAATCATAAAGGCCGAATAATTATTTAGTTTGCGCTCTAAGTCTTTTAATTCTCCAAGTTCTACGGTAGACGATTGATCGCTCAACCGCAACTCAAACCATGAATCTTTTACTTCTACTAAACCCAAAAACACCTCTCCGTAAAGCGGATGCCTTTTGATGAATTGCACTGCATCTCTAACCGCAGCGAATTGCGCTTTCGAAATCGCTCCACTCACCACTGGCACATTAGCTGTATACGAGGGCGAAAGGGGCATTCTTTCTGCATTTAGGTCGATGTAATAGACTTCCTTACTGACCACCTTAGCGACAGGCTCTCGTTGATATACTTCCGCGAATAATGTTCCAGAAATAGTAGTAAAAACCTGGGCATCAGCAACCATATCATGTGCGCAAAGCTCAGATTCGACCTCATTCAAAGCTATCCCATCTTTCAGGGTCGCGCTTGAGGATTTTATTTTTTGTATCAACATTTTATTAACTGTGTCGACAGTAATAAATGGGGTTTCGGCAGGATAGACCGCCACAACCATCTCTTGATAAGGTCTTTTATTAAAGCCCCATTGGGCCTGAATGAAGCACAACACACTCACGCTCAGAGTCATTATAAATACAATAAGTCTCATCCACGCTTTCATAGTCCCATCACTTCTTTAATGAGGTTAACAATAGCTTGAGCAGCCTGAGGTTTTGCCCTCTGTTTAAAACGCTCTCCCATACCCGTAGGAGACTTGACTTCACCAAACAAAGCTTCGAGCATCTTCTCACTCGCATAAGACATGTCTTGTTCCTTTAAAAGCAACGCGGCATTTACTTGTGTAAGGGCCAGGGCATTTTTGGTCTGATGATCCTCAGCAACATTAGGAGACGGAATGAATAGCGTGGGCCTACCTAACAAGGCGAGCTCAGAAACCGCTCCCGCTCCAGATCTAGAAATAATAGCATCAGCAACGGCATAGGCCATTTGCATGTCTTCTATGAATGAACAGATTCGGACGGATTCTCCTTCGTGCACCTCATAGGTTTCAAAGTAGCGCGGACCGCATTGCCAGATCAATTGAAACCCCTGAGCAGTGATATATGCAAGCTGCTCGGCCATCCACGCATTCATGCGCGCAGAACCTAAACTTCCGCCTAAAAGCAGCAGCACCTTGCGCTTAGGATCGAGATTGAAATAAGCGGCCGCCTCTTCACGTGTAACCTGAAGCTTAGCCAAATTTGGACGAACCGGATTCCCCGTTAGCGCTACACGTGTATTTTTAAAATAACGCTCCATTCCTTCGTAGGCCACACATACGACTTTGGCTTTGGGTCCTAAGAGCTTGTTTACTAATCCCGCGTAGGCGTTTTGCTCTTGCAATACATAAGGGATGCCGCGTCTAGACGCAGCATAGAGTAAGGGTGCACTAGCATATCCGCCGGTTCCAATGACAACATCAGGTTTTACGCGGTCTAAAATCTCAAAGGCCCTTTGAATGCTCGACCACAATCTAAACGGTAGCCACAGATTGCGCAGACTTAATTTTCGATCAAGACCGGTAATTGAAAGTCCTTCAATCGCATAGCCCGCCTGAGGAACCTTCACCATTTCCATCTTGTGATTAGCTCCAACAAACAGAAATGAGGCCTCCGGAAATTCTTCTTTCAAGGCATCAGCAATGGCGATGGCCGGATAGATGTGTCCTCCCGTTCCGCCTCCTGATAAAATGAACGAATAACTCATGATATTGCCACCGCTTTTTGTTTGTTTTTATGCTGCGCGGCACTGAGAACAATGCCAATCGCGATACACGTCATCCAAATAGAAGTACCGCCCATACTGATGAGCGGAAGTGGCTGACCCGTCACGGGCACCAGCTCTACTACCACTGCCATGTTTAGCAGGGCCTGAAAAACGATGGGGATTCCTAATCCCACCACTAAAAGCTTTGCAAAAACAGCCTCAGTCGTATGAGCAATCACCACGATTCGAATCAAAAAAACGATGTATAAGAGTAAGAGAAAGAGTCCTCCGACCAATCCGTACTCTTCTACGATGATGGCGTAAATAAAGTCAGAGGTGCCCTGAGAAATGCGGTTTTTTACCACACTTTTTCCGGCTCCCTTGCCGAACACTCCACCCTCAGCCACAGCAATCTTGGCCAGGGTGATTTGGTGCCTGCTATCAGAAGAAGCCTCCTCAGGATTCATAAAGGTCTCAACACGATTTCTCCAGGTTAGTGCACGATCAGAAGGGATAAGCTCAGGCGACTTCATGAGCACCGTCAAAAACAAGGAGGCACCGGCAGCAAGAGCCAAAGCGATCCCGAAAAGATACTTTATCGGATAGCCCCCAATGAAGCAAAGAACAAAAGCCATTGTTCCGATAATCGCCGCCGTAGAGAAGTTTTGACTGAACACCAATAGAACGGTCAACCCGATTGGAATCCATAACGGAAGAATACTCTCCGTGAACTTAATAGTTCGCGCCTTGTTCTTAGCGAGATAACTCGCTATGCAAACCATGAGCACCACTTGTGCCAAGGTAGAGGGCTGAAAGTTCATATTTATTAGCGGCACACGCACCCATCGGTTGGCGCTCACACCGCCAATAGAGTTTCCCATTGTCAGGGTGTAGGCCAATAACGCGATAACCGGTACAAAAAAGAGCCACCCCAGCACTGCAATGCGTTCTATGGGTAGCTTATGGGTGAGATAGATCAGAAAAAATCCGGCTCCCACCAAAAACATATGTTTGAACAGCAAGGTACTGATCACCGATACGCCTTCTGCGGTGCTGATTTGCGTTCCGGCACTATATACCGGAAGAAAAGAGATAAGCGCCAAGAGCAAGGTCAATGCCCATAGCGTTTTATCTCCCTTAAGCACCTGAAACAATTTCACTTAATCGATTGCTTTTACAGTTTGAATGAATTCTAATCCACGGTGTTCGTAGTTCTTAAACAGATCAAAGCTTGCGCACGCCGGAGAGAGCAATACCGTGTCTCCGCGCTCTGCCTGTAGCATGGCTTGGGCCACTGCATCGCTCATTGAACGAACCTCGACCATAGGGTCAATTACTCTTGAGAAAGTATCTAAAAGCTTTTGGTTGTCTTCTCCGAGGCAAATAATTGCCTTTACCTTTTCTCGGACGAGTGGCATTAAGGCCCTATAGTCGTTTCCTTTATCTACCCCTCCAGCAATCCAAATGATAGGATGTTTTATCGATTCTAGCGCAAAATAGGTGGCATTAACATTGGTCCCTTTCGAATCATTGATGAAGCGCACTCCCGAAAATTCTTCAATCACCTGCATGCGGTGTGGTATGCCGGTAAAACCTTCTATGCTTTGACGAATGGCATCTCTGTGAATCGATTTTAGCATACCAATCATTCCAGAAGCCATGGCATTCTTAAGGTTGTGCAAGCCCTCTACAGGTACTGATGAGGCTGGGATTTCAATGGTTTGATCGGATACATTCATAATCATTTTGTCTTTTTCTAGATAGGCACCTTGTGCCAATTTTTTCTTTACACTAAAAGGCAATTGGGTCGCACGAATCTCATCGACAGAATCCGCTAATCGCTGCTGAATCACCTCGCAGTCTGCATCATAGATGAAATAATCTTTCTCGGTCTGATTCAAACAAATACGAAACTTGGCATCAACATAAGTTGAGAAATCGTCACCATAGCGATCGAGGTGGTCTGGAGTGATATTGGTAATGACTGCAACATGAGGCCTAAAGTCTTTGATGTGATCGAGCTGAAAACTGCTCACTTCAAGCACATATAGCGATTGCGGTTTCTCAGCCAGCTTACCCGCGAAACTGTCTCCTATGTTTCCTGCTAGAGCCACATCAAGCGACTGATCTGCCAAAATTTTATGCGCGAGTGCTGCCGTAGTTGTTTTTCCGTTGGTTCCGGTAATCGCCACAATCTCTGCTTGGGTATGCTTAAAGGCATATTCGATCTCAGAAACCACAGGAGTACCCATAGCCTCAAGCCTTTTGAGCACATCGGCATCGTTAGGAATACCCGGACTCTTTACCACTAAATCAGCCTCTTTAATGCGCTTCCAGCTGTGCTGACCACTCTCGTAAGCGATACCGTAATGCTGTAAAATACGCTCATAATGAGGCTGAAGCGTAGCATAATCACTGACAAATACACGTTCGCCCATTTGCTTTGCCAACAAGGCAGCTCCGACTCCACTTTCTTGAGCCCCCAAAATCACTATGTACTTTGAACGACTCATTAACGAACTTTTAGCGTTACAACACTCACCACCGCCAACAAAATGCCGACAATGAGAAAGCGAATGACAATTTTACTTTCGTGATATCCCTTTTTCTGGTAATGATGGTGCAGTGGAGCCATGAGAAAGATCCGACGCCCCTCACCGAATTTCTTCTTGGTAAACTTGAAATAACCCACCTGCATGATGACTGAAACCGATTCAGCCAAGAAGACTCCGCAAAGAATCGGGATCAAAAGCTCTTTGCGCACGATAAGTGCGATGACTGCAATGAGCCCTCCAATGGTCAGGCTTCCGGTATCTCCCATAAATACTTGAGCCGGATAAGCGTTGTACCACAAAAAGCCAATTAATCCTCCAATAAAGGCCCCCGAGAATACCACTACCTCACCCACGCGAGGCAAATAGAAGATGTTAAGGTAATCGGCAAACAATACGTTACCCGAAACCCATGCCATAAGCATTAAGGTGAGTACAATGATGACCGAAGAGCCAGCAGCCAGTCCGTCGATACCATCGGTTAGGTTTGCGCCGTTCGAGACGGCTGTGATGATGAAGATGACCACCAAGATAAATACCACCCACGCATAAGGCTCAAGATCAGCTGAGAAAAAGGTCAAGAAATCAGCGTAATCGAGTTCGTTGTTTTTAAAAAAAGGAAGGTTGGTCTGAACGGATTTAACCTCAACACTCTCCCGAAGTGAAATCCCTTCAGCCTCTTGTCTGAGCGTTACCTGCGGGTGAAAATAAAGTACAGCCCCTACGATTACCCCTAGGCCAACCTGACCAATCACTTTAAAGGCACCCTTAAGCCCTTTTTTGTCGTTTTTGAACTTCTTGATGTAGTCATCAATGAATCCTATACTTCCCATCCAAACGGTAGTGAGGATGAGCAACTGTATATAAACGTTAGTCAAATTGGTAAATAACAGTACAGGAATGAGGGTGGCACCGATAATGATCAATCCGCCCATAGTAGGTGTCCCGGCCTTTTGGGTTTGCCCCTCTAGACCCAAATCTCTGATCTGCTCACCGATCTGTTTGCGCTTTAAAAGAGAAATAATCGAATTTCCGAACACCGATCCAATTATCAATCCCGTCAGGGTGGCTAAGGCCGCTCGAAACGACAAGAACTGAAACAGCGAAGCCCCCGGAAATTGATATTGACGTTCTAAAAAATCAAAAAGGTGATACAGCATAACCTAAGCGTTAATGAGTTCTTTTACCGTTTTAACATCATCGAATTCAAAGCGCTCACCCATAATTTCTTGGTAGCGTTCATGTCCTTTACCAGCAATCAGTACGATGTCATTAGGCTGTGCCATTCGTATCGCCATTTTAATGGCCTGGTAGCGATCAGGTTGAATCAAGACTTTTTGGCTATGCTCAACCGCAACCCCTGCATTCATTTGATCAATGATCGCCATAGGATCCTCTTCACGAGGATTGTCTGAAGTAAACACCACAGTATCACTTGCCTGAGCTGCTATTTTACCCATCTCAGGCCGCTTATCTTGATCGCGATTTCCGCCGCAGCCCACCACAGTAATCAACCGTTCGTTTCTTGTGCGTAGCTCCTCAATAGCCTGATAGACATTTGTTAGTGCGTCTGGCGTGTGCGCAAAATCAACAATCGCATGTACCCCTTCGCTACCTTTTATCAAATTGAATCGACCTTCAACAGGCTTCAACTGACTCAGGGCCGCTAAGACCTCTTCAACGTCGAAATCTAAGAGCAAACAAACGGCATAGACCGCTAACAAATTAGAAGCGTTGAAGGCACCGTGAAAAGGAGCGTATAGCTCGCGATCTTCAATGCGCAACTGCATTCCCGCAAACTGGGTTTCTAGAACCTGCGCCTTAAAGTCACTAAACACTTTAAGACCATAAAAAAATGGACGGCCTTTTGTGTTCTGCAACATGTACTTGGCATTCTTGTCGTCTCTATTGGCTAAGGCAAAGGCCTGCGGACCTAATGCATCAAACAGTCTTTTCTTCACATCGCGATAGTTCGCGAAGGTCTTGTGATAATCAAGGTGATCGTGAGAGAGATTGGTAAAAACAGCCCCTGCAAATTCGATACCTAGATGCCGCTCTTGATCAATGCCATGAGAGCTCACTTCCATAAAGCAAAAGGCCACGCCTTGCTCCCGCATTTGTGCGAGGTGAAATTGAATACTGAGCGGGTCTGGAGTCGTATGAGTGGCTTGAACCACGGTTTCTCCGTAACAGATTTTTATGGTAGAAATAAGTCCGGCTTGAAAACCTAGACCCGTTACAGTCTCGTGTAACATTGTAGTGACAGAGGTTTTACCATTGGTACCCGTCACTCCTACCACTTTCATTGATTTTGAAGGATGGTCGTACCAGTTTGCTGCCATAATGGCTAAAGCCTCACGCGCGTTTTCAACCTGTATGTAAGTCACCTCTTCTTTACGGGCTTGTGGCATTTCTTGGCACACAATAGCTTGCGCACCATTTTCGATCGCCGAAGCAATATGAGTATGGCCATCAACCGCCCCACCCCTAATGGCAACAAAGAGTGATCCCTTACTGCAAGAGCGTGAGTCGAACGCTACCAAAGCGATATCGAGGTCTGTTTGACCCGAAATCGCATCTATGCGTACTTTATACAACAGCTCTTTTAATGGTTTCATTTCAAACTAGGGGTATTGGCTTGGGTTAATTGATCGCTAACAATTGGGGTAACTTGTATCAGCGGTTTTAATTCGACCTGCTCTTCAGCCTGTGTCAACTGTGTATCGAGTCTTACGGCATCGACAAAAGGCGTAGTTGCATAGATTTTCTGCGCAATTGACTTAAAGACAGGGCCAGCAACATCTGCCCCATAGATCTTATCGTTCTTATCTGGCCGGTAAACTACTACGATGCATGAGTAGCGCGGATTGTCAGCCGGAAAATAGCCTGCAAAAGAAGAAACATAATCCACCTTGTCTTTACCCAATTGGTAATTTACTTGAGCAGTACCCGTCTTACCGGCGATAGGAAAGTGCTTGTCGTACAACTTATGTGCCGTACCATAGGGCTTCTCTACTACCTCAGCGAGTAATTGCTGGGCGATAGTGATGGTCTTAGAACTAGCGATTGCCGGATGGATCACCTCTGTATCGAAGCGACGAATTACCCGCTCCCCTCTTCTAACCTCTGAAACGAATTGAGGCTTTATATAACGGCCGTCATTCGCAATAGCATTGTAAAAAGCGAGTACTTGAAGTGGCGTCATGAGCAACTCATACCCATGAGACATCCAAGCCAATGAAAGCCCTGACCAGCCCTTTTCACCAGGATAACGAATCAAAGGAGCCTGTTCTCCTTCAATAGGCAATCCTAAGGGCTCATGTAACTTCATTGAATACAAGCGGTTCACAAAGGCTTGTGGCGTTTCTTTGTAGCCTTCATTAATCATCTCTGCAAAAGCGGTATTGGATGAAACTGCAAAGGCCGTTGATAGGTTTATAGGCCCATACCCTCCTCTTCGAGAATCATAGATGTATTTATCATACACCTTGTATTGACCGTATTTGGCATGAAAAGTGGTACTGGTATCTACCTTTTTATCCTCTAGGGCTGCTATAAGCGACATCAATTTAAAGGTTGAACCTGGCTCGTAAAGATCACCAATGGCCGCATTGTAGCTTTCACTGTAGGTAGAATCCGCATTCATGGTCAAATTCGACATGGCGCGTACTGCACCAGTCTTTACATCCATCACTACGGCTAATCCGCGTGCTGCCCGATATTTTCGCAGCACCTGATTTAAGGTCGAATGAGTAATATCTTGAATATTACTGTTAAGGGTGGTTACAAGATCATAACCGTCCTTCGGTTCTTTTACGTTTTCTAAACCAACAGGCTTCCATAGCCCTTTTTGAATACGCTGCACTTCTCTAAGACCGTTATCTCCTTGTAAGACATGATCGTTGAATCCGCCTTCAAGACCTACCTTATAGGTGCGAGTACCTTCATCCAAATAATACCCAACGAGACGAGAAGCCAAAGGGTCTAAAGGTTTCTTTCGAGAAATTTTGCTGTCGACAATGATTCCGCCTTTGCCGCGTCCGGCATCAAAAATGGGGAAGTTTTCAAGCCGTTTGTACGATCCGTAATCTAGATTTGACGCGATGCGAACATAGCGATCTTTATTCTTTCTAGCCTTTCTTAATCGCTTCTCGAGCTCCCTAGCATCCACAGCTAACAACTGAGCAAGTGAGTCGGTCAACGCCCCGACATGAGCCTCGAACAAACTTTCACGGGCCACCGTAGGATCAAAATGTACCGTATACGAAGAGACCGAAGTAGCCAAAAGGGCTCCGTCTGCCGAATAAATCGACCCACGTTTGGCCTCTATGGGTTCAAGTTTGCGATTATCAGATAGCGCAGATTGCTCCAGTTGACCCTTCTCAACCCATTGAATCTGAAAAAGTTTATACGAAATCAACGCTCCAAAAAGCAGCATGGCGGCTGCTACAAGCACTAGACGTCTCATCATATTGGTTACTTTCTGATCCATGCTATTCAACGATTATTTTTACAGGAGGATTCGCCGAAGGCTTTAGCCCGCGCACCTCTAAGGTTTGACGCATCGAAGACTCTAGGCGCGACTGCTGCACGGCCCTACGCCCTTCAATATGTTCATTTCTAAGCCCTTGTAATTCTTTGTTTAATTGGTCGATTCGTACCACTTTTTGATCTGCACTGTGCGCGGCATAAATCATGACTACGAACAATGAAAAAACGTATAGAATAAATCGCCAGTTACGCGCAGCATCTTCACTCACCAAGAAACTCCCCTTAAAGAGGCTTAGAAACCACTTTTTCATGAAGTCATTGTTTTGGGTTCGACACGTTCAGCCACTCTCAACACGGCACTTCTGGCTCTAGAATTCATTGAAACCTCCTCTTCTGAAGCCTCAATTGGTTTTCCGATCTTTTTGAAATACAACTGTGGGTTGCCGAAAAAGTCTTTCTGCACCTCCCCATCTAAGCGAGAAGAGCGTATAAAATTCTTTACCAATCGATCTTCGAGCGAGTGGTAACTCATCAGCGCGATTCTTCCATGAAGCGCCACCACCTCTATGAGCTGCGGCAACATAGATTCAATGGCCTCGAGCTCTTTATTCACCTCTATGCGCAAGGCCTGAAAGACCTGAGCCAATTGTTGATTGCGCTTAGGAACGTATATCGCAGAAGAAATAGCTTCTATCAATTCAAAGGTGGTATCGATTGAAGTATTGGCACGCCCTTGTACAATAGCCTTTGCTATCGCAAAGGCATTCTTCAAATCCGCGTAGGTTCTAAAGAGCCGAGCAAGATCATCAGCCGAGTAGGTGTTGACCACCTCAGCCGCCGTTACACCGGATTGATTGTTCATACGCATATCAAGCGGCGCATCAAATCGCGTAGAAAATCCGCGTGATGCCGTGTCAAACTGGTGCGAAGAAACTCCGAAGTCTGCCAAAACTCCATCAACTTTTTTACACCCATAAAAGCGAAGCTGCGCCTTTAGATGCCTGAAGTTTGAAGCGATTAAAGTGAAGCGCTGATCGTCAATGCGATTCTCTTGAGCATCTACATCCTGATCAAAGGCAAACAAGCGACCTTTTGGTCCAAGTTGATTCAATAGAGCTTTAGAATGGCCCCCACCTCCAAAAGTCAAGTCTACATAAGTGCCGCTAGGCTGTATCGCCAAGGCGTCGATACAAGCGTCAAGTAAGACCGGATTATGATAAGTTGGAATCATCTGAGAATATAGATTCAGCTAAATCTGCGTATATGTCTTGTCCTTCAGTTAATACGGCCTCGTACTTGGCTTTATCCCATATTTCTATGCGGTTGATTGCCGAAGCCAACACCACCTCTTTTTGAATCGAGGCGAATGCAATTAAATTCTTTGGTATTTGAAGTCTTCCGTGTTCTTCGAGCGTAAGCTGCTGAGAGCCAGCTAAGAAGTTCCTCAAGAAGGTGTCGTAATTTCTACTGAACTGATTTTTAGCCACAATCTTTGTCATCAATTCGTCGTAAGCCTGTTTAGGATAGAACTCTAAACACTGCTGAAAAACAGATCGCTTGATGACAAACCCCTTATCTAAGACGTCATTCAGCTGCGCCATGAGCGATGTAGGTATGTTTACACGCCCCTTAACATCAGCTTTACACTCGTACTGTCCGATTAAATGGGTCACATTCATTGAATTATGACTCAAATATAGCCTTTAAATCTCCACTTTTTTACACTTTTTGACACATTTATCCACAATTTTAGAAAAGTTATCACCAGTAGTGTAGTTGCGCTATTTTTCTATATTTGGGCTTCGCAACACCGCAGTATGCAACAAGGCCAGAAGACTAAGCAATCAGGGAAGTTTCATTATTTAGACGAAGGAAAAGGAACACCCATCATCGTGCTTCACGGGCTCATGGGAGGATTAAGCAACTTCTCTGCGGTTACCGAGCATTTCTCGAAACTTGAATACAGAGTAATCATTCCAGTGTTACCCTTGTACGATCTTCCCCTATTAAAGACCACTGTAAAGAATTTTGCAGAATACATCGATGCATTCATTCAACACTTAGGTCTAAAGGATGTCATTCTTCTCGGAAACTCATTAGGTGGGCATATTGGATTGCTGCACCTCAAACTGTTTCCGAAAAATGTGAAGGCGTTAGTTATTACTGGAAGTTCAGGTTTGTACGAGAACTCTATGGGAGACAGTTATCCTAAACGCGGAGATTACGAGTATATCAAGAAAAAAGCTGAAGAAGTTTTCTACGATCCGGCGGTTGCTACTAAAGAGATCATTGACGAGGTTTTTGATCTTGTCAACGATAGAGTAAAACTGGTAAAGACCTTGGCTATTGCGAAGAGTGCCATTCGTCACAACATGGCCAAAGACCTTCCGATGCTCAAAAAACCCGTTTGCATTATTTGGGGAAAGAACGACAAGGTTACTCCGCCAGAGGTTGCAGAAGAATTCAATAAGCTGCTACCTGATTCGGACTTATTTTGGGTCGAAAAGTGTGGTCACGCCCCTATGATGGAACATCCAGACACCTTCAACCAGCTGCTAGAAGGGTGGCTGAAAGAACGGAAAATTTAAATCCAATAACGGCATGAAAATTCACTCGGCCAGATTTGTGATGAGCAACTCGTCGGTTGAGCACTGCCCCAACCAGCCCCTGCCCGAATACGCTTTTATCGGAAGGTCGAATGTCGGCAAGTCTTCTTTGATCAATGCGCTAACACGACACCACTCCTTAGCGAAAACTTCATCTAGACCCGGAAAAACACAACTCATTAACCATTTTATCATTAATGAAAATTGGTTTCTAGTCGATTTACCAGGATACGGTTATGCCCGTGTTTCAAAGTCTACTAAAAAAGAATTTCAAAGTTATATTCGCGCATACTTCACCAAAAGAGAACAGCTTTTCTGCGCCTTTGTTTTAATTGACAGTCGTCACGAACCTCAACCGATAGATCTAGAATTCATGGCCTGGCTTGCTTCAAAGGAAATCGCCTTTTATATGGTGTTCACCAAGGCAGATAAACTCAAAAAAGGAGCCGTTCAGAAAAAAATTGACGCCTATTGCAAGGCTATGACGGATGGTGCTTGGGAAGAACACCCCCCTTATTTTATTACCTCATCAAGTTCAGGTTTAGGTTGTGAGGAGATACTAGAAGAAATAGATCGTCTCAACGAGATATATAGGGCAGCACATTAAATTAGCGCTCATCGTACAATTTGAGCTGTTCAGCGAAATAAACCGCGAAGTCTCTCATTCTTCCGGATATTTCGGTTTCTTGAGTCGCCTTTTCAAAAGTAGAAGCCATACGGACTAGTGTTTGATGAAAAAAGAGTTTCATCTCGTCTACAGGCATATCCTTAGTCCATAAATCGATACTCAAGGTCTCTTTCTCCTCTGGATCCCAAATAGAAAGCAACATTGCTTTCGTTGCAGCGTCTGCAACTCCCCCGTCTTCTGCCGTCCAACTTAAGGTTTCGGGGATCTTATTTTCATCTAGCTCAATGTTGAGCTCTATCTTCGAACGATGTGTGTCTGCCATCTGTTATTTCTTTGTTCAAAATTACCCATTCTAAGCCTTAACTTTGCACTAAAAGCTCATGAAAGCCGAAGCAGTTAAAAATCATATCGTTCAGTGGCTCAGCGACTATGCTAAGAGGGCTAAAGCCAAAGGGTTTGTCGTCGGGGTTTCAGGTGGAATCGACTCTGCCACCACGTCAACACTTTGCGCAGAAACGGGCTTAAAGGTAACCTTGCTCAACATGCCGATTAGCCAAGCCACCGACCAACTAAATCGAGGTTTGAAACACATGAATGCCCTAAGCGAGCGCTATCCTAATGTTTCAGTAATGAGTGTTTCTTTGGACGGAGTATTTGAGGCCTTTAAATCGGTACAAGCCCTTACCGCTCCTGAAGAAGAGTTGACGCATCTTGCACTCGCGAATTCACGGGCGCGTCTGCGCATGAGCACCTTATACTACGTCGCACAGTGTACCTCTTCTCTAGTAGCCGGAACCGGTAATAAGGTCGAAGACTTTGGAGTTGGATTTTACACCAAATACGGAGACGGAGGCGTGGATGTTAGCCCTATCGCCGACCTCACCAAAACTGAGGTTTGGGATTTAGGAAAATTCTTAGGGGTAGATCAAGAAATTATAGATGCACCACCAACCGACGGACTGTGGGGCGACAACCGCTCAGATGAAGATCAAATTGGCGCTACCTATTGTGAATTAGAATGGGCGATGCAAATGCACGAAGCGCATAGGTCGGTAGATGATTTTGAGGGAAGAGAACGTGAAGTATACCAGATCTTTCTGAAGTTTCACCAGGCGAACAAACACAAAATGGACCCTATTCCGGTCTGTGAAATTCCAAATGAGCTTCGGTAAACTAAAGCGTTAAGACTCGATTCAAACGTTTGCTCAGCACCTTATAAAGCATCAGGTAATCCATTACCTCTTCGAGCACCTCTTCGTTTTCCTCTGCGCTTTTCTTCTGCAGTTCTTCTAAATGTTGTTGTACCCAGTACGAACGCAATGAAAGAATGGTTTCAGAGACTTGCTGTGCAATCTGATCGCTTCTGTCTTTCGGATAGATATTTTTTCGTTCCCATTGGTGCAAGGTGTAGCGCTCATAGTCAAAAACGATAGTCGATAGCGGCGCTACCAGTTCTTCTTTTTGCTGCTTCTCAAGATACTTGAGTAACTCACCCACCTCTTCACCTTGCTCTTCGGTGTAAAAGCGAATAAGCATTTCGAATAGGCCATCGTAGATCGGGTCAGAGAAACGCATCTCATCTTGCTGTAGATCGAGATAGATTTTCTCGTACACCTTAGACTCCACTAGCGATCGCTTCGCCACCAGTCCTCCTGTTTTTTCATCAGGCTCTAAAAACTCATCGTCAAATACCTCTACCTGAGCCCCATACAACACTAAAGCCTCAATCAACGCTCTTTCTAACTCTTTCTGCCGATCTTTCTTGTTGAGCACTTCAGGCTCTTGAACTACCTCTAGTGGTTTGGGCTGAGCACTAGTAGGGTTGTTTCTAGAGTCGCGCTTCTCTTTCGCCTCAATGTCGGCCAATGCTTTATAGACCACCGCTTCACTCAATTGAAAGGTGTCCACACATTGCTTTACGTACAACTCCCGCTTAATAGGGTCGTTGATATGCCAAATACTCTTTACAATTTCTCGAATCGCCTCAGAGGTGGTGATGGGGTCGTTAGCTTCTTTGAGCAGTACTTGTGCCTTATAGGTAATGAAATCAATTTGATTGGACTCGAAATAGGTGGTGATCTCTTCTAGGTCGTGATGACGAGCGAAACTATCCGGATCCTCACCTTCTGGAAGCGATAGCACACGAACGTTTAGTCCCTCTGCCAAGATCAAATCAATGCTTCTCATTGATGCCCTAATACCGGCCTGATCTGCATCAAAAATCAAAGTTATAGTCGTGCAGAGACGGCGAATCATACGTATCTGAGACTCGGTCAGTGCTGTTCCGCTTGATGAGACTACGTTTTCAAGTCCGCGCTGATGCAGCTGAATAACATCGGTATATCCTTCGACTAAATAGCAGTTATTAGCCTTAGCTATAGCTGATTTAGCGTAGTGGATGCCATATAGTGCTTTTGCCTTATGATAAATCGGACTCTCAGGAGAGTTGATATACTTAGCCACCTTCTTTTGAGAATCTAAGATGCGTCCGCCGAAGCCCAAAACCCTTCCGCTTGTGGATTGAATCGGAAAAATCACCCGATCTCTAAATCGATCTCGAAGGCTATCCGCCTCATTCCCGTTCTGCACTCCTTCAACAGCGAAACACACTCCAGATTCTTCAAGGAGCTCTGCGCGATAGCCATTTTTAAGTGCCTCGGCTGCTAATCCGTTCCAAACAGTACCACCGAATCCTAGTTTGAAACGCTTTATGGTTTCGTCTGTAAATTGCCTCTCTTGAAAATAAGATAGTCCAATCGCCTTGCCCTTTGGGTCTTCGTGTAGTTGACGCTGAAAGTATTCGTGGGCAAATTCTGTAACTAAAAATAAACTCTCTTGATGATCCCGCGCTTCTTTTTGTTCCTCAGACTGCGCTGTCTCTTCAATTTCAATATTGTACTTCTGGGCGAGGTAGCGAATGGCTTCAGGGTAGGTAAACTGCTCCATCTCCATCAAAAAAGCAATGGCATTACCGCCTTTTCCGCTACTAAAGTCCTTCCAGATTTGCTTTACCGGAGATACCATAAAACTGGGAGTGCGTTCACTGGTGAACGGACTTAGTCCTTTAAAATTTGCTCCGGACTTCTTCAGTTGAACATAGTCTTGAATGACTTCTTCTACACGAACCGCCTCGTAAACCTTATCGATGGTAGACTTTGAAATCATAACTCTTGTTCTTATTCTTTATTTTTTTCGATCCACCACGTAATTGACCAAATCAACTAGCGCTGTCTTGAAGGTGCTCTCAGGGTAGTTTACTAAAAGCCCTAAGGCAGCATCTCTATAGCGATTCATCTGACGAATAGCGTATTCGAGTCCTCCATTGTCTTTTACAAATGCGATCACCTCTTTCACTCTCTTCTTGTCTTTGTGATGCCTTTTTACCGAATCAATAATCCAGCGCTTGTCACGGTCAGAAGCCTGATTGAGCACATAAATCAAAGGCAAGGTCATCTTCTGCTCTTTAATATCGATACCTGTTGGCTTGCCTATAGCCCCTTCGGTATAATCGAAAAGGTCGTCTTTAATCTGAAAAGCCATACCCGCATATTCACCAAAAGAGCGGAAGCGTTCAATTTCTTCATCACTGCATCCGACAGACGCAGCCCCCATCGCACAACAAGCTGCGATAAGGGTAGCCGTCTTCTGACGTATAATATCGTAATAAACTACCTCATTGATATCGAGGCGTCTAGCCTTTTCTAATTGAAGCAATTCACCTTGACTCATTTCTCTAACCGCTTCAGAAACAATTTTTAGTAAATCAAAGTCATCGTGATCTAGTGAAAGCAGCAAGCCTTTTGAGAAAAAGTAGTCTCCTACTAAGACGGCAATTTTATTTTTCCACAGTGCGTTTACTGAAAAAAATCCGCGGCGCTTGTCGCTCGCATCAATCACATCATCATGCACGAGAGAGGCAGTATGAATGAGCTCAATAATCGAAGCTCCTCGATAGGTGCGATCGGTAACCTTACCCTCCCCTGCCAATTTCGCCACCAGGAATACAAACATGGGACGCATTTGCTTCCCTTTACGACTGGCGATGTAGTAGGTAATGCGGTTGAGTAGTGCAACCTTAGAAGCCATAGCCTCTTTGAACTTAATTTCAAAGAGGTCCATTTCAGCAACGATAGGCTGTCGTATTTTGGCAACGGTTTGCACGTACTGTGTCGGGAAATTTAGGATTCTAAAGGTATCAATTTATTCGCCAATTGCCCGCAAGCAGCATCGATATCCTTTCCTCTTGAGCGCCGTACGGTCACCGTAATTCGTGCGCGTTCTAGGGCCTTTTTATACGCCTCTATCACTTTATGATCTGCGGCCTCGAAATTACCGAAATCGGTAGGGTTGTACTCAATGATATTCACTTTAGAAGGAACGCGCTTGCAATAAGCAACTAAAGCATCAATATCTTCTTGTGTATCGTTAATCCCTTTCCAAATCAGGTACTCAAAGGTGATTTTTGAGCGTGTCTGTTGGTACCAATATTGAAGTGACTTCTGCAGGGTCTCTAGGTCAAACGAGGTACTGAAAGGCATGATCTGATTACGCACTTTTTCTCGGGCTGAGTGCAGTGAAACAGCCAACTGAAAGCGTGGATTTTCATCAGCTAATTTCTCAATCATCTTCGGGACTCCAGAGGTAGAGATAGTGATCCGCTTCGGAGAAAGGCCTAGCCCTTCAGTAATGCGCTCCACCGCGGCTATCACATTCTTGTAATTCATCAATGGCTCTCCCATTCCCATAAATACGATGTTCGAAAGCGGTCTTCCGAAATACAACTGACTTTGGCGATCTAAAGCCATCACCTGATCGTAAATCTCATCAGGGTTCAGATTGCGCATACGTTTCAGTTGAGAGGTCGCACAAAAAGTACAATCCAAACTGCATCCTACCTGGCTTGATACGCAAGCAGTACTGCGTGTTTCTGTCGGGATCAGGACAGATTCTACGGTTAACCCGTCGTGTAGCCGAATGGCATTTTTTATCGTTTGGTCTGAACTGCGCTGTTGACGGTCTACGGCAATATGGTTAATGACAAAGTGGGCATCTAAAAGTGCTCGGGTCGTCTTTGAGAGGTTGGTCATCTCGTCAAAGTGATGGGCACCCTTTTGCCATAGCCATTGATAGACCTGATCTGCTCTAAAAGCTTGTTGATTATGCTCTGAAAAAAACGCTTGTAACGCTCGAAGATCTAGCGCACGAATATCTCGTTTTGTCGCGTTTTCAGCTGACATTCTAAAGAATCATCATCGCGTCACCATAAGAGTAGAAGCGATACTTCTCTTTCACTGCTTCTTCATAAGCATGCACGACCATATCATGATCTGCAAAGGCCGATATCATCATGAGTAGCGTAGACTTCGGCAAGTGAAAATTGGTGATCATGCGATTGGCAATCGAGAAATCGTAAGGAGGAAAGATGAACTTGTTGGTCCATCCGTCAAATGGATTTAGCATACCGTTAGAAGAAACAGAACTTTCTAAGGAACGCATCACCGTAGTTCCTACGGCACACACATTTCTCTTCGCCAATTTAGCGTTGTTTACAATCTCAGCCGCCTTCTCATCAATCTGCATTTCTTCACTGTCCATCTTGTGTTTAGAAAGATCCTCTACTTCAACCGGATTGAAGGTGCCTAACCCAACGTGCAAGGTGATTTCTGCAAAATCAATCCCTTTAATCTCAAGGCGTTTCAGCAAATGCTTAGAAAAGTGCAGACCCGCAGTAGGCGCAGCGACGGCTCCTTCGTATTTTGCATAAATCGTTTGATAACGCTCTTCGTCTTCTGGCTCTACATCGCGCTTGATGTATTTAGGAAGTGGTGTCTCTCCTAACGATCTCAGTTTCTTTCTAAAATCGGTGTACGATCCGTCGTATAAGAATCTCAGGGTACGCCCTCTAGAGGTAGTATTGTCTATTACTTCTGCCACTAAAGAGTCGTCATCCCCAAAATACAGCTTGTTTCCAATACGAATCTTTCTCGCAGGGTCAACCAATACGTCCCAAAGGCGTTGCTCTTGATTGAGTTCTCTCAATAAAAACACTTCGATACGCGCACCGGTTTTTTCTTTGTTACCGTAGAGGCGAGCCGGAAAAACCTTGGTGTTATTCAAGACCATTACGTCTCCTTCATCGAAGTAATCGATAACATCTTTAAACATTTTGTGCTCGATCTTTCCGCTGTCGCGATGCAACACCATAAGGCGTGATTCGTCGCGATTTTCTGCCGGATACTCGGCTAGTAATTCATTAGGAAGGTTGAAATCGAAATTTGAAAGCTTCATACGTTCTGCGCTGCGTTAAGAGGGGCAAAGATACTATTGCAAAAACCCCAAAGTCAAGGGAATTTAGATTATTCTGCTTTTGATGTACAGTGAAAACCCAACGACTCAAGGTCTTTCCAAAAGTCTGGGTATGATTTTTCTACCACCATCGGATCTTCTACCGTAAGGGGTACACAGAGTGCCAAAGGTGCGAAAGCCATCGCCATACGGTGGTCATTATAGGTTGAGATGGTCGCCGAGACTAAGGCATCTTTACGCGGGTGAACCTCTAATGATTCATCGGTAATCGTTACTTGAACAGCGCACTTCTCGAGCTCTGCCTTCATGGCGGCTAATCGATCCGTCTCTTTTATCGGTAAGGTGTGCAATCCGGTCATCGTGCAATGCATTCCTAGACCGGCAGCAGTTACAGCGATCGTCTGAGCAATATCGGGGGCATCCCTAAGGTCGTAGGTTACCACCTCTTTAGCAGCTCCACTTTTGCGAAGGTGAACCGTATTCGCGTCAAAGCGCGTTTCAACACCGAAGTCAGTATATAGATCGGCCAGCACACGATCTCCTTGAAGGGAGTCATCCTTTAACACACTTAAGCGCAATGAGGTACCTACAGGAGACAAGGCCACAATGCTGTAGTAGTAGCTTGCAGCACTCCAATCAGATTCTACAGCCAAGGACTGATCGTCGATGGTGTTTTTGTTGAAAATTCGAGCACCCTCTGAATTCAGTTCGGTCGGTACCCCTATGGACTCCAACAGTTTTAGTGTCATTTTGAGATAAGGGATAGAGGTCAGTTCGCCCTCAAAACTTAAGGACAGACCCTTTTGAAATTTAGGGGCAACCAAACACAAAGCCGACAGGTATTGACTACTGACATCAGCTCTCATACTTAAACTCCCTCCCTCTAAAGCCTTGCCTTTTATCTGTAAAGGCGGAAATCCTTCGTTTTCGACATACGCTACATCAGCACCCAAGGTTCTCAAGGCATCGACTAAAATTTTAATCGGTCGCTGCTTCATTCGTGCGCTCCCCGTTAGGAGAACATCTGCACCCTCAAGGGTCGCAAAATAGGCAGTTAAGAAGCGCATCGCGGTGCCTGCATGGTGAATATCAACCGTGCCACTAGTCTTTGAAAGTCCCTCTTTCATCATGGCCACATCATGCGCATTTGAATCGTTCAACAGCTCAAGATTAGGGTAGAATGCCTTCAATAAAAGCACACGATTCGTTTCGCTTTTAGACCCCGTTAACGTTAGGTGTTGTTGCGCTATGGGCTGTACTCCATGCACCTGCAATGCCTTCATGATTTTAATTTAGGATTGTTGTGATGCCTGTCGTGATCACGACTTGATTTGTGTTCTAATTTTCTATCAAAGGCTGCTTGTAAATCTACCCCAGTTTGATTGGCAAGACAGAGTACTACAAATAAAACATCTGCTAGCTCTTCACCTAAATCGATTTCTTTATCCGATGGCTTTTCGCTTTGTTCTCCGTAGCGTCTTGCGATGATACGAGCCACTTCACCTACTTCTTCTGTAAGCTGCGCCATATTGGTCAACTCGTTGAAATAGCGCACGCCGTGTTCTTTGATCCAGCGATCTACACGCTCTTGAGTAATCGTTATTGCATCCATTATTCCTTATTTTTTGTATCCATGATTAAAGTAACCGGACCATCGTTCACTAACGAGACTTTCATATCGGCCCCGAACACTCCGCGCTCTACAGATGTACCTAAACATTCCTCTAAACAAGAGGTGAAAAACAGGTATAGGCGTTCTGCGTGCTCTGGCCGTGCTGCATTTATAAAAGAAGGACGGTTTCCTTTTTTAGTAGCCCCAAACAAGGTGAATTGAGAGACGACCAAGACCCGACCGCCTACCTGACTAATATCGAGATTCATTTTACCTTCTTCGTCGCTAAAAACACGCATCTGAGCTAATTTGGAGGCCAACCATTGGGCATCTTCTTCTCCGTCTTCATGCGTGACGCCTAGGAGTAGCATGAATCCGTTTTCGATAGCTCCAACTATCTCACCTTCTACCTCAACAGAGGCGCTAGAAACCCGTTGAACGACTGCCCTCATTGTCCGTAATTATCCGTTCGATAGGGACCCTCAGGGTCTGTGAGTAATCCGATATAGCTGTCGTAGCGGCTTTGAGCGATGTCACCGCGCTCAAGCGCCTGTTTTACCGCGCAATTGGGCTCATTGTCGTGAAGACAATTGTGAAACTTGCAATCTGATTTCAGGGCGAAAAACTCTTTAAAGTAATCGGCTATTTCATGACGCTCTAAAGTTGCAACACCAAATCCGCGTATGCCTGGAGTGTCAATGATTCTTCCACCAAAACTAATATCAAACATCTGAGCAAAAGTAGTAGTGTGTTGTCCTTGTTGATGCTGTTCAGAAGTACTTGAGGTTTTCAAATCTAGGTTGGGCTCAACGGCATTGATGAGACTTGACTTTCCTACTCCTGAATTTCCGGCAAAAATGCTGGTCTTTTCTTTCATAAGTGCTTTGAGTTCTTCACACCCCAATCGGCTTTTTGCACTTGTTTTTAGCGTTTGATACCCTATTGAAGCATAGACATCTAGTAGCTCTTCGGCTTTCATGACTTCGTCTTCTTCATAGGTGTCCCACTTATTAAATACCAAGACCACCTCAATGTGATAGGCGGCAGCGCTCACCAAAAAGCGATCGATAAATGCCGCATAAGTGAGCGGATTTTTTAGGGTGATCACTAAGAAGATCTGATCTATGTTGGCCGCAATCACATGCAATTGCTTTGAAAGATTTACCGATCGACGAACGAGGTAATTCTGACGAGGTTCAATAGCGGTAATCACACCGACCTCTTCATCTCCAATGACCTCTGTAGAAAAAACAACCCGGTCACCTACGGCGACAGGGTTGGTAGATTTTATGCCTTGAATACGAAACTTGCCCTTGATGCGGCAGGCGTACTCAAGTCCGTCGTCAGACTTGACCTGATACCAGCTACCGGTTGATTTATAGACAAGTCCGTACATTCAGCCTATTGCTTCATGATCTTCTCTTGATGACGGATTGATTCTTGGTGAATACTCTTAAAGAGTTTCAACACAAACTCCTCGCTCAATCCACGCTGCTCTCCTTCAAGAATCATGCGTCCGAGAATTTCATTCCAACGATTAGACTGTAAAACCGCCACGTTGCGGTCTTTTTTCAATTGACCGATCGACTTGGCTACCTTCATTCTATCACCCATGGTGTCAAGCAACGAAGAATCTAATAGATCGATTTTAGAACGCAATTGGTTTAATGCAGCGTGAAATTCTGCCTCATCGTCTCCTGGCTTACGCACTTTTAACGTCTTAAAAATCTCGATAAGACGCTCTGGCGTAACCTGTTGAGCAGCATCACTCCAGGCGTTGTCAGGATCACAGTGCGTTTCAATCATTAAACCTTCAAAATTTAAATCGAGTGCAGTTTGTGACACGTCAAAAATGAGGTCACGACGTCCAGAAATATGACTAGGATCATTGATGATCGGAAGGTCAGGGAACTTAGACTGTAAATCAATGGCGATCTGCCATTCAGGAAGGTTCC
>Ga0181577_10000840_pt1 | contig 24649 bp, 47 predicted proteins | sample 101ome_21_FD_132468 | JGI IMG/M metagenome (GOLD analysis project Ga0181577, IMG submission 132468) | Coastal salt marsh microbial communities from the Groves Creek Marsh, Skidaway Island, Georgia - 101413BT metaG (megahit assembly) | ecosystem: Environmental > Aquatic > Marine > Intertidal...
CTTCAAAGGGATTGGCTCTACGTTTGTCTTTTATCGCTAGGGCTAGTTTTACATCATACCATTCAACTTGCCTAAGTAGACCTTTGCTTGCCAAGCCAAAATCAAAAATTCCGCTTTTATTTCTAGTGGCAATTAATTTACGCTTGTCAAATGCGCCTCCCGTATCAATGTTTGCGCTTAAATCTTTAAAATTATCCTTAAACTCCGTTAGTGTTTCGGGGCTGTTGTACGCAGTTAAATTCTGAAATTTTAGTGAATCCTCTGTTTCGCCACCACCGTACCAAGCAACATCTCTTACCTTTCCGCCTGGAAATTTATTGTCGTATCTTTCGCGAGCATCGTTAGGTAATTTGCTATAATTTTCTTCGCCTTTTGTGAAAAAATCAATAGCGCTATCAGCAGTTACAAAATAACTTGGCTTACGACTACTTACGCTAATAACTTTTTTTTGTGCCACTAGAACTATTATTTTGGCAGATACACGGCTTCTATCGTGTTGTTGTAAGCTTCAATTAGGCGTTTCGCCTCTTTTTTGTCAGCGTCACTATCAGTTAGAATTGGCAATCCTTCAGCGTTAAATTCGTATGTTTTAGCCTCACGTTTTGCTATTTCGCCAACAAACTCATCATATTTCATTTTTTCTTTCAGCAAAACTTGTTGATTTGCTGTAAACATTTTCAAAAATGAATCTACACTTACTTTCAATGATTTTGGCTTTGTAATCGCTTTTGGTTCAGGAGCAGCTTTTGCCTTAATGTAAGTTAGGAATGTCGCTTGCATCGAATTAAGAATCCGCATTGAAACGAAGCCGCGACCAGCAAAAGATTGACCACCTTCGCCCTCGTTAATTGCCTCTCTAAGAAGCATCATATAATTGAAAATGAACAACATCCCAGGCATTTGGCTTGCCTCGTAGCTGTAATCTGCGAACACCTTGTAAATATTTCCAGCAAATCTATCTTGTAGCGACAAATCTTGTTTAAAGTTGGCTTCGTAGTCAGGATCAGCTTCATTTAGCGGAGCATTACCGCTACCGTATATGTACAGATTTTTCATCTCAAGCATTTCGCCACGACCGTTTTTCATCGTAGGCCTTCGCAAAGTGCCATCGGGCTTGACTCCTAACTTTCCAACTTCTGATTTTGACGACAATGCAGCGTTCAAAACCCCAGCCGTATTAGGATCTAGCTTAGGCAACTCATCAAGTAGTAAAATGCAACCATTGTACTTCGTTCCATCTTGACTTTCGTTGCTCCAAGCCTCTTCAAGAACACCTTTTTGATAGCCCTCAATCGTTTGACCTCCAATGATTTCACTTGGTGATGTAAATTGGTTACAGGACAGCACTAATTTTTTCCAGCCCATAAAGCTTGCCAGCGTACCAGCGATGAAAGATTTACCAGTACCAGCAGCGCCATACAAATAGCTGTTTAGGTTAGCCGTTAGGTCGCTCAACATAACTTGAAATAACGGTCTTTCGTATTGCGCTGCATTGCTTTCACCGCCCTCGCCTGGCTCTCCGCTTGGCAATGTCAAATCTAATTTTACGGTCTGCGTAGCGCCTATCATTTGCACTACGCCTTCGTCCAATTGGTCAATTGAAATTCGTAAATTATCTAACTCCGCGTTAATACGCTGATTAGCAATTTTTTCAACCTCTGCTTTATTTGTGCCGCCCCCTTCGCTATCAATTAGCTGCTGTAAGACCTTTAGCGTTTTTTCTAGTTCTTCCATACCTTATTAAGAGCTTGTGTTGCCTGAGATAGTTACAGGGCTGAGTTCAGAAAAATATTTTGCTTCGTTTGTGTCAAAATTTAGCGTGTAGACCTCGCTAAACGTAGCGCCTTGCTTGTGCAGCAAAGTTACAACAACTAAATTGTCTAACGCTTTTTGCCAACCCAAGTCGTATTTTGAATTTGCTGTAAGTAAATTATACTTACCCAAATCGCTACGCAATGGATCGCGCACTACGTGTTTGCCGATTTCAGGATGAGAAAATTCAAAAATTTTGTCTAGAAAATTAGCCCTCAGCAATAGCCGCTTTTGATTAGGCATTCCAGCACTTGCCTTTTTTGTCACTAGAAGTATAACAGCTACTAATGCAACTGCAAATATTATAGTTATTGTTTCTTTCTTCATTATTTGTTTGTGTAATATTCTTTTTGAAATTCTTTAAAATCACGCTCCAATGAAAATATACGCTCCTGGTTGTTCTCCATCCCAATCTTTATTTCAATAACGCTGTTTAGCATATTTGCGTTTGACTTTTCGATGTTGTCAATTTTATCAAGAACGCGAATACCCACAAAAGCGGTTAAGCCGATAATTATCTTGGCGATTATATCAATTGCGTTTCGCATAATTTCTTTTTTTTCCATTTTCCTTTACACTTTTCCACGCATCTATGCCTAACAAAGCTGTGCCGTTTGCTAATACTGCTAAAATTATTCCGCTGTCAACATCATACCAATGTAAACCGCTAATTACAGCCATCGACAACCCAAGCGCATATGTAATCGCTCCAATAATTCGTTTACTAACTTTTTGCCTCATAACACTATGTTTCCTTCTTCATCAACATCGGGAATAATACCGTACTCTGCTAATCTCGCAAGCCAAACATATTCGTCCGTTGTAATCTCCCAAACGTGAATTGTATCTGTTCGTTGGCCAGGATCTGTCCATCCGTAACCTAACACAGATGCTTTGTCTTCACCATCAAAGGTAATCCAGTAAGTTCTAACTTGTGGGTTTATTATGCTATTCATTACTTAGTTTTTAAACTCCACCGCCATCTGTTATTGTCCAACCGAAATTTGAAACAAGTGATGTTCGTGCTGTCTCTGCTGCTCCTCCAAGTGTGTATTGGCTGCCACCAAAATGTATGTTTATGGTGTACGGATATCCCGTGCCGCCTGACCACGTAGATTGCAAAGTAGCTTCCCATCCTGTCAGAAGATCGTCATAATTTGCAGTAGATAATGCGCTTGTACCTGACATGAAGTTCGTGAAACTACTTACAGATGTGATATCCCAAGCAGATAGGTCTTGATCAAATGAAGGATCACTTCCGAATGTGTTCTCCATATTTGTCACATTTTGGACATCCCACCCACTAACATCAGGGTTGAAAACAGGATTAGCTCCGAAAGCTGATCTAAAACTTGTTACACCACTTGTATCCCAACTGTCCAGACCAATGCCCGTAAAAGCATTCATTATTGCAAATGCCAACTCATTGAATGATCCTTGGACAGTCCATCCTGCCAGAGAGCCATTAAATGCGCTGGCATTTCTCATAAATTCATACCAATCCGTCACATTCCGAACATCCCAAGAATCGAGATCCTGATTAAAAGAAGTTGCGCGAAGGAACATCCTTTTGAGATTTGTAGCGTTTGACATATCAAACAAATCAAGTGGCTGATTGAAAGAAGCCGCTCGATTGAACATAGATTCAAAGTTAGTACCTAATCCTGTATCCCAACCGTTGACTGTCCCATTGAAGTTGGTGCAACTTGCAAAACAACTTCTGAATATAGTTACGGCACTTGTATCCCAATTGGCGAAATCTTCATTGGTCAATGATGTGCAAAGGTAAAACGCACCATCCAAAGACGTTCCTATATTTGGCGCATCTGGTGCTGATATTGTTAGGTTTTCACAGCCACTAAACACTTGCGCATCTCCTACACTTGAGAATTTAAAGACTCCCCAATTGCTTATATCTGTTATTTTTCTTCTATCTCCCGTGAATCGAAATCTCCAAGCATCAAACACATCTCCGCTTATGGTTATAGTATAAGTTCCACTGCTTGCATAAACGTGCGTTCGGTTAGCATAACTTAAGGAGTCTGAATTACCATCGCCCCAATCAATAGTACCATTATAAGTACCACTTGATTCCAATGGAAGAACTACCGTGTCTGATGCACTACCTGCTTGTGTTGTGTCCCAAGTCGAAATGAAGTCAGGACTGACAACCTCGCCACCACTATTACCTGGCAAAACTCGCTTTATAACGGAAGAAAAATTATAAAAATTTCTTCCAATTACACGGTGTGACGTATATCTTGATTTTTTGCTGGAGCCCATTTTACTTCAAAAACCATAATATCCAATGTATAGTGGGAGTATTAGCATCCGCGCTTGCTATTTTAATGGTAGACAACTCACTTTCGTAGATTTCGACAAAATCTCCATCATACAACGGAATACCATTTGCGCTTGTTGGGTTAACGCCTGAGTAGGTGTAGTAAGCAATTGGCTCTGCGCCACCCGTTTGACTTGCATTTTTAACCATTCTAAATTGCGCAGCATTAGCACTTGAGCCCGTGTATAGCGTAGTGCCGCCCCCTGTGGCTGGCGCTGTTTCTATGCCTTGATCTACAAATGTCTTCTGCGTATAACCAGCTACCTTAATCATCCTAAATTACTTAATTCGTTAAAAGTTGGTGCGGAATTACCATAATTCCACACTATATCTTGTGTTTTGGCAGGATCAACGTCTAAATGAATAAAGGTGCGACCCCAGCCAATCCTTCTTATTCCTACTTCTATTGCAGCACTTGCTATAGCTGTTTTCTGATTTTCAGTTATTGCCGCGATGTCTGCTGCTAATCCTTTCGTATGACTGCTTCCCAAAACTCCACCAACAGCACTATTGTGCGACTCCGTTCTATAGCCCGATGTTATGATAAACGGAAATCCAGCAATTTCTCTAGCCGCGTCAAGCTTGTAAATAAAAGCCTCATCCATATGCTTTTCCCCACTACCAGGCTCGTCAGGGCTGTCAAATTCTGAAAAATTAAAATACTTAAAAGGACTTTTCATTCTCTCAATACTATAAGCGCCAAGCTTTGTTAGGTAATAGGCAGCTAAACCAGCCGCCAGCGCCAATGTTAGCTGCCACCATTTCATTTATTTTTTCAAAACAAAATACGCAATCAAACCACCTACAATAACAATAACAGCAACCCATAAGCCATATTTTTCAAGAAAGGTTGGCTCTAATGTTGCCTCGACTTCCTTTTCAGAATCTACAACAGAAAACGGACTATTGCCGTCTGCAATACCTACCATAGTTGGCGTATTATTTGACGGCTTTTGTTTGAACGCCACACGCTCCATATTTGGATTATTTGATGCGCCACTTGTCTTACCACTCGTGCCGCACGGTCGGAATTGTGATATTCCAATCCAACCCCAATCGCCTGAATCGTTATACCCCATATAGCCGACTTGCTCTTGACACCCTTTTGATGTATGAAATCTTCTAACTGTAGCCATTTTTACATAATTTTTATCATAACCAACAAACCAGCAATCAGCGCCCAGCGGACGCAGCAATTTTCTTGTTGTTTTTCCATTTTACTTACCGCTTAACAAGTTAGCCGCCATTATTGCGGAAAAAATGATAAAAAACAAGGTTATACTTTTACCCCATTTTTCATCGTTGCATTTTGAACACGCCATTTTTATTCTTCTAAATTTTGCAAAATTTTAATTGCGTCAGGCTCTTGAGGCTCATCCAAGTAGCTGCAAGTTGATTCGTTCACTAAAGCTTGAATTTGGAGTTCGCTCAAGACCTGACTAACAATTGTTGGGTTTTTTAACCCTCTCCCTCTGTGCTGCCGTTGGTTACGCTTTTTTTTTCGTACAGATCATAACCAAGCCAAGCGGCTAGGAATAGACCAACATACATTGCGTAAGTGTAGCGTTTTGTGTACAACAAAAACGCTCCAATAGCGGCAAGGGCAAATGGTGCAACTGATTTCATATCGCTCATTTTTTTGCTCTTTTTGTGGTTAATATTCGGGTTAATTATCCTTAATGCAACTCAGGGTGTGCGTCTCTATTGTTGTCTAAATAATCGTGAACATAGTAAGCTACAATTGCAGTTACTACAATTACTATTGCTAATTGTCCAATTTTCATCTTAAAACAACCGTTGATTTTTCGTTGGGAAACTTGAATTGATTGTCTTGTCCACTCGCAAGAACGGTTTCGTTCAAGGCTGTTACGGTTGTTCCGTTGCCTGTTTGCGCAATCATATTTTCTCCAACCTCTCCATTGTCGCTATCCTCTTCAAAAATATCGTCAAGAATTTCACGCGCTGGTTGCGCAACAAAATAGTTGTACAAAATTAATGACGCAATAATAGTAGCTATAAGTTTGATGTTTGTATTCATAATGTTTGGTATTAAAATCTAAGTGTAATTGAATTATTTTCTAAAATTTCATTAACGTCTTCTACCCCATCGTAAGACCAGCTATCTTCTCGCTGTAATGTTTGCGGCAAATTTAAGCTGGCGCTAGGTATGCCAAATATGTACAATGTCCGCACTCCGTATGCGTTGATTAGCTGCTTTACGTCTGTATCGTTGCGCATTTGCTGAAATACTTCTAGCACAGCCGCCCAATCACTACCCGTGTAGTTAAACGCTTCGTATATACGATCAGCCCAAATATTGTACTGCTCTTTGTCAAAGCTTAATTCGCTTTCGTCTATGTCAATGGTGCTGTCTTCGCCCCCTGTGCCTTGCTGTATTCCTCCTGAAGGGTTACGAAAAAATTCAATTATTTTGTCGCTCAGAAAGTATATCAGTATAAGAATTACAATAATCCCTACACCGTACAAGGCAATAGTTGTCTGTTGACTTTTTGTGATTTTATCTAACATTATTTTTTCTTGTACGTACCTGGCTCTTGCGCACCACTACCTGGATGTGGTTTGTCGGTTACAATCCAATGCGATGTTTTATCCCAAGCTTGACTAGGCGTTAATACTTCGGTAACTTCCGCTAAACCGTTAATTGACTTATACTGTGCATTACCGTTATCTTGCACAATATCTATTACATCGCCAGCTTTCACACTTGGCTTATGAGACAATCTAAATGCAAGTGTTTTGGCACTAGTGTCGCCAGCCCAATCTGCACGACCGTAATCCTCATATGGTCGTTTTCTTCGGCTATAAAAATACCAAGCCGCTACTCCAGCAGCTAGTATAATTACTATGATAATTATTGCTTTTTTCATTTTCTAAAAAACATTATGATCGCTATTAATACTACAACGCCCATTACCATAGGAATTATAGGCAAGCTTGTTGATACTCTTGGTGGTCTATAATTGTCTTCAGTTTCACTACTGCCTTCTCCTTTAGATACCTCATCAAAAAAATCATAATCTGTCAAGTTGTTGTCACGTTCAATTGCGTAATTAAGGCAGTCGTCAAACCGCTCTCTATTCGTGCTGTTTTCTCCTACAAAATTCCAAGTGCCAACATCTGCGCCTTCCTCTAACGGCACAAAGCCAAATAATCCTTCTTCATATTGGTCTTTTTTTGAGACGAAATTTATTCCAAAAATGCTACCAATTTTATTGTATTCTCTCACATACTTGCCGTTATCACACGCTCCTGTTACGGTTTCGGTGTAAATCCCACGACCCTTGCGCCACGTAGGATATTGGTCTGATTTAGCCCACCCACTCATTTAAAAAAATTTTTGATGTTTAGAAACACAATCATTGCTATTGTAACAATTAGCACTAAACGTATGATGGTTTTGTAACGGTAATCGACAAGGTATATATCGGGTAAGTTTTCCTGAAAAATGCGCCCACCACAAGTATTGACACGGCCAGCGCCTTTAATGACCATAACCCCAGCTTGCAAGCCTTGAGGGCAGTCGCTATTTACATTTTGCTCATCAGTTGGCAATAGATAATAACCACTAGCTGTGTCAGGGTGGTCAAGATTAACCTCTTGCCCTAGCGTATTTATACCGATATTCATTAAGCGATATAAAAAATCAAAATTCCTAAAATTATTGCAGCTAGTAATATATAATCCAATGCAAAACTACTGCGTCTATCAATAACAACACCTGGACAACTACGCACCACGTTGTTTGTTAGTGTGTCGGGTACTAAGCCAGCTACAATGCCCCCCACAACAGGAACGCTGTCTGAGACAGATTGCCTAAACATATCGCCAAACGCATTTTTATCCTCGTCTCGCGTTACCCAAACTTCACTATCCGTACATCTGTCTTTTATCTGTGACATTATTTGCGAAATTGTCTAATCATTAAATAAACGGTTAGCGACAATAATAAGAGGGCTGCAATAGCGATGCTAACTTGTTGATTATCGACATTAGTGCTTTCAACTACCACGTCATCATAATCAATAGAAAGATCGCGTACATTTTTATTTGCGGCAATGTTGCCAAAAATGATACCGATTCCGCCACCAACCGTGTCTAACGCTTGCTGATAGCCTCCACCGCTTTGCAATCCATCTCCTATTTGACTCACTACTTTCTAGTCGCTAATATTGCCACCACAATTAATAAGGCTACTCCGCCAATAATAACATACATCATTGTGTTGTTATCAGGCATTGTGTCAGGAACACCATCAGTAACATCAGTTACGGGTTGTGAGCTAGCACCTGGCTGCCCTTGCGCTGAGTCAATAACACCGCTAACGCCTCCGAATATCTCGCCAATTACATCACCCCAATTAATATCGCTGTACCAAGTATCGCCACTATTACCACCGCCATCGCTTGACTTTGGTCTTGCTGGCATCTTACCGCCTAATATTGCTTCATCATAACCGCTTGGAAAAACCCCAAATTGATAAGGAACGCTTCCAGCAAGCTGCATTGCCTGTTGTCTTGGTTGACCACCAGCGTTGTACATCCGAACCAACTCAGTTATCATTTGATTAACTGAACTATCGCTGTAAGTGTAGCCCCAAGATTGGAAAGCGTTTGACAGAGCAACAGGGTTATTCTCAGCGACCAACGTAAACAAGTCTTCCGGACTTCGCATATCGTTTCTTAGTGCTGCTTTTTCTGCTTTCGTCATTTCTTTAAATTTTTAAAAATAAAAGACCGACCACCGACTTTTGCGGCAATCGGTCTTTACCTAAACAATAAACTATCTTACTGAACAACAGCAGATGGCAACATTGTCCATTGCGTAATTGTAGCACTAGCAGCGCAAGTAATAAATACTGCGTTAAACACATCTAGCACTATACCTTGTCCTGAGAAATCTAACGTCAAAAGAAGCGCGTTTTGCTGCGTATTTCTTTTCGACAACAGAACCGTGTTCTGAATTGGTCGTGTCGCAAATGAGCCACCGTGATTTACGGATCCATAGTCAATTGCTGAATTGAATTGAGAAGCAGCGCCTACTTCGTAGTTTACTAGCCCTACTTCCATACCATTACGTAGCAAGTCATTAAGAACCGTGTTTGTGTACGGTGTACCGCTATCATAATTGGTAATTGCAGCGTAAGAAGCTTGAGAAGCAACTGCGCCTGTGGCGTCTCCTAGCTTGATGATTTCAGCACCTCCTGAAGCTGATGTGTGCGTGAACGACACAGGGCTGTTAAATCCTAATGATGGACGTCCAACGCCTCTAATGTGAGATTCAGGGCCGAATGTCTCAACGGACTTGCCTTGTACTTGTATTCTTGAGCCTAGTGCTGCCTCTGCTTGACGAGCAACACCAGCGTATTTTGAAATTTTTGCTTTCATATCTAAATTTTGATTAAGGCACAAAACTCAGACACTTTTACAGCAAAATCTACAACCACTACAGATTTGCGCCCTACCAATTTATTGTGGTTCACTTCAGGGCAAAAAAAAACCGCCAAAATTGGCGGTTTACAAATTTTATACTTGCGGATATTAGTTCAAGCTTGTGTCGCTGATGCTGGAAATTTTTTGTGCCTCCAGGTATTCGGCGCACTCATCCTGTAGTTTCCAGTAAACTTTTTCATCAGCGTGAGTAATGCGATTTTCAACGATTAATTCCTGTAGCATTGCTAAAGTTATCATTGCAAATGCAAACTCTTTTTCACTCTTGATTTGGGTTTTGATTTTTATAGTACTCATTTTTCTGTTTTTTATGGTTTACTTACTTTATTCAAATCTCGTGCCAAACTGTAATTTACTTCGAAATAGCTAATTTCTGTGTTAGGTAGAATAAACATTTCTACCGCGTCAATTGGAAACCCTCGTTTTTTAGCCATATTTTGCATAACTGCTGATTTTCTCAAGTACGACCAATTTTCCTTGACGCTTCTAAGTGGCAAATAAAATTTCATAATAATCATTTTTCTGTTTTTTCGTGTGTACGATTATACGCTAAATTTGTTACATATGAAATTTTTACGCAAAACCAAGTATTACGATAATTTTGCAAATTAGACTAATCACACTCGGCAACACGCCGCATAGCTTCTCTAACTAACGCTTTCATTTCTGAAATCATAGCCGCATTTTCTTCAGGAATTAAGCTATGGTAAAACATATATTTAAACACACCGTTTTCAACACATTTTTCGTCAAATTCCTGTTGCAAATTTTTTAGAGATTCGACCTTGTGCATATCGCAAGGTGCGCCACAATAAATGTCTACATCAACGTGCATATCTGTGTCTATCAACTCGTTAATAATTGACCACTCACTACCCTCAATGTTGTACTTCAGAACCGTTATTTTAGGCTGGTGCAACTCTTTTAGCGTGTTAAGTAAACTGCTCATCCTAATTGTTTGCACATTCCAATAATCGTCCAAATCAATATTATCTTTTGAGTCAAATAGGCTGCTTCCGTGACCATTGCTAGATTTGCTATTGTATAGTTTTGCAATTGTCGTATGACAGCTAACGGCTACTGGTAACACTATTACGTTTGTTTTGCTAAATTTTTCAATTAGCCCATCTGTGTATGTTGGATTTGGTTCGATTGCATACATAGCACTTCGCAAGCCTAATGACCGACAAACTTCAGTCATCATATCTATTTCCTTTGCATCTCTGTGTGAGCCGCAATCAATAAAAAGTATGTCAATCATTTTGAAACGTGGTTAGCGACAAATTCATAATTTATAAAATTACGCGCCCAAGCCTGTTGTACTTCAGCTATAAATTTTAGGACTTCAGGATTTTGTTGAAAAAAGTCAATCGCCTTGTACAACTCTTGCTCGCTTTGAAACACCTGTATTGGCGCTTCGGGGTATGTCTCTTCGTTGTAATTTCCAATTTCTCCCTTCGTTAGCACTACTGAACCTAACAGCATTGCCTCTAGACCACTCTTGCCAACGCCCCCCATATATCCGTAATCGTTGTCAGGGGGTAACTGGTCAACAAACAAGTGTGACTTTGATTTCTCTAATAAACACTCTTTATAACTTGCGTCTGTTATTAGGCTGTATGTTGCATTATTGTTATTGGCAATATATCTGTTAATAGTTTCGGTAATTTGAATTGTTCCCTTTTGATTTGTTTTGGACTTCACGCCTGGGCTATGGCAAATTGTAAATTTTTGATTTTTTACAACTTCTATATCATCAATCTCAATTGGCTGATAATATATTTCCGTTGGCAATCCAACCCTGTAACGCATTAAGTCTTGCATTGCGTAGACTTTTGCACCTACCTTTTCAAATTCTTCGTTTAGCCTCTGATAATTGCGTACATAATAAGTGTCGGTAAGTATTACCTTAATTGGCATTGCACTTTTTTTGCTGAAATCATAATTCAAGCTTACAAATAGCATATCCCAAGCGCTTGCGCCAACTACAATTATCTCGTCAGGCGCACTTACACCAGCTACAGGTGTATCATACCCTTGATTTTCCAAATACACAACTTGGTCTTTAGGAATTTCTATCCTTTTCCAAAATTCTTTTTCGTCTTTCCGCGTAAACATAGCAGACATTTCGTGACCATTTTTGTACAGCGCGTTTAATAGGTTTCCAGCCGCGCCAAACGAAGGGTCTTCGGCAAGCATTAAAAATACTTTTTTCATTATCCGTGTGTTTTTCTGATTCGTATTACTTTATTGACTATTGCGTTAAATGTGCCTATTTCAATGTCATTGTCTTCGGCTAGTGCTGGCAATATTAGTTGGTCGCGTCCACACACCCTTAACCGATGCGCTATTTTGTCTGTGAACTCCCGATACTTTTTATAGTTCCCACACAATGCCGCCCCCGAAAATGCAATTATGCCGTTTTCATAAACAGGACTTGGCTCTTGCGCGCCAATGTGCATATACTCTCGGTTTACATAATCGGTTAGCTGATTTACCTGACCTTTTTTTTGCGCAACGCAAGCTTGGAATTCCTCCCATATATTGTGACGATTGATGTGTTTGCGTGTGTGTAATACAATTTTAGATTGCGTCAAGTAATCGTCTAACTCAGCTAAATCGCCTACAATTTCACAATTGGCGTCTATATACAAGTAATTTTGGTTTCTGCGCCGATGAAAATTTTGCCATCCAACCCATTTTGCTTTTTTTGCGTTAAAATTATCGCATCCGTAGCGTTCTGTTCGATATGCGCTCCAATCTGTGCCGTTAACGCAACTTGTGTCGTCTGTATAACAGATATTCCAGCAATTCGTTTTTATATTTTTTACGCTATCATATGGAACGCTCGTTAGCTTATCATAATTTCCAAAATTCGCGGTGTATATTATCATAGCTGCTGAACTATAATGTATGATGTTTCTGCAACAATAATCGCGCTTGCAAACACAATTACTATGGTTTTCCAAGCATTTTTAAACCAAGCTTTTATTGCTTCTTTTTTACTGATTTTCGTAGCAATTGTGTCTATTTCTTCAAAAATATTTTTTGTCTCTTTTGACTTGTCTAATGCCTCTTGTAATAAGTATATTTTTTCACGCAACTCATCCGCCTGAATGTTTCTAATCTCAACTTCCTCCAAACACCCCTTATAACTTACCACTACTTGTGCAAGTTTTATCATTGTCGGCTGATCTGTTATATAACGATAATGTTCTGCAATCGGCAACTCAATTGCTACACCTGGCTCAATTGAGTTGATAGAGTAATTCTGTGACCACGCGAGACAGGCTGTCGCCATACAGATTGCTAACAATATTAATTTCTTCATTTTTTTGCTGAATTATGTTTTGTAAAGCGCTATCTATTTGAGATATTTTTTTGTCTCGTCTTGCAATCTCCAACTCAAGATTATGCACCTCCCTCCACTTTGCGAAATAACTTTCTTTGGCAACCTGAAGCTGTATTTTCTGCTTGTCTATTTGCTTATTTGTGTAATCAATATAGCTGTAAGCTATGAAACTCATACAAGTAATAAGCAATAATATTATTAGGTGTTTGGTCATAGCGCGTCTAGCCTTTTTTGCGTAACATTTTCTATATTGTAATCGGTATATACTTTCTGCTGCAAATTAGCTGCTAAATTGTGCGTCAACTCTTTATCGTTTGCCAACCTCTCAATTGCACTATGCCAATTACCATCTTTGACTTTTAGGCAATCAAACTCGTGTTGTAACTCAGCATAAGGCTGTAAATCCTCGCAAATAAAAGCGCAACCCATATGACCAGCCTCAATTGCTTTTAAATTGCTTTTGCAAATATTAAACTCTGTATTTTCAAGTGGTGCTAGAGCTACGTCTATGTGTTTATAATGCCACATATACATTTGAGGCGGTAGATACTCAGCGACAAAATGACTTCCAGCGCAAGCAATAATTTCGCGCATCTTGTCGGAATCTTCACACCTCTTTTGGTAACCGCACCAACCAATCGCAATATTGCTATTAGCCTTTCTAATTCTTTGCAAGCTTTCTTGCATTGTTTCAAGATCGTGCAGATGGTTATTGGCGCTGGCAACGTAGCCAAATCTATTAGCTTGCTCAATTGGGCTTCTATTTTGGCTGCTTACAATAGCATTAGGTATGTAATGCACGTTATTGTTTAGTCGCTGACATAATATGAGCAATTTCTTGCTTGCACACCAAACAACATCTGCATTTTTTATGCAAAACTCTACCTCTTCTGCGTAATTATTAGCCTGGCTTTCCGTGTAATTGCTATGATTTTTTGGAAATTTCCAATAATCGTCTATATCAAGTATTATTTTTAATTGCTGGCTTCTGCAATAGTCAAGCATCTCTTGTTGTCTTCCAGCAGTATAAGTATAGAGACTATTAAACACTATATGCGTAGCCAGCTTTGGCGTTTCTTGAAAGCCTAGAGGCAAAACAATGCTATTAGCCACAGCACTTGCTGGCGTTAAAATACGATGCAAGTTTACTCCATCGCTTATCGCGCTTGCCCAAATTATTTGAAAGCTATTTTGTGACATTTATGCCAAACATATACAAGACAAAACTTAAAACATATGCTATCATTCCAGCTAACGCGAAGCCTAATATTAAGCACAGCGCGCCTAGAGCATAAACTACGGCTGTAATAAATTTTTTCATTTTGGGACAGCCTGAGTCACAGGGTGCTTACCAAACTTATCAACGCCATAAAATTTATGATAACGACCTTCGCGCTGTGCGGCAACTTTATCAGCATTTGCGAGCCTTTGCCACTTATCTAAGTTAGTAGCCGCGCTTTTGCCGAAAATATTTTTCCGCTCTAACGGACTTCCGCTTGCTGGCGCAATATCCCAAAAATCCACAAATCGGCAAAACGCGGCTGGCACTTCCATCCAACTATGCGCGGTCGTAAACAAGTCAACACCAGCCTGTCTTTTTCTCTTCAAAAAATATCTTAAATCATCTTCAGGGTCGGGTGTAGCATATGTGTTTGGGTCGTCTAGCACCAACATATAATTAGTTAGCTGTTTTTTTTCGGCTAATTCTCGTAATATTTTAAAGGTGTGACCTTTTTCCCACCCAACTACCACAGCGCCTTTAAAATCTGTATGATTTTTCAAATTTTCTGCGTCTTTCACGCGCACAAATTGCGACCACGCATCTTCAGCACCTTCAGGATCAACAATAATAGCACGATCGCCGTTTTTTACACGCATCTTAATTAGATTAATAAGCCTTTCTGTTTTACCACTTCCTGGCTCTCCAATTACGCAAAACATTTTTGGTTGTCTCATTTCGTCTATTTTACCATTTTACTGCATCACTCCAATATGCCGCACTCATCTTGCCTTTTGCTATATTTTTTGCGTGGCGAGCCTTAAAACTATTTCTACGCTTTGCCTCTTCAGCGTTTTTTGGATTTTTTACGCCTCTCACACCTTGCTGACCAAATCGTATCAATTTTATTTTGCCCCCCTCTTTAGCAAGCACAATATGACTTTTATGAGGATGACCAGGTGTGCGTTTCGGCTTATTGTAGCCATCTAAATTGTATTTTTTTAATCGACTATCCATCTTTTTTAGGTCTGCCTCGTTTGGAATTCCTGTTGCTGTAAAATCCGCTTGACCACAACCACTTTTGCATAGTTTTTTGCGTTCTAAAATTGCCTTTTGCAATTCTGTAAACAACCCCTGTAGTTGGGTGTGTTTTAACCCACTCCTTCTTAGGATAGCCTCGCTCAATTGTGTAAGGAACTTTATCAATTGCATCTTGCCCCTTTCCGTTGCCTAAATCTTGTGGCGCTGGCGCTATGACTTCGCTAACTTCGCTTATGACATCTACTATTGCGCTAGTTTTTTTTTCAGAATTTTTTTGCGCGACCTCCTTCAGCATTTGTTGCTGCTGCTCATTTGGCTCTACAACATCACTAACTACTTCAGGCTGTCCATTTTGAGCAAAAACCTCAGTTAAATCTTCATCATATCCATCGTTATATAAATCGTCAACTGTCCGCTCGTCAATTACTTCCTCTTGTTGCTGTTGTCTATTTGTGTTGCCAAATCTGTTAAATGGAAATAAGTTTGGTAGCGTGAAAGTGCCTGACATAATTCTCATAAATGTTTTCCAAACTCCTACAACCAAATTTTCAATGTAGAGCATAATAATAACAGCGACTAAACCCTGTTGATCGCTCCAATTTGGTAGCACTCTTCGCAAAAATGCAAGCCAAGCAATCTTTAACTTATCTCTTCTACTAGGCTCTAGCTTAAATCTTTCAGGGGAATCCTCCGCGTGTAGGTATTCCAAAATGCGCGGCATTACCTCGTCTGTTAATTCGACACCAGCCCACGCAAATATGTCTAGCCACTCCTCGCTTAATTCTACACCTTCGCCTTCATCTTCAGCCTCATATTCATCTTCATATACAAAATTTTCAGAATTTTCTTCTCGCGTGTAACCTTCGCTTTCTAGAATAGCCTCATCATTAAAGTCGTTTGCCTCTAACTTTTGCCTAGCCCCTGTACTTGCTGACTCGCGCTTATCAGCTACATAGCCCAGCATATCATAATGCTCATCGCTAACAGGATTTACAAGCGCATTATCATTTGCATTATTTTCAGGCAATTTTTGTTCATTTTGAACTTGAACATCGTCTTTTTTTGCTGCGTCAGGTTTGCCAAATTCCATAAATTCTACTTGTATTTTTGAATTATTGCTACTGCTTTTTGATTGTCACGTAAACACGGTTGCCTATGTGCAGTTGCTATGTATTTTTTTGCCATCCTTTCAGCGTTTTCGTAAGCATCAATTTTTGCCCTATCCCCAGCAATTATAACATATTCCATTTTAGCGTCAATTGGTTGACCATTGTAAGCTATTTCACAGCCTATCTCTATATCCTCCACGCTATCAGTTACGCCTAAATGCCATACTTCGTGCAGCTTACCTTGTCGATTTAATTCGTTTAGAAAACGCTCTAATTGTTGCGGTGTGCCTCGCAATGATTTGCGGTAAGTAATCATTATTATAAACGCTGTCTATTTGCCTCATCTGCCCAATTTTGGCAAATCTGCTCGTCAGGATGTCCGTAGAACACTTGCACACCTTCGTCTGCTGGCGCTTCAATCACAGTCATACGATTGTTTTGCTTGACAACCACATATTTTTCCAAAAAATACTGATCGTGACGCTGACTTTTTATCAGCTTTGGCTTTTTTGCTTCGCCAGCATCTGATAACTCAATATCATTTTTGGCAATATCTAGCAATTCTTCGATTGTATGCTGAGATAGCACTTGGTCAATAATTGGGTTATCGCCATCGCGGTGGCGTAACGCAACCCATTGCACCAATATGCTACCTTCTCTTAGTGTTGGAAATGGCACAACCTCTATTACATCGTCACGAACGTAGTCAAGGTCGTCTAAATTATGCTCATTGCGTAACTCTTCTGCCTTATTTTTATACTCCGATGTAATTTTTGGCACTACCTCTTTCATCAATTTAGGTAGCATTGGCTTAAGCATTTTCATTGGGTCTGCCCCCCCCATTTTCAAAAAATCAAACATATCGTACTTTGTAATATTTTGTTCGGTAATCAGTTAAATCCTCGCACAACTCTATTCGGTCGTAAGTTATAGGCAATTGCTTTACAGCGTATAATACTCTTCGCGTGTAATTAGCAATTTCTGTTTTTTTTGCACTATAAATTTTGTCGCGCAATTCAACTACCGTAAACCACCTACCAGGTTGCGACTTTAGAACCGTTTCAATCTTTCGATGCAAATACGGTGCGTGTGTTATATCCAATTAAGAAATAGCAGTAATAACGACTTCAATTCTATCGCCACTAACCATTACATTGATGGTTGCTGTTTTGGTCTTATTCAATGGCACTTTATGCTGCTGGACGCTGCTGTATTTTTTCGTAATATCAGTTGCCGCCTTGTCGATTTTAGCAAGATGTGTCTTTGCTAAAGGCACTTGTGTGGTATTATGTATAACCATTTTTTCAAAAATTAGTGAACGGCCACAAAGCTATGCTTTTTTTGTCAAATTTTCTAAATACTCAATAACCTTTTCCCTTTCACTAACCTCAACAATTAGTGGGTTGTAGAATTGTCGTTTTTTTATTGGCTCAATCTGACCACTTTCAACCAAGTACAAATATGCTCCTTTGTATGGCGCAACCAAAGGCGGTTTTCCTGGCTCATAATACTTCAATACCATTTCGTATGCTTCTCTATTGCTCATTTTTTACTGATTTTTTGTTTGCAAGTTTTTCCATTGCTGCTGCAACCTCTCGTGGAGGCACATATGCAACACTACTTTCTGCTTGTTTTCCGTTTTTTTCATTGAGATTTGACAGCCAATGGTCAACGGCTAACTGCATATTTGTGATTTTTTGCCCGTTGGCTTTTCGCCAATTTTGACTGCCATAATAATTGTAAAATTTATCCGCCTCAGACTTCAAGCGGTTAGACTTCAATTGGTGGTTTACGTTGCTGGTAAGAAAATAACTAAAAATGCTTTCGCGTGTGTTAGCACTCTCTTCCTCTTTATCTTCTTCTTTATCTTCTTCTTTATCTTTATGCTTAAGCGGTGCTGAAGCGTTGCTTAAGCGGTGCTTAGATGCTCTCGCGGCTGCGCCAGCCCTTCCAGCAGCTACTTTTTTGTCACGAATTGAACTTAATTCGTCTATTTGCTCATCCAAAAATTTTATAACAATTCTACCATTGACAACCTCTATATATTTGCCAGCGATTAAGCACTCCCAATGCTCTGCTTGAGCGCTGCTTAAGCGGTGCTTAAGCTTTGCTAAAGTGATGCTACCATTTTTCGCCCAATATGTTGCGCATATTGCAATGTACAATCCTTGTATTTCAAACGGCTCATAGCTTATGTCTCCAGTTAACCATTCGGTCGCTGTGAACTTAAAAAACGGCAGTTCTTTACTCATCGTCAGCTATTTTTCTAGTTGTATAATTAGCGCCAATTTTTACCACGCTGTATCCCAAAATTTCGGCAATTGCTGATACCTCATTTCGCTTTGGCTTGTCGTACTCCAAAGCAGCACTAATCTTCTTTATGCCGTGTATTAGTGTCGCGTGATTTTGGTTTGACCACTCGCCAAGCTTGGATAGGGATATAGGCACAGCACTCTCTCCTGTTCGGCAGAGCCAATATAGCACTTGTCTAGCTGTCACGTAATCAGATAGACGATTTTGCATAAACAACTTACTTCGGTCGATGCAATAGTAGTTAGCAACCACTTCAGCATAGTTGTTAAATCTAACCTCTACATTTCTATTTGCCACCGCTAAATTGGCCTGAGCGTTCCAGGTCTTTATGATTTCTTGACGAAAATCGTCAACTAATTTTTCGAGCAATTCCTTATCCATTATTTTCTGTTTTTTCGACTCGATACTCCATTACATTGGTTTTTTCGCCATATCGGTTGTAAACCGTAATTCTTCTCCTGTCAATTACTACACCTTCTTTTTCTAACTCCCCAATTCGACTCGATAACTCAAAAATTCCAAGATCAGTGTAAGCGCTAAGTCTTGTAATTTTCTTTCCAGCAATTAATGCTGATTTTAGGCGTTTACATTGGCTTTGGCCATAACTCATTTTCAACTGTTTCATTTCTGTTTTTTTGTGTTACTTACTCTTCGTTTAAAAATATTTTTTTGTACTGAGCATTACTGCAATTAAGCACTACAACGGTACTCTTCAATTCAAATAAAGCGCATCTATTACTGCAAGTCACTTGCTCTTTATTGGTAATCTGCACAGGAGGTCTTTGTTTTGGCGCTGCAATATCCGACTGCGCTTCAAATGTAGTCTCTAATTTTGCCTCCATATAAGGGCAAGCGCAAGGCGTTCCATCCGCGTTAGTTAAAAATATCGAACTACCTATCTTTGTTAGTTTTTTCATTTTTATAAGTTTTTGATATTAGTTTCTGTTCATAAAACACTTTTGATTTAACAACGCTTAAATCAACGCTATCCTCGCTACTTATCCAATCTACAACTATTGTAGACACTCCTGGCTGCTCAAATTTTCCGCAATTTTGGCAAATTCGAAATGCTGGAAATCTCGTATTATCATCTATTTTGTACGATTCAACCTTCCAATCGTGATGATTGAAACGGCACTTAATTGTATGTGTACACATATTTGCTAGTTGTTTCGACAATATTAACAAATAATTGACAAAACAAAAGCTAGACAAAAAAAACAGCCGCCTCAATTAGAGGCGGCTGAAACAGAACTCATTTACAGGTTACTTATTAACTCTAAACAGGTTACTTATTAACTCTAAAATGAAAGATAAATGAGTGTTGCCAAAAGTAGCATAAATATTACAAATTTCCTAACCTCTTGTTTCGCCAAGTCAGGTCTACCAAAATGCGACATAAATTGCACACAATTGTTAGTTAGCCAGCTAAAAGGCTTTTCAGGCAGCAAATCAAACTTGGCACTAATTGTTTCATAACTTTCTCCCAGCACATCGCTGTCATATAGCTTGTACTTTTTGCGATTTGCCATAAACACATTAAGCGGCACGTAGCGCTTACCTCTGCTGCCGTAGTCAACAATTATACGTCTATCAGCATCGGCCACAACGCCATAATGCGCTAAAAACGGAAAGTTCAGCACGGGTCGGCTAATTATTTGACCGTTAACAAGTCTCATCGAAAAGCGCGAAAGACTGCATATGTTACAGCAGCAATAATTAACCAAAAGCCATACCCCAAGCTGTGTAATCTCCAGCGATAACTACCATCGCTTGACATTGAAACAAGCTGCATTGTCATTGACAGGCTATGTAATTTCGCAAATTTTGTTGCGCTGGCTTTAGAAGCAAACATTTTGCTGTCCAAATACAGACCATTAATATATGCTACTTTCCACTCTTCAACCACGATCTTCAGGATTTACTCGCGGATAGCGATACTCTAATTCTCGCGTTACGAAATAAGTTACTATGCCGCTAACTAAACTAATTAGCGCAACCGTAGCAATTACTTTGGTATTCATCTTTACTTACATTTTGTTTATCTCGCGCTTTTCCAGCCCTTGCTAGTCTTTTTTTGTACGCTCCAATATGCACGTTTTGCAACCTTTTGCCGTGTAGACATTTTTGACTTTGCTCCCACAACATATGCTTTTGCCATTTTCACGCTTGGAAAAGACTTGCTTGACTTTACTTTTCCGTTTTCGTAGTATTTTACTTTCGCTTCCATTACCCTAATTTTTGCATAATGAAAATTGCAAGCATTACAGCAACTGTTGTAAATGCAAAGCTTCTCCACTCTGATTTTGTTGGCATCATATCCATTGTTTCTAAATTTAATTGTGATTATTTACTTTTTCATTAAACGCTTCCAAAAAGCTTCTTTTTTCTGCTTAAAAGTTACGGTTACATCATTGTTTTTGTAGTTGTCTGCACCTATAAAATCGTACTTACCTGGCGCTTTTACCCATCTAACGAGATTTTCAGGAGTTGGATCAATACGCTTACTATTATCGCGCTTGTTGTCAACTTTTATGCTCTCAGGTCTTCTAGCACTATTGTAGCGTTTGGCAATCGCCAAAACTTCGCGTTTTGTCGCGTCCTTATACTTACCAGCTAATATTTCTTGTTTCAGCGTATCGCCTACTTTTTTTGGCGCTGGTTTTGGCTTTGGCTTTGGCGCTGGCTTTGGCTTTGGCTTTGGCGCTGGCTTTGGATTTGGCTTTTTAAGAATATCTATACTTTTCAAGTCTGTAGCTAAATCGCCTACCGCAAAAGATATATTGTTTTGCCTATTGTACAGATAATACTTTGCACCTTTTAAATCATCGGGGTTTTTTAATATGATACGCTCTACGTTGTATTTGTCAAAAAACGTTCTGCCTTTTGTTACGACCAACACTCTGTCATTTTCTCCGCGCACAACACTACCATATCGTACACGAATTTTGTCGCCTTTTTCTAGAGACATATATTTCTCTAAAATTGTGTCACCTTGCCTTTGCGGAGTACCTTCACTTGCTGTTATTTTTTGATTCAGCTTGTTGACATAGTTGTTTATTGCTGATTGTACTTTTTCGTTATCGGCACTAATATTAGCCAGCCTTGACAATTCTACACCTTCTGATTTTATTTCTTCAGAATTTAATATCTTATCAAAACCTCCTTGACTTTTAAAATCATTAAAGTCTTCAACAAATGTTTCGCGTCTCAGCTTTTTCATTATGCGTATTTTTTCAAAATTTCAATTGATGTTACTGCCCGTTGAGGTGTTTCAGAATTGATAAATGTATCTTGCAATACTTGTCTATATGGTTGGTCAATTTCACGAGCCTGAACTGCATCCGTATTATCTGTTACTAGCCCTTTCTGTACCGATATGGTTTTCACATCATCTCGCCAATCAGCGTAATCTATACCATTACGTATAAGATAATTAGTTATAAAAATCAACATACCAGTCTCAACACTAGCGCCTGACTCCCACGTAGGTTTTATTAAATTGATAGGGTTTTCATTAATTAACCGTTTTACCTTTTGAACAGTTTCAGCAGTTGGGTAAGTTTTTCTAAATAATTGCGCAACTTGATTTTTGTATTGCTCATACGTTAGACCATTTACAACCTTGTCTTTTTCGCTAATGTTTTTTAGCGCATTAATTACGTTATCAAACGCTTCGCTTTCACGAAAGCTTACACCGCTTTTGTAGTTTTGAATTTTTTCCTCGTTCGTTTCAAGCCATTTTGCTAAGTCGGAAAAATCAGTTTTCTGTTTAGGCTTTTCATCACGTTTTTTTACAGCGCTTAAAATTTTATCAGCAGCATATTCAGGGCTTTTACCGCTATTGTACCACTTGTATATATCGTCTCGTGTATAACCTGAACGGTATAAAACATTTGCTATACTTTTTTCCCCAACTAATTCTCTAATTGTGTCAAGCCAAATGCGCATTTCCTCTTTCCAACTGTCACTTTTCGGCTTTTGCTCTTCTTTTTTATTTAGCGGCTTGTTTTGGTCTTCAAAGCGCATAAATAAATCAATTGTGTCGTTTCCTGGCTTTCTCTCATCGCCTGTTTTAATTGAAAAACTCTGAATCGGTTCTCCTGGCGCTTGCGTGAATACGTTTTTACCACTATCACTAAAGCCAACAACAACAACTAATGATTCACGATCGCCTCTTCCGTTTTTATACCTTCTAATTTTATGACCAACACTTATAACAGCTTCTACACCTGTTAGCATACTATTAATTTGACCAAGCCCTTCATTTTTAGAAAACTGAATAAAATTTGTGGATTTTCTTTCGCGCCTGTCTTTTGTGCTAAATGAATATTCATTGCCTTGTCTGTCTTTAGCAAACATATTCTTTCCACTCGCACTAAACTTGGTAATTTCTACTTCAGTAGGGTCTTTTCCTATGATTATGCGACTCCCAACATCTCCTATTGAAAAAGTCTCCCCATATTGATTTGTGTAACTTGTCATAGGTTAATTTGCTTTTTTGTGGCTAAAAAATCGGTTACGCCTAACCCACACAAATTGTATTTTTTGCAACAATCTTCCATTTCGCCAGCAGCATTGAAACAAACTACAATGTCTTCTTCGTGCGATATGTACTCGCTGTCTTTCCACTTCGAAACATACGCGACAAACATACTCCCTCCATCTTGTGGGTCAACATACAGGCGAACATTTTCAATTGTGCTTGTATTAGCCTGATCGTAGCTGACTGTATATAGCTGCTTTAGGTATTCCTTAACTTTTAATAGAGTAGACTGCTTATACATACTTACAAATCTTTAAAATTCTCTTCTATGGCTGCCATCCTTCTGTTGTATTTCTCAAGCGCTAATTCTTGCTCTTTGGCGCTGTACTTGTACTCCCCAGCAATTGGTAGCTGTATATTTTCCTCAATTGTATATTCTAAAAAACGCTGAATTTCCCAATCTCCTTTACCTTGCTCTTTCATCTTTGTTCGTGTGCGCTTTACAACTGCATCAGCGCTATTGTAGGCAAAGTCAATTTTGGTTAATACCCTGTCGATTTCGACTCTTGCTTTTTCCGTTAATGTTTCTAGACTATCATAATTGTCTATTTCTCCAATTTCCGTAAAAATCATTTTTTCAGGGTCAACCGTTTTTGTTTTATTTAGACCCTTTTTTTGCTGCTCCAAAAGAAAAATCTTTAGTCTCTCGCTTAATTCAAAAAAGTCTTTAGTGCCTTTAAATAAAACTCTACCGTTAAATAAACCATCTCTAGCACTCCAAGCTGTTCCGTCTTTTTGCGTAGGATAATTACCAGCTATGTTTGCCGATAATGATCGAAATACGTTATATCTTATTGTTCTAGTGTCTGCTGCATTTAGCAGCAGCTTGTTCCAATCAAAACCTTCGTGATAATCCTTTATTACATAACTTGACGCAAGCTGATTCTTACCCGACATTGAATGTAACATAAAGACTCCGTTAATTCTTACTTTAATACCAGCCTCTGTGAGTATTTCTGCGACTATCAACGCTGGCATTACTTTCCACGCAAAACTTTTACTATTTAGCGAACCAGCACCGCCTATTTGCACAAACAAGTCAACGGTTTTGTCATTTTTTTCACTAGTAGTGAATTGCAAATAACACTTATCGTAATTGGAAGAAAATTTAAGGTGCTTGTTTGGCTGAACTAGCGTCAAAATATTTCCAGGCGCTGTGTATGTTGCTAAACTAGGATTTTCGTTTAGTGCTTTTGTTACACCAGCTTGTCTTTTGTCTACAGAATATTGTTTGCCGTTTTCCACCCAAACGAAATATACCAAATTTTTATTACCGATTTTTTTTACAAAATCTGCTGGCACTACACCAGGCTCAACACCGTAAGCTTCAAAGGGATTGGCTCTACGTTTGTCTTTTATCGCTAGGGCTAGTTTTACATCATACCATTCAACTTGCCTAAGTAGACCTTTGCTTGCCAAGCCAAAATCAAAAATTCCGCTTTTATTTC
>Ga0181577_10000841_pt1 | contig 24611 bp, 32 predicted proteins | sample 101ome_21_FD_132468 | JGI IMG/M metagenome (GOLD analysis project Ga0181577, IMG submission 132468) | Coastal salt marsh microbial communities from the Groves Creek Marsh, Skidaway Island, Georgia - 101413BT metaG (megahit assembly) | ecosystem: Environmental > Aquatic > Marine > Intertidal...
ATGAAAAGGAAGACATGATAAAAGGATAAAAAAGTTGTATATAAGGAAAAGAAGGGGAAAATATAGTTCATGATGCTTGGGGTGATTGTGGCAGTAGTTTTTGGGGAGTGTCCTGATGGATACTTTTGCGGAGTACGACGGGGAACGTCGTATGATGTTGGACAAGTTCAAAGTGTGGACAGTACGAGTGGAGTTGTTGTCGTTGACAGTTTTGGAAGTGTGATTGCAACGGTAAGAATGGTATAATTTTAAGAAAGGAGTGATTTATGAGGGGGAATTTTGTATGAAGTCACTGTGGAAAGGGGTGAAATGATTGAAAACTAAGAGGGGGTGTGGTTTCAGATGACTGGATCGAACAATTCTGGAGCATCATCATTTTACAGTACAAGTGATGCACAGTTATTTCTTTCACCTCCGGCTGAAGAGGTAACAGTTGAAGGAGGACCTGGAGGAGTGTGCGATTGTCACGGATCTACAATTGAGTGGCGAAAGTTATTGTTGCCGACGACAAGTGCGAGCGCAACAAGTTTTTTGACCAAGGTAAAAATTAGCGAGAAAGGAATTTGGTGGACATACATTTACTTTTTGACATACGGTGGTGTAGGTATCTGCTGAAGGAGGAGAACGGTGTTCGTTTGTGACTGTTGGATACTCGTGGAGTCTTGCGGGGTACACGACGGATCCGATTGTATTGACGGTAAGACGCCGCCGAGTTGCTTTTTTTTTGAATGTATACTAATTTATTGTGATTTTCAGATACCGCCTGGGGATTTTGTGACGGTATCGTTGAAAGGAGCTGGACTGAATCCTGCGTCGTTGAACCGTGGAGACAGCCTGAACGGACAAGCGTGTGGAGTGATATTCCAAGATGCGCTTCAAGGAATTGTAGCTGGAGATGGGAGTTCTGGGTCACGGGTTCAGATACTGCCTTCGAGTGTGCCTTCATCGTTGTACTGTTCTGCGAGTTCGAGTGGAGGGAGTCCCACGTCGCGGTACATGAAGGGGTTTATGTCGCGACACATGGCGACGATTGATGCTGTTTGTATGTGCCGACTTGGAGCAGCAGGAGCAATGTAAGCCGGGGGGAGGGGGACGGGGAAACTGTTTTTGAACTGACAATGGATTTTTTTTCAGGTATGAGATGAGTGGAGTTTATTTCCTTGAGAACACGCTTGCAAGTGCGAATCTTCCATCGCCACTGTTTACTGATGGGCAATCGCGGAGTGATCTTGTTCGGACAACATTTGGATGGGTTGAGTCAACGACAAACAAGGCGCCACGAACGTTTGCGTGCCGAAGTGACCATACAATATATTTTCTTTTGAAGAATTTATTTCTTGGACACGGCAAAACGTTTTCTGATCTTCCTTTTGGGGGATGCGGGAGCGGGTGTGGACCTGTGACGACAGCGTATGGTGTTTATGCAAGTGAAACAATTTGGAGTGCAACTAAGTATGCGACGTACGGACAATGGTATTTTGGGACCCCTGCACGCCGTGGCGGGTTTCAAACAATGTTTGCACCTAGCAATGTTGGTTTTGCAATTGATGCGATTTATGCCAAAGTTGGGACGATAACTGCATCGACGCTTCTTTCTATGTCGACATCAAGTGGATTTAACAGTCAATTCTGGTTACCGTGTCAAAATGATTCTGGATGCACATCTGGACTTTTATCGAAGTGTCCAGAAAGTAACATTGAGTGTAATTCCGCACATTTTTCCGAACCGAATGGGGTGTTTAACATGCTTGTTGAGGCTGCAGCATTTTTTTTTCGGTACACGGCGTACAAAACGAGCCTTGCGACGTACACGACGTATCTTGGGTTTCTTTCGACGATTGGAGCTCTTCCTGTTGGGATGTCGGTGTCGGATGGGTGTTCACCGTCTGAGTTTACGTCTGAGGTGCGGTATCAAGTGACAGATCCTGGTGACGGCCCTGCGTATCTTGTTGGGCCTACGTATGCGAGTTTCAACAATTGGACGTTTTATCGCGGACGAATACCAGCAAGCCGACTTGCAGATGTATCTGGAGGCGGATCTACGGCTGCATCTGGATGGCCTACAATCTGCCAGACGTGTTATTATGTCGGGGAGTGTGTAAGTGCGCCGCCGTTTGATTTTGAACATTATTCCGCCGTTTTATTTTGAACATTATTGTCGCCGCCGTTTGATTTCCAGGTACCTGCTGGGGGCCAGTGTTGTGTTGGGACGCCGAGCCCCACGCACGATCCTGAGTGTTCTTTGTGCACTGGAACGACCTCTGGAGTGTGCACTGGATTTCCGATATCGCTTCGCCACCACACGACGCCAACCACACACGACGGGTATCCGCCTAACAATGTAGCTGATTGTACTTCGTATGAACAGTGGATCACCTGGCTTGACGGGGGAATGCACGGGCCATCACCGCCCGAGTGTTACGGATCACTTCCGCAGCCAACAAAAGCGAGTTTTTTCAGTGACTTTTCAATGCTACCTAGTTTTTTTACTGACGTTGGGCCGCCGAATTTTCTTCCTGCCCTAACGAGCTGGTAAGAAAAATCCGCCTTTTTTAAATTGTCCTTTTTGGAATTTCCCTTTCTTTATTTTAATAATTGGATTTGCAGGTACGCGTTACCTATATCATACGCCTTTGATATTCGGCAATCCTATTTGTTTGGAGAGCCTACATATCATACATATTCTGCATCAATTGTGCGCAATGCGGCGTCTGAGTTTGAATTTCTTCAAAACATTGGTGGAGCATTTCCGACGCTTGATCTTACGTATGAGCGGATGAGTTCTGATCTTACATATGCCGAAGTAAGTTTTTTTTTGGACATGTATTTTTTTAGTCTGTAACAATTGACGTTTGTGTTAGGTAACAAATCTTGCCGCTGGATGGGATTTGAACCTGACATCAACGGTGTGTCTTCATGGAGGGTGTTACGATGCGCTGAACACTGTTTCGTGGGATTTTCTTGCAAAACGCATTGACAACACAACGTTGTTTAGCGAAAACGGTTGGTTTTACAGTGATGGGATTAGTTTTACAGGTGGACTTCTTCGACTTTATCTTGGGGGTTTAATCAACAGCGACTTTTACAGCCATCACATGTAAGAATGCGGGGAAAGGGGGCACAACAGTGATTGAGCGAGCTAAGTTTGTATATTCACGCAGGTATGGTCGAGATTACACTGTTTCTCCGCCTGCCTCGAATGGTTCTGGGACGTCGTGTAGGCCATCTGCATTGACGTGTCCGTCTGTTACTGGGTATACGGTTGAAAACCCGAGTGAGTCGTGTACGGCTGTACCTAACATTAGTGATGTTGGGTCGTGTTGTGCTGCGGCGGTGACGGAGAAAGTGTGGACATGGACGACGACGGCGTGTTACAAATGTGACGAGACTGCGACAATTATTGCTGCGGCAAACAATGTGCTTGGGTACGGAGCAATAGCGTACGATCACGACAGTTATCCTCCACCAAGTGCATCATCTGAGTGTGCTTTGCGGTGTGAATCTGCTGTTGTTTCGACGATTCTTCCTCCGCCGCTGGCACATCTTGGATGTACGTGCTGGATATGGAATTCTGATACGAAGGAATGTGCGTTGCTGTTTAATCCGAATACGGTGATTGTGACTGGGGCGCTTGCATCCTCCGAAGCTGGACGGATGTCGCAAACGGTTCCTGCGCCGTCGTATGTGCGAGAGATTGCGTATCCTCTTGGGATGGGGATGACTCGAAATGTTCCTACGGCGACAAGTACCAGTGCGTATCTTGGGACGTCGTTTGATTTTCTTTGGACGCTTGGAGCGATTGGGCCTATTCCGACATCGATCACGACACCTGCTGCGACGTTTGTGCCGCTTTCTACTGCGACTGGAAAAGATGTTGATCGAGAAGCAAACGTGTTTGGGCTTGCTGTGCGGGTGATGGGGGATTTGACGACTAATTTTGAGTATGCTCTTGGGGGACCATCTACTGCGACGCCGCTTGGACAGTTTATGATGACTGGGACTGACGTGTGCACCTCCCAGTTCTGCATTGTGTGTGACGGATACAAAAGGTAAGCACCAATTGGGGTGTGTGATTTTGTGTTTTTTTTTCTAATTTTTTAATGTTTTAGGGACCCAACGGTATCTCCGACGCTGTGGCATCACTGGTGTGGGGAAGTGTCGACGGACCCGTTGTTTATCAACAATGGATCGAGTGTAATTGCGGGGACAACTTTAAGTTTGGAGCAATCGCTTGGAGTTCTTGATGCTGGGTTACCGATGAAGCTTGGATTTGGCACAACAATAGTAAGCCCCACTGCGACTATTGTTTCTACCCGCACATTAATTGTGTTTTTCTTTAGGTATCAAACCGGGAGTGGTACTACGAGCCTTTGATGTCTGTGCCGTACCTTCGAGCCGGCGGATCACTTTCGTTTTGCTGGCAGTCATCTATTGGTGTTGTTGGGGATCCGAGCCGGTTTGGAGGTTTGTGTGTTTCAAACAACGGCAAGTGCCATTGGATTTCGACCACGTTGTACAGTGGGTTCCGGAGTGTGACTTCGACGACGCTTGGATGCGGTTTGCCTCCTTCTTTTAGTGACGTAACGACTGCAACGACGACATCTGGGACAATTGATTGGACGAATTCAGGTTTGATTGATCCGTCGTTTAAGTGTGGAACCTCTTCGACGACTCGCTTTTGTGAGTTTGATTCGAGCAAACCATTCGAGTATCCACGGATGCTGACATCTGCGACGACGTATGTTCCGACTGCGGTACCAATTCCTGCATCTGAGCCTGTTCCGGGCCCGCTTGGGTTTTTTCCAACGATGATGCGGATGTGTGGATGCACTGCGCCAGCAAGTTCGTTTGGGACGACGGATCCGACCAATGTGTGCGTTGTGGATGGTTCTTGTGTTTCTTGTACGACGTCTGCACCTGCAATGCCTTTTTACCGGTGTGGAACGGTTCTTCAAGCTTATGGATCTGGAGGCGATCCTGAATGGAAGGCGCGACTGTGTTTTGGGTGCCCTAACCACGAAGTTGGGCAGTGCGGTAAGCTTGGGGGTTCCGGGGATCTTGCGAGCTGTGCGTCGTACGACCCAAATACGGGGACGTGCCCGAGTGGTTATAATTTTTGTGGAATTCTTGGGCTTCCGACGTATGCGATGAAGATTCCCGCAGTGGCAGCACGAAACGGAGCTGCTGTAGACTCAACGTTTGTATCGCTCGGGTATGATCCTTCGTTTGTGATGTTTGACGAAAGCGGATCTGGAGGTTTTGTGACTGACATTTTACCTACTTCTGGAGCTGTGAGTGCACGGTGCCGTTGTTTCTACTGTTTTTACTGTGGCGCTGTTTTTATTGTACCACGGTGCCGTTGTTTCTACTGTACCACTGTTTTTACTGTGGCGCTGTTTTTATTGTACCACTCTGCCGTTGTTTCTACTGTACCACTGTTTTTACTGTGGCGCTGTTTTTATTGTACCACTCTTTTTATGGTATCTTACTGTTTGATTTTTGTTTTTAGGTTGGTGTTGTCGGAAGTGTCGTGTCTGAAACGGCTGTTGATCTTGACGCTGTGAATTGTGTTGATACTGGCGGGGGACTTGTGCTTGAGCAGCCACGATATCTTGAGCCGATTCCAGCCAATCCAATTTCGCCTCCGACGCTTGAAGAGCCACCTACTGGATTGACGCCGACGGAGCTTGAGCGGTGGTGTAATCTTGCACCTGTGACGGATTGTTCGACGCGAACATCAAACGGAATGCTCGCTGCACGGGCGCGGTTGTGTGTGTGGAACATTACTGGGCACCTTTGCACTCTTCGAGAAATCACGCAAGCTGACTACACTGTGTATGCTCCAGGCAAAGCGACGTTCAGTGAGGGCAAACACAATGTGTAAGTAACAATGATTTTGTCACCCGCCGAATGGCACCTCTACGTATTGACGGGGGTTTTTTGTGCAGGTACTATCCGGCGTGTTCTTTGTGGGTTCCGTCTGTATCGGCAGTAAGTGAGTGTTCGTCGCCAAACCAGTTTACTGGGTGTGTTTTGACGACAACATCCGAGACGTACATGAGCCATTTATCGACGTCGACTGCATTGTTTTCAAACACGCCGACAAGTTTTTACATTCCGCTTGTACCTGCGCAATACTTTGTTGGACGTGGCGGAAAACCCATTATGTTTGAGTCGTATGTGATTGAAGCGCTGTGGTTTCGGTACAGCGGGACTGCAACGAATGTCAGTCTTCCATCAACGACACGGATTGGGTATTGGACGACATCTGGAGTTGTTGAATGGTATGCCTCCGCTCCGTTTCCCGTTTTTATGTTTTTGTTTGACGTCACATTGATTTTTGTAGGTACACGCCAACGGCTGTGGAGTTGTCTTTGACGCACGAGACATCTAATTTGTACAAAATGACGCTTAATTCTAATCTGACAACAATTGGGATGCTGTATGAAGACACGGACCACGTTTACGACACAATGCACGATCTTGTTGGGATGGATGTCGGAGCGCGGATGGCGCCGATGTACATTGGGCCGTTGTTTGCGCATGTTGGGTACAACCGATCTACAACGCCGTCGCCACCAGCGGGGCCATTCGACTCTTCTGTAGTTGCCCAACTATTGACAACGTGTGTGCCATTAACGCTTCGAGAGGAGCTGACTGAATCAAAGATGAGTTCGATGGTTGCAAATTCGCTTGTGTATCGACGGCGTCCTGTTGACTGTGCAATGTTAGGTAAGAAATGTGTAGCCCGTTAATGTTTTGAATGCACGTGCTGATACTGTTTTGTTGCAGAATCAAATGCGGCAACGATGGGACGACCTGAGATTGCACTATTGTTTCGAAATGGTGGAATTTGTGACAACAGTCAATCTTCTCAACTTTCTTATCTGAATGGAGACGACCTCAACAGTGTTGCTACGGCAACAAACGTGCGATTTTACAGTGGATGGTTTAGATTGATGAGCCGAATTTCGAGCTACAACGACGGGTAATTTGAAATGTTGTTTTCGTTTATGTTTTTACGTTTTATTTACTGTGAAACCGTTTCAGGTACATTTTTTTTGACACATTGGCGGCGTCTTCTTCGCTTCTTGGAACTGTTGACATTCAAACAATTGCTGCGGCTTCTGGAAACTTACCATTTCCTGGGTGGTCAGTTGGGAATGTTCCATCGTGTGGTCAGACGCCGACCTCTGGAAATTGTGCTGTTTCGATTGACCGGACAAGCCTTGTGCCGTGTGTATCGATTGACCATACAATCTGGGCTAGTTGTCAAAAACCGACAATGTACAACTTTTACCCACGGTATCCGGCGTCTGATCCAACGGGTAACTCTGAGACGTTTTTGTATCCCACTCAATTATTCAAATCTGGCACGATTGATGACCAACAAATTGGGGGCAACAACCTTTTGACGGCAGCAAACTCTGTGTGGTGGAATGGCGCCGTATGGAACCAGTAAGCTAAGGGTTGATATTTTTATTTTTCTTTTTTTGGTATTTATTGTTTTTGTTTAATTTCAGGTACATGACGATGCTTCATTATTGCGACTTTTATTTTCAATCTGTAACGTATCCTGATGGACAGCCTGGGTATTGCGACAACGATCCTCTTGGACTTACTGAGCGGATCAAATTTTGCCGTGACTACACACCGCAATACGTGTTTTCTGGGCTTATTGTGACTGAGCTTACGCTTGAAGACTTGTGCCCGTGGATGAACAGCAAACTAACTAATCCTGAGGCGTACGATTACTGCCTTGTGTTTAGCGACCATCCGCGTTATCCGACGGTCCAGTCTTTTCTTTCCAACCGGCTTCCAAGTGGCACTGAGTGGAACGGCAAGCGATTTTTGTAAGTATTGGGGGTTTCTACGCAATAATTAAGGGTTAGTTTACATAACTGATATTGAAATAACCCCTAATCAGGTATGTGCCGTTTAAGTTTGCAATTCTTTCGAACATTGTCGCGGTGGCGTCTGTTTCAAACACGCTTTTGTCGAATCACGCTGACGGATCTACGTACAAAAGATTGACGGCGGCAAATTTTCGTAACTTTGGACCTGCTGGGGTGCAAATTTTTGAAAAACTCGCTGCTGTGATTGGGTCGTCATCATCCAAAGCGGATGCAATTGACCGGTTGTGCCTTGAAACGGAGCCTATTACGCCTGAAACAATTCAGTTGATTTACGACATTATTCTTTTGAGTGCCGGTGCCGAATCAACTTACACGTTTATTCTTCTTGAAGGAACAAGCAACCTTGGATTAACCACAAAAACATACACGTCTTCCGAGGTGTGGAGTGTGTTTGCGGAGACGTCGACTCGCCTTGAATACAACGACATAACCATTACAACTGCGGTTCCTGGTGTTCCTGCTGTTGTTGGTACAGCCGCTACGGTGACAATTAACCAGATTACGACGTGCACACGATTTCAGATTGATGGTGATAGTGTAAGTTGTTTTGTTTTGGTGGCGACACGTTTTGTGTTTCTTATTTTGTTTTGTTTTTGCAGGTTACAATTACAGGAATTACGTTTGACCAATCGTTGTGCGAGTTGACTGATGTGGTGCAGCAAACACCACTAATTTTTAGCGGTGCGTATGCAACAAATGCTGCTATCTACGACATTACGGTGATTGACAGCCGAGCGGCAATTGCTGTTCTTGGGGGCAACTCGATAGTCTACACGTTTCAACCGACAATTTCTGCAAACGGAATGACAATCCACGACATTAGGTTTACGTATTCTGAGAACTCAACAATTAACCCGTTTAACCGGTAAGAGAAAAATGCATTTTGGTAATTTGATAGTTTGTTTAATCAAATTATTTTGCAGGTACATTATTGCGGTGTTTGCCAAAACGGTTGGAGTTCCAATTGTGAGTGCCTGCACGGCATCTCCCGACACCGGATGGGAGCTTCTTTCAAATTGCGTGCATCGACTTGTGGACACCAATCTTCTTGGCGGCACAAATTGTGCAGCATCAAACACGTGCTTGACGGCCGACAATCCGTCGTGCTGTTCGACGTCCGATGTGATTACGGAGGCTCTAGAGTGTACTACTGGATACTTTTGCAAATTTATACAATATCCAAATAGCCAAACGTTGTGTAATACGGATGCGTGCAATTGCGACAGCCGAAATCCATGTGTTGCACTTTCCGGCGACCTTCCGGTGTGTTCTCCTGTATCGTCGTGGCAGTATCGCAACAGTACGAGTCTCGATGTGCTTCCGACGTTTCAAGATTGGCAATTTTACAGCAACACTGTGTGGTATGATTTCCTTGTATTGCCACATTTGAATCAAATTGATTTTAACGGTTTTTTTTCTTTTTAGGTACAACCCTGCGACGTCGTACTACAGCAATTACTACGGCTCTCACGTTGAGTTTGCGCGAGCAATTGGGACGGGGACGCGAATTATGTCGATATCTGCTACCACATCTTTGACGACGCTTGCAAATGCCACAGTGGTGTACCGAGAGTTTAGTTCGACGGTGCCCTCGAGCGATCCATTGGCTGTGGTTGCGGTGGTGCCTCTTGACGACACAAGTGTTGACGGAACGGACTGGGAATACACGTCGTCCACGCAGCTTGTGCTTGAATTTGACCGATTGATATCAAGTGTTCACTTTGGAGCGTTTTCGAATGAAGTGATGGCGGAGATGACGGATCTAGGAGCGTGGTGCATTGGGGTGGCAAATGAAACCTCAAGCCTTGTGGTAGAACCGTGCGTGTACTCTACGGCGCGGTGGTACATTGACCCTGTGACAACGACGGTCCACCTTTCCGGCAATCCACTTGAGTGCATTACAGGTGTCGAGGCAACACCAGAGCTGACAATGATGCCATGCGGCCCGTGTGCCGTTGGCAGTGAGGCGGCGGTGACGGCACGAGCGTTTGACCCATCGACAGAAAAAGCAACGTCTGTGATGATGTTTACAATTACCAATGGTGAACTTGTGAGTGCTGCAAGCCTGAACGATCCGTCGACAAACACTACAAATATCCCAACATCCGATGATGTGGCAGTGCTTCTTGACACGCCAACGGCGTCGACATCAATTGGCATGCTTGTGAATGTTGTGACGGGGGAGTGCTGGACGGCAAACGGCAGTTTTTTTGAATGGTACAAGCGGTGCCTTGTGTTAACAACGCTTTCCAATCCTGCCGTCGGAACTCGTGGAGTGTTTCAAGAGTTGACTGCTCGGAACCGCGGGGGCCCAATTCGTGGCATTACGTGGGACGTGCCCAACTGTGTGTGTTTGGCAACGACGTGTCCTGCAATTGTGTCCGTCACTGGCATTGACGGACACGGACGCGGAGGTATTTTGTCTGTGACATCAACTGGGGTTGACGTGCTTGCGCCTGGGTTTGGGTACATTAGCTCAAGCGAGGTTGAAGCAAGTGTTGGAAACTGCCGTGGGCGTGTAATAACGGCTCGGGTACTAATCCAGCCAATTCGAATTGACGACTTTGACATTGAGACGTCCGGGCTTGAGCTTGTAAACGTGACATCGTTTACGGCTCGGTTTGGTGGCGGGCATTTGTACCGTTCTTCGCTGACACGGTCGACAATGTCGTCAATTTTGTATGTATTGGTAGTTTTTATGTCTATTTTGACATTTTTGGCGGTGTTGTTTCACATTGTAATGATTATCTACCGCTCAAAGCTGGAGCAACGAATTATGACCAAGTTAAAACAAGCCTGATGACCATTTGCTGAAGCGACAAATCACGACGATGCTGAAGCAAGCGTAAGTGATGAAATATAAGTGAATAAACAAAACAAAGATTGTTGTGATGGCTACAGCCGTACGAAAGCCGGCGGCGCGGTCTCCAGGCCCTTCGCCGGCCTCGCTGATGGACAGCCTGTCAAATCTTGTGGCTACCGCAGACAAACTGAAACCATCTTCAGCGTTTCAATGGACAGCAACCGACGACGAACCGACTTTCGACAACGCCGAATCAACCACTGATGTCGATTTGTCTGTTGTTGACAACGCCATCAAAGATGATGCCGAATTGACCACTGATGTCGATTTGTCTGTTGTTGACAATGCCGCTTTGGGTGACAACGCCATCAAAGATAATGCCAAATTGACCACTGATGTCGATTTGCCTGTTGTTGACAATGCCGCTTTGGTCGATGACGCCGAATCGACCATTGATGTCGATTTGTCTTTTCTTGACGCCGAATTGATTGATGTTTTGAATGCCGAATCGGAGACCGCCAAAACCACTTTGACAACTGTTACCAAATCGGAGACCGCCGAAACCACTTCGACAACCGTTGCCAAACCGGCGGTTTCGCCCGAGATGGCGCTTGCACAGCCTCCCACCATTGACGCAATAGTGGCGGATCTTGCGACACGACCATCTGCTAGGTACGACATTTTTACTGGCAAGATGCTGCCACGTCGGGTGCTTGACCTTGAGACGCGCGTTGAGCATGTGGAGCAGCAACTTGAATCGTTTGCCGTGACTTCTCCCACGGTATCGGCTACCGCTACCAAACCTTTATCCCCACCTTCTTCACCACCCCCCACACTGCTGTCATTTATGTAAAAATAAAATCCTATAAGTGTAATTAATTGTAGTAAGATTGTGTCAATATGGACGACGTTCCGGGGTGTAGCCGACACCGCGGGGGACCAGTTGATCGTCCCGTTCGCATGTTCGATGCCAGCGAATATCTAAACCAAACGAACATTCTGAATGCCGTTGACATGATGACGCAGACGGATTACCTTGAACCCGTTGAAATTCCGGAGGACACGGCAGAGGTCCAACCAGTGACACTCGAAACAATATACGAGTATTTGAACGCCGAGAACCCGCGGCGCATTGCGCTACAAAAGCCGCTGAAAACGACACACAAAGAAATTCTTTTGTACTCGTTGATTCCACGCTACATTCGCGGTAACATTGCTGTCCCAGAAGATGTGGAAAAGCGAAAGCACCATCACTTGCCGCCCCTTATGGACGAACATGTGCTGTTTCGAGTCATTGAGCTTAACTGGCCTGGCAACAATCGAGTTTCAATCATGTTCACGGGATTTGATCATACGAGCGCCACGTACGTCGAGTTTGACGGGACGGGAGTTCGGCTGAACCGACTAAATAAGCCCGAAATCCGACAAACACAGCTTTTGTTTCCACGAAGCAACCTGTTGTTTATGCGAAACACCACTTTAGGCCAACCTAACGAAACGTTGTTTCACGTGTATGTGACACTTCGTGACGACTGGGCAGGGCTAGTCGAGTTCTTGGTGAGCGATAACGGCACGACTCGCGTTCGGGTGGTGTGCTGCACATCAAATCCACCACCCGATAAGGCTTCCACCATGAGTACAAGGGGCCTTACTCTTGGTAACGGCACCATGGCCGACAAGACACAGTTTTTAAAGGTCGATCAAACCGGGACCTATGTGATCCGGGATCAGTTTCACGACGACAGGTTCACGGCAACGGACTTTGTCACCCGCCTTAACATTACCGAAATGTTTACAAAGGATGCGTGCGAAATTTACAACAAAATGATGGGTCATGTCGACCAAGCTGCTGCTTCTGAACCGACGACGGAGTGTAATTTCCATTACCTTGCGGTTCAAACAAAAAAGTTTCAACCAACAGTCGGCAAAAAGTACATTGTGGTTCCTGCTCTGTTGACCGACAAAGGGGACATTGACAAAATTTACAGCGGCTTTATGAATTTGAAACAAGAGGTTATTATAGAAGATGAAGTCAACCCAACTGAAACAACCCACGAGAGCCGTCATGTTATTTTCAATGACGCTGAAGACGCTGATGCCAAGTTTTGGATCGAACCGCTTGTACCTGTGCTCCGAGCAACCACCGCAATTGAGGAGTATTTGACAAGCCCGGTGGCGCTTGATGAAGCGTCAAACTCCATCCGGGATTCACACCCGGACAACGAACGCTACGATTCTTATCTTGATGCAAAAGCAAATCAGCAATCTCGATCGCTTGACGACCCGCGGTCAATTGCCCAATTGCTTGGAAAAAAAGGGTTGGCCCTTGCACAAGATAAGGCGGCGGTTTATGGAGATAGTCCTGTTGGTCTGAGACCCAATTGGAATACGACAGAGTTTGGGTCTGGTGATAGCCATCGATCCGAGATTAATTTATCGCCGTACGCACCTATGGGGCAAACGATCTCCGGATCTTCAAAAGCGGGTCCTGCACCGCAAGCGGGGGCGGCAAGATCACGCCCGCGCTATATCGGAAATCCGATTCCCATTGACGAGTTTGGCGGAACGCCGGGATCCTAAGCTCGACGCCAAGGGTTGACGTTTTCACCTGAGAGTACATTTTTGCGCGGGGAACAAGGGTTTCAAAGGGAGGGGAGTCCATTTGTTCCATAAACAATTTGTTGTCTATAAGACTTTACCAGCTGGATAGAGTGGTCATTTCCGCCGCAATGGGGTACAAAGCGAAAGCGTCGGTAAAGCGGCTTGTGATGGCGGGGGCGAGTGTAGTGGTGCCGGATGGGCGCAAGAGTGCGCAGATGGGAGCGTACACGTACGTAGTGATTGATTTCAACGCGTGGTTCCGGTCGTTCAATTTTGACGGCGCAACGTCGCCTCGAGCGGCGATTCACAAGTTTTGGGGTTCGATACTGAGCGACGTCCCAAACGCAGAGGTGGTGGTGATCTGCTTTGACGACTACTTGAAGAACAACGAGATGCGACACCGGTAAGACGCCCGATTCCCACCACGTTTGAAATCTTCGTTTTCAAACCCTTTTTTTCTCCAGGTACTATCAACGGTGCGCGGACGACAACGAAGGGTTTGAAGACGGAAAGCTTCGAGCGGGGTGGGTGCTGATTGGGGATCGACCGTACCGGGCAAACGAGACTCCTGTGGAGGATGCGCTTATTCCGGAGATCACGTTTGACTCGATGCCGTGCTCGTGGCCGCGGATGTGGAACAACACAACTGCAAAAAAGCGGATGTACGACATTCTGGCGGATCTTCTTCGGGGAATCATTGTAAAGGGTGTCAAGTCATCCGCAGACACGCAGTACATCATACACGACATGCATGGTGCGGTGTGGACAAACTTTGATTTTCCTGGTGGAGCTGAATCGACGATGCCACCCATCAAGTAAGGCGTTTTTGTTGTTTGCGCTCCCACCTTATTCTCACACATTTTGTTGTTTCCAGGTACGGTGAAGGAGATCTCAAGGCGATGAAGTGGATACTGCACCTGACACGGGACGGTCGGCTTGGGTTGCTTGTAACCATCGACTGGGACCTTCCTTTGGCAATGTCGTTGTAAGTTACACTATTCCTGTTGTCGCGGACGACGCTGAGTGTTTGGTTTTCCGCAGGTACGAGGCGCCGATCCACATTTTGGTTGGGCGGGTGTTTGTGGACAAAATCGACGCGGGGACCGAGCCGTTTCGATACGATGGCAACTGCGTGGCGCTCACGCGGGACAGTGCGTCGAAAATGTTTAGTGGTAATTTTGTGCCGGCGTTTGAAACAATTCGGATCCCGTATTTGGTGGCCAAATATCCGTCGTACGATGTTCGGCTGTGGTAAGAGCCATCCGCGTGTTGCCGTGCCGAAACAATACTGTTTACAACCCATGTTCTTTTTGCAGTTACCTGATGACGATGTTGGCATTCAACGGGGTAGACTACTGCCGAGGACTGAACAAGTTTGGGTACACCGAGTCAGTGTTGTGCAAACTTTTGCCGTTGGTGGACAAGATGGAGAAGCCGTGGTTTGAGTCGATGTTCCGGCGGTCGCGGCCTCTCGAGCGAGTGATTCGGTTCTACCCCGAGCGGTTCATGCTGTTTTTGCGGTAAGCCAATTGCATTGAGGATTTTGTTTTGTGAATGCACTTATTGACCGACTCTTTGGCAGGTACGCGACGCGACGAAAACCACGCGGGGGGATGCCGTCTCTCTCCGAGTTCAACAACGAGATTCTTGACATGGTGTGGACGGTGCTGTACAACGCACAGTTTGACAGCGAGAGAGCGCCCGGGGGTCCTGCGCCACTCACTGGTGGCGATGAGACAGTTAACTTGTTTGAGGAGGCTCGGACGGTGGAGGAAGCAATTGACGACTCGACGCTTGAGTTCCCAAAGATTGATTTTACGGAAAAGTACCCGGCGACTGTTGCCACGTCGCCGTACGGGTACGGTCCTGAGCAATTTGCCGTGCTGTTTCCTGATCTGTAACCTCTTATTTGAGCAATACACACGTTATCATTATAAATATGTACGCGATTGTTGCGACGATTGATGCGTTTGATGAGGGTGCCCCGGGGGGAGGAGGAGGGTTTCAAAACCCTGCGGTTGTAGCTCCGGGGCTTCTCAAGGCGCGTTCTGGGCTTTTTTCAAATTATGCAGCCAACAACCCGCGACTTGTTGACAAACGAATCGCCGGAATCCCACCAAATCGACAACGGTACGCGGCGTTCAGTTCCGAGCCGGCTGGTGGAGGACCTGCAATTGTTGAGAAGTACCAACACCTTTTGCTTCACACTGCGCCGTTGTGGAATGGTGTTGGCGCGCCTTCGGCGGGGTACGCTGATCGTCAACAAAAAGCGGTTGATCGATTCAACGCCTGGACTCAATCGTTTGGAACAATCGCATCGACCGTTCCTGCGCTTGAGCTGTTGAACGTGGACTGGCACGACACGGGGCTTGCAGTACGGCCTTTGCGGCTTGGTCCTGCGGCCGCGGGCAACCCACCGGTGCGACGGTTTCGGCTTGACATTACACCATTTGGGGCAAATGCGGACGTGACATACGGTAACATCCCAGGAAGACCGCGGTACTTGTACTTGCAACCCGGGAGTCCTGTGGTGGGTGGCCACAACAATCCGGTTCCGATTCACATGCGGCCAAGTCTCCAAGTACATGTTGCGCTCAACATAAGCGTGACACCGGCCGAGATTACGCAGGGCAATCGACCACAGTTTGCAATTGGATGCACGTGCCGGGACTTTCTGTTCAACGCGCAGACCCCAACTGGACTTCCCGGTCCTGCTTTCTATGGGTGCAAGCACATGCTCTTCTACAATTACTGCCGAGCCCAAGAAACAGCCGGGGGATACGGAGCTTACAACGTGTTTAATGAACCGCCATAAACATATCATATACTATAACTGGGTATCGTAATGCAATAAGTGATCCCGGATGAGCGTGAGTATTGAGGGGAACGTGTGTGGCTCGCGAAAGTGCCTCGATCGGGTTGTGTGGAACAAGATCGAGAATGGGTCGCTCGACCTTTCAATGTTGTTTGAGTCGTTTCGGATTGATTGCACGTGTCAATACCAGTGCCGGATCCAAAAAGTGTTTTGGTGGTCACCGGTTGAACGGCTTCGACTGGTCATTAGCCGTTCGCGTAAAATTTTGCGAAAATCCATGCTGATTGAGATGGTGGAAGCGTTGACGGGGCGACGAGGGCTGTTGACGATCCGGGACTTCAACACTCCCAAGTTGATGGCGTGGGAGTGGCTATCAAGTGCCATTCGACCGAACCGATTGGTGGTTTTGTGGCCTTTGATTTGTACGATACCACGACTTCGGGATTGGATTGTAACGCGCTCATCGTTCACGGTGTCCGACGAGCATCCTATCACAATTCGGATGATGTGTTTGTACGGGCTTCACCACGGGAACGACACGAGTCCTGACATGGTGTAAGACTCTCCCTTTTTTTTTTCATAGTGACCCTGTTGTGACACCACTTCCAGGCTGTGCCGCAGCATCAGGTACGGCGTTGGATGCGGACCGATTCTACCTGGACAAGTCGGCAAGTACACGGCACAATACATCCGCGCAATTCACGCGGTGGCCATCAAGTACAGACTTCCTTCCGAGCTTTCAATTATGATTCTGTCATTCATGTGTAAAACGCAATTTCGGTTAAGCGACTACGACTGGGCGCTCACACAGAACACAATAGCTCACGCTTTAAATTTATTAAAAGTGTGAATGCTACCGACTGGACTTTCCGATGTGCCCAACGCCGCGTCTGGTTCTTGATTTTTCTATAAGCTCCGCAATGAGCAGCTGCTCTTTGACGTGTTTGTCGTGCCGTTCAATAAATTTGCAAAGCGACTCGGCGGCGTCCGGAATGATCCGCCCTGATTCCGTATCGATAGTGGCATGGTTGGCCTTGAGAACCAAGCCCCGAAGCATCATGGTGCATGCCGACCCAAACATGCGCGACCACGTTGGATTATTGCTGAACATGATGTGGTTCACAATTGTTTCTTGCGTCCAGCGCGGAGTTGGTACAATTTCTCCTGTGACTGGATGGACATAGTCGACAATCTTCTCACGCACCCGTTTGTTGTAATAATTGTAAACGCCCTCGACAATGTGTTGGGCGCTTTTGTCCTGTTCGACCATGATGGTAATGTAATTGTTGATCGCAACCACATCCTCTCTGATTGAGTTGGCTTCGTCTTCTTCCCCGCCGCCCTCTGCGGCTCCTGCACCGTCGTCGAGCACGATGTTGTCGCAGAGGAAGCAATACGCCCCGTGTTTTGAACATTGCATTCCGGACGGTTTGCTGTCGATCCATCCCTTGTAATTGTAAACGGGCTCGGTTTCGACGGTCGAAACGACATCGGTGCCGGCTTCGACGGGATCGGTATTGAACGACGGGGGTGGACCACGGTCCATAATGGTCCACATGTTTGACCAAACACTAAGACCTATATACGTACACCAAAGATGAATGCTGTGTTGCGTGGGAGGATGCTCTTAAAAGCCACCTTTGCGGATGTTGTGTGGGTGTGCTACAAAGATGGAGAAACCGAACTTTTCACCAAAAAAAAAGGGATCGACGGGGTCGATTTCTCGATTATGCCGCCGAATATTGGGTACAACAAGCAGGTTGTTCGCCACGTAAAAATAACGGTTTTGAAGTGGGACGACCCAAGCCACCGGTACATCCTTGTTGGCGGCATCATTTTTGCGTGTGGGATTCCCGGTGTCACCAACCTCTACGCGGACGACGACGGCGTCTTTGATCTCCACACGCCGCCTCCTCTTACAAAAGTATGGACACCGTGCCGACTTCGAAAGGATCGCCCCGACGAGCAGTGGCATTCTGGCAACATTGTGCCGGATCCGGCGAGCAGGATCATCCTGACCTCAAACACAAACGAGTGGCATTTTCGGTTGTGGGAGGTTGACAACGTGTACCGGGACGCAGCGCGCACAATCATTGACGACATGGCTACTCGTGCGAATCAACATTTCGCGCGGAATCCGGATCACTGGGGTCCGGAATTTGATGAGCGGGGATTCATTCGACAATCTGAGCTGCGGGTAAGTCGTTTCGTTTTCATTTTGGCCACTGTCATGTTCCCACTTATCATAATCCGTGATTGCAGGTGGATTTTCCATCGATGGCAATGCCCGGGATCTGTATCGAAGAGTGTGCGTCGAACCAAATTGGAGTCACCCTGTACAACAGTATTGTTGACATGGCGGCTTTGATGATTGGACTCAATGAAAAAAAATTATTCGAAATGTTGAAAAAATACCCTTATATCGATAATATGATCGTGTCAACGGACACGGTCATGCTAAACGTCATGGAAGCGTTTACCACGGCAATTCTTGGAATGAGCGGGATGTTTGTGGGTTACAACAATGAGGAAGTCGACGACACAAGTACGCCCCCCCCCCTCCTCCCTTTCCTTTTTTATTTTTTATGAAAACTAATTTTTCTTTTTTTCCCCAGGCGTGCCGTGGCAGAAACTCGGAACCAACAGCGACTGTGAAGACTTTGCGATTGCCGCGGTCGGATTGTACACGTGGCTGTGCAATCCCACTTGCAATTTTCATACCACGGCATCACGCATGGGAAAGCTTATGGCGCAGTGGATCTCGTCAGCGTATCAAACTGCATATGTGGTGACTGGGTACGTGGATCCGTCGGTTGCGCGCCCCGACATTCCTGTTGAAACGTCAAAGCTGGGGGGACATGGATGGTGTATGCTCGAGCGAAAGAAAAACCTCCAATCCGACTACGACATTCGATACGTACTTGTGGAATGCACGGCAATCACGATATCGTATCGACCGATTGGAAAGTACAACCCGGAAATCCCGGTGACATCGAAATGCCAGGAGCTGTTTGGGGGCGTGATTACGCTGTTCCCGCCGGCAAAAGAAATTATCAAGCTGCCGACATCAATGTCCGCAGCCACGTTGCTGGCTCTTGATGAGAAAGGAATTCCGTTTAAGTACAAGACGATCGCGACCGCGTCGACGGCGGCTATTGAGAGGGCTGTGTGCCTTTTGGGAACACACAACGTTGGCGTTGACATGTCCGCGTTTATGCGGGACAAAAGCATTGTGTTTGAATCGGTAGGATCGGCAAGTGCGATGAGTCTGTACAACAAGATGTTCCGGGACTTTCTGCTCCGGCCAACTCCGATCGACATAACGACGATGAAGTTTGCCCGCGAGCCTGTGAGGATTTTCAGTGATATCAAAGCGACCTCAGCCTTTGGCACACCAAAGTACGGGGTGGTAGGGTTTACCGCTGAAGATTTTCAAGTGCGGATGGGGGGGACGATGGCGATTTCGCCGGACATCCAAATCGCAATGACATGGAAACAAACAATGTTTGGAGATCTGTTATTTATTGGTTACTGTGAAATTCAGGGGCTAAAGGACGAGTCATTGGAAAAACACCACGCTCAGGCGGTGGAGCGACCCGAAAACCGGGTCAACCGACGGCTGAAGCGGATCAGACCTTGAACATTCCGTTGGCCCTGATGCAGAACGACCAGTAGCAGCACATGATGAGCGCCATGGCGGCGTCATCGTTCGTAGATGGTGTCTTTCCGGATGGTCCCCTCTCGGTTTCTTTGAATTGAATCAGTTCCTCGCACAGGGTTTCGATGGCAGCCGCGGTAGTCGGTGCTTCAAGGCGTTTGAGGTAGACAGACCCGACGGTTACACACCTGCAACCCAAACGTGTCAATCATTTACACACCTTTTCAGTAAATGTGTGGTCTTACCTGTCCCAGACAAGCAATCTTGCGTCTTGCATGAGTGTCACCAGTGTCTGGAGACCTCCGAGTTTGTTGACGTTGGTGCTCCATACACCTACGTGGTTGCTAATCGATTTTTTAAAATACTCTGGTCTAAACGGCATTGTGTACGATGAGCCGCGAGCCCTTGCGGCATCAATAATATTTTCCACAAGGGTTCGGCTCTGAAACTCGTTGTTGTTGCACCTGGAAGAGGGTCCGTTTTAGCGGTAGACACTGCATGTGAATATTTTCAAAAAAAACTTACTCTACAATCGGAACCACTCGCAGATTCTTGAAGGGTCGGTCTCGCGTCACGAGCTGCTCAAGAACCTTGACGGTGAACGTTGATACAACCGTTGACAGCTGCATCATTTGGCTCTCCTTGATGTTGACTTCTGCGGTGCCGACAATGTAGACGGTTCCACCTCCGGCACGCATACCATCCGTGCCGCGTTCACCCGCCGAGTAGACGATGGCGCAACACCCCATACAGCTTACGGCGTGGCTTGGCGGATCAATGCCAATGTAGACCACCAGTTCTTCATTGCTGACACCTCTGAATGGCTGTGCCGCCTTTGGTGTAATGAACTTGGAGATCCATTTTGCTGGGAGGTAGTTTGTGGTTTCCTCTTTGATCACACCGTACACTTCTTTTTGAAAATCGTCCTGCCGCTTGGCGGGCACGAGGGCCTTCATTTTGTTGAACCCAATTACCGACTTCCATTTGGGAATCATGTTGAGCTTGTGGCAGCATTCTTCGGAAATCCCTGCAATCACCGAATGTGAGTTGTATGTGTGGATAAAACGGAGAAGCACGACGACTTACCGTCCTCACGGCAAGCGTCGCAGATGACGCTGTGGTTAATCAAATAAAACAGGAAATTTCCTTCTGTGTTTGCGGCAATCACGTCGTTGCAAAATGTGGAGAAGAAAGTGCCGCTGTGTGCTGGGGTGGTGGCCATTGAAAAAATCCGCTCTCCGACCTGGATGAGCGGAAACGCGAACTGGTACCAGAAATCCGGCGTCACAAATCCCACCTGAAAAGGAACCGGAGTAAGCACGATGTAATACATTCACTCTCTCCCAACTCTACTTGCCTCGTCAAACATGCACGCGCGTGGAGCGTCCCCACGGCAACTGTCGGCCGTTTTGGGCCGGGCCTTGATGGTGTTGACGGCCGTTGGGTTAAGAGCCGACCGGATCGAGAACCCGATCGAGTTATTTTTTTCGTAAATTCCAAGCTTGACACCAAAGGACGCAAGTTTTAGTTTCCGTTCGGGCTTGTCCCTGATGTCGTCGATGTACCGCTTTGCGCCGTCAATCAGTTCGATGGCGCGGTCACGGGTTGTCGAGTAGACGTAGATGAGCGGTCCACCGATCGGAGACATGATGGCCATGGCGGCCAAAAACCGAGCAAGCGTGGTTGTTTTGCCGTTTTGCCTGCAAATGGAAGTTGGTGAGTAAACAGTAACCCTCTGGGCTGGTTTGGTAACCTCGTACCTGTTGGTTACCCAGACGATGTGCACAAGCTTTGAGAGATCCATTTTGGCATCGATAATGGAGAGTAGTTCGAGCTTGTTGGCCTCGTATTCTTCGCGGCCAACAATGAGAATGAGGTGGGTGGCTACGAGACGTCGGAGCATGAGTTCGTTCTCTCCGAATTTGACATTGGCCCAGTGTGCGGTGCCGAGAAAGTCGAGCACGGCAAGAAATTTGAAAAGCCGCATAATTCCAAGGGGCATTGTGGTGTCGATGTTATTTTGAAGGACAACCCGATCCGCTTCTTCGATTGCATCGTTGGCGGTCTTTCTTCGTTTAAGGGTATCCCAAAGACTGAGACTGGACGTGCGGTACGATTTTGTCTTCTTTGTCGCTTTTTTCGTTTCTTCTTTACCGGTTTGACTGAAGATTTTTTTTCGAAGGTAATAGTTTTTGGAAAGGCGGGCCGTCTCTGGAAGCTTGACGGCGGTGCAGTACCCTTTGAAAAGCGGCAAGTCTCTACTCTTTGTATCGATGGGTTTTGTAGCAAGCCTGGCGCAGACCGTACAGGGTTCGACGTTTCCATAGAGCCAACACATAACAACAGTCAATATTAGAGCGGACAGTGAAATGTGTGTGGGGGTCAATGGATCATCTCGAGGTGGCAATAATTCTGCTGGCGGTGACGTTTGGCTTTCTGGTGGTGATCTACGGTGGACTGTGTTGGAAACGCAACAGCGAGGCACTCAACAAATTGTGATTACGTTCGCTCTTTTATAAAGAGCGCAAAAATACAGTGGTGAACCACAAGCGGCGTGACGGCTGCAATGAGCGGTTTGTGAAGGGTAACGTCGATGTTCCAGTAGAGGAGCGCGGCGGCAACAGCGTTGACGGTCCTGAAAATTCTGATTGGCCAGACGCCGTAGATCACAAGAGCCACGAGGAATCCCGGAAACACGGCCACGAACAGTGGCATCGATACCTTTTTACCGCTGGCCACCAAGCCCGTCAGTGCAACAAGTGCACACCCGGCAATCACCGCCGACACAGCGTAAGCAACTGCCACCGGCATTCTTGTTGCTTTCTTGATTACCGACACCGTGTCGTATCCTACGAGCACCAATGCTGGGATTCCAATTACCGCCGCTGTGCTAACTACAACGGCTCCGCTGACGTCCATGGTTCAGACGATCCAATGATCGACGTGTACCGGGCCGAAGTTTCGTATTGGCGACTGGTCGACGTCATTGGATATATCCCACAAACTCTCACGCTCACACTGAACGTGGCGCACCAATCACTGGCGGCTATTGTCAATGGCGCTCTTTTGGAAAAATGGAAACGAGATAGTTCCGTACAAGATTGCGATGAAGATGAACAACGAAAGACAAGCGGAAAGGACAGTGGATGCGACTCCGACTGACCCTGTACCGGACGTTCCCGCCGCCGCCGATCCACCTTCGGAGTCGAAGTGGTGGTCACCGCTGAAAACAACCACGCGCCCCGCGGCTTCAAAGCCAACCAAATCAAACGGGATTGCGTCTTTTATGTAGGTTGCTATCTGAGTAAAGCAAACGCCAAAGGGTACAGGAACATTGGGATGACCATGTGTGCCACAATCAGTAGTTGGGGGTATTTGTCGTAGTTGCAGTTTCCAGTGGTTAGGTTAGCCGTAACACCGAGGGCTTGGATGAGCACCATCCCAAAAATACGACTCACGGTCTGGCCCATAAACTGGAGAGCACTAATAACAGCCTGCGTGACCGCCTCGCGTCCCTTGATCAACGCAGCGGTGCTTGCAATCACCAGGCTGATCTGGATGATTGTTGATCCGGTGGGCGACAACATCGCGTCACCAAGAATGTACGACGGCTTGTCGTTGAGGTCAAAAACGGTTTTGTTCCACCGTTTGGCAATCATCACGTCTGTGATGCTACTAAAGATGCGGAGCGTGATGCCGGTGATTACCGCTGTCCGACACCGCCACCCTGAGACCCACCGCATGTAGGCCATCATTGCAAGAGCCGCAATCACATGAGCAATGATCTTGGTCCAGCTTGTGTAGAACCTGCAAAGCGGGGAATGTAAGCTGACGACAATACGAACGATCTAGCTTAGTCAACTTACAACAAGTCAAAATCCGGACCACCGACGATACACACGTCTGGTGCAGTGTAGTAGACATCCATGGCTGCGGTGATGTCGACATACCTAAAGACAAAATCAACATTAGACGGCATTGGGTGAAACGAAACCGTCCTCTCCCCTACTTACAATATCTCGTGGAGAAAACTGAACGCACAAATGTTGGCCAACTGCGGTGTGGCGCGGTAGACCCAAAAGGTGTAGCACACAAGAGTCACAGTCATGGTGACGGCTATGCCGAAACTGGTGTAGATGTTGTCGGTGGTGACATTATACATGATTACGAGCAAGAGGATTGCGGTAAAGACCATAGATCCCGCAAGCACGCATTCCTCCCGGGTAGGCGGTGACCGAATCACGCGTCGCTCGGTGTGTTCCTCTGGGTTGAGAAGTTGTTGGATGTCGGTGTTTGTGCCTGCGTCGTCGTTCGAGAACACGTCGTCTGGGTACTTCCAGATGTAGTAAATGAGCGGCAACGACAGCGGGACACACGCCGCGTAACCATAGATGACTCGATGAGCGTCGCTTTCGTCGTCAGCGAGGGAACCCACTACAATCACCCCCAAAATCGCGCCGCTCATTACGAGCCATCGTGTAAAGGGAGCCAGGTTGGCGGAAGCGCCTTCAAATTTGATTTTGGTAGCGTACACGGCCTCAAACAGTGTGTTGACGTTCATAATAAGCGTACCTGTCAAAAAAAAAAAGGGCAGTGCGGTTAAAGGGATTCTAATTTAAAAACAAATAAGGAATCGACATTTGGTGTCGTTTAGACATAGGTAAAGAATTGGAGGCGAACCGCGGGAGTGTTTTTGAGATTTAGAAGTAATAAGGCTGCGAAACATACTCATAATGGTGAAAAAAATCATTGAGTTGGTAGGAGTGGTTGATAACGTGACGCCGATCATGAAGAATGGCATTAGTGACGACACACTGA
>Ga0181577_10000844_pt1 | contig 24576 bp, 21 predicted proteins | sample 101ome_21_FD_132468 | JGI IMG/M metagenome (GOLD analysis project Ga0181577, IMG submission 132468) | Coastal salt marsh microbial communities from the Groves Creek Marsh, Skidaway Island, Georgia - 101413BT metaG (megahit assembly) | ecosystem: Environmental > Aquatic > Marine > Intertidal...
ATCAGTAAACACGCCACCGTCTTGAATAATGTCGCCAACCACCTGTACGACGATATTTTCTTTACGCGCCCCATCATCCCAGCCCAACCAGTCAAAGGCACCGCTGTTTGGGTCCACGCCCACGGTGTTGCCGGTCAAATCGCTCACAAAACCTGCCGAGGCAGAAATACCGCCGCCACGCTCATCGGGGAATGTTTTGGTGTTAATGACCAAGTTACCGCCGGTAGACTCTCCGGGCATAAACGGCAAAAAGGTTTTCTTAATGTCCAACTGATTCACAAAGTTGGAGGGGAATAAATCCAAAGGCACTGTTCGCTTGGTGGGGTTGGTCGAGGGCATGGTGGCGTTGTTGAGGGTTGATGTGACATAGCGCCCGCCCAAGCCGCGAATGAAAACGTACTTGTCGTCCTGGACCGAGATACCCGGAACGCGAGTTACCGACGCGGCAACGTCGGAATCGCCAAACCGAGTGAGCAGCTCCACACCAATGGTGTCAACAATACTGCTAGTGTCACGCTCAGATACCTCAAACCCACTGGCATCAAATGACGCAATAACAAATACTTCCTCCAGGGCTGGTCGCTCAATAACCAAGCCCTCCTCCTCGGGCAACGCAAGACGCACCCCCCGAGTGACGCCGCCCACCACGCGGATGGTGCGACTCACATCACCCACCGATACGCTGTAGATACCGCGAACTAACTCCTTTCTGGCCACACCCTGGGCGTTGGTAGCCACCGCACCTTGCCCGCCAGAAAACACTGCAAGCTGCCCTGCCACAGCCTCAGCGCCGCGGACTACATAAACCTCTGCGACACCCGTTGGCGCGTCGCGTCGACCAGCCGAGCTCTCACTGCGCGAATACACATCGATAATGGGCTGAGTGTTAGAGCTGATATCCACAATCACGTCGGCCAACTGCCCCGAGCCCGATGTCAATCGCACCACCCGCTGGCTGCCGTCAGGCCCTAGTATTGCAATAAGATGTTGGCCGCCTTCTAAGTTAGCTAGTAAGCCACCATCGGCCCGTGTAGACCCAATTTCAACGCCGTCTAAAGTGATGCTGGCGCCCTCAACAGGGGCTGTACCGGCATAGACATAGAGCGCAAGCTCTTCTGCAGCGTATACCGCCTGTACACAGGACATAGCGATGGCTACACACACTGCACGAAAAGCATCACGCGGGCTGAACATTCCTACCTCTCTGATCATTTACACAAGGGCCTAGCGCCCGATGCGGGGACTATAGAGAGGGTTTGTTATCGTTTTATTGCTATTACATGAAGCAAATGTGACACCAGCCCTTGGAGTACCGATTGACGGAAATCTAGGGCAACGGGACGGAGACCCGTGCCTAAACGTCAGTCAATCTCAGTGGGAAGCGGGCAGGCTGGCAGGCCTTTTACGGCATCTTCGGAAACTTTGTTGTCACCACAAGCGAGCAACCATGGTGATGAACTGGCGTATGCCAGGCGATATGTTTGAATAAACCGCATGATGGGCGATGTAGCCCATGACGCAGTCATGCGTTTTACCCTCTTGCTAGACAACTCCATAGAACGCGTTGAGGAGGACAAGGGCACACACCACGGTTGATGAAGGCACTTCAGTAAAATCAAGACAAAACCTGGTCGAGTGATAATGTGACAGGGCGATATACGGTTTGTGATCAAGACTAACCACTATGCTTAACCCCCCAGCCAAACGCAGCAACTAGCCGGCTTTCGAGGCAAACCATGTGCGTTTCTATTCGCGTTTAGGCCCCATAGCTCACAATTTACTTGTCTCAATATGACGTTTTCGCGCAAACACGGGCCGTCATAGAACAAATTGGTTTTCGACATTCGCACAACATCGCGCTAGCGTCATGATATGTGCAAAATTACCATTTTAGAGACTGAGCAGTGTCATACCTCCACCACAAGCGTGGTTCAGAGACAACCGCTCACCTCGCCCATCAATCAAGCTGGAGCAAACGCCAGCGTTACGCTCACACGCACTACAAAACCAAGTCTGAGGCTGGCAGCGTGGCTTTACGCGCCATCCTTGGGGCATTTCTTAACAATGAGTGAGGATTTTCGATGAAGCGAATCAAGCGAGATATGAATCAGCGCGCCTTTGAAAAGGGATACCAGTCGGGGCTATCAGGCAAGTCGAGTGACCTTTGCCCCCACAACGTTGGAACGCAGCGGTTTAACTGGATGCAGGGCTGGCGTGAAGGCCGCGCTGACCAGTGGGATGGCCTGAACGGCGCCACGGCCTGTCATAAATTGTCTGGGTTCTGAGCAGTTTTCAACCCGACTAGCGCCCTAAAATTTGCCAAGTAGCCGAACTTACTGGGGTTGTATTTGTCACAAATGACCGCATAGTGACTAAACAATCGGTCGGAGCAGTAACCGTGACAACAACCCCACTTCAGCAGCTTGAGCAATGGCTATCAAGCCAAATTATTGGTCAACAAGACCTCGTTCACAAACTCCTTATCACTCTACTAGCCGACGGGCACCTGTTAGTTGAGGGCGCGCCCGGGCTGGCAAAAACCCGAGCCATCAAACAAATGTCGGAAGGCATAGAGGGGTCCTTTCATCGGATTCAGTTCACCCCAGATTTATTACCCGGCGACGTTACGGGCACCGACATTTTCAGACCCCAGCAAGGGGTCTTCGAATTTCAGCAAGGCCCCATATTCAATAATCTTATCTTGGCAGACGAGATCAACCGAGCCCCGGCGAAAGTCCAGTCGGCACTCCTTGAAGCCATGGCCGAGCGGCAAGTGAGTATAGGCACGCGGACCTACCCGTTACCTGAGCTTTTCTTGGTTATGGCCACCCAAAATCCGATTGAGCAGGAAGGCACCTACCCGCTGCCTGAAGCGCAGCTCGACCGCTTCTTGATGCAGGTCAACGTGCGCTACCCCGATGCAGCGGCCGAGGCCCTTATTCTACAACTCGCTCGCAACGAAGCAGGCGGCACGACTGATCGAGCCCCCAGTGAAGTAACGCAACAAGGTATTTTTGACGCCCGCAGAGCGGCGCTGGCCTTGCACATGGCCCCCGCCGTGGAAGCGTATATAGTGCAACTCATCGTCGCCACGCGCGAGCCGCAGCGCTATGACACCGAGCTAGCCGACTGGTTAGAATTTGGTGCCAGCCCCCGCGCCACGATTGCACTCGACCGATGTGCGCGGGCCAATGCCTACTTACATGGACGCGACTATGTCAGCCCCGATGACGTACAAACTGTCGCCATGGATTGCTTGAAACATCGGCTTATTATTTCCTTTGAAGCTGAAGCGTCGGGTGTCACTTCTGAAACCGCGGTTGAGCGACTCCTAGACGTGGTGCCCGTCGGATAGTTCCATGAGCATGCGTCTCGATGACACAGTCCAGGGAGCGGTGATAGATCCTTCCGCCCTGATCGCCACGCGCTTTTTGGCAAGGCATATCAATGTTACCCGTTCAACCCGGGCGCTTGCCCATTTAGCCGGTGCGAAACGCTCAGCCCGGCGAGGACGGGGAGTAGAGTTCGAAGAGGTCCGTCAATACGCCGCGGGCGATGACGTGCGCGCAATCGACTGGCGGGTTACCGCCCGTAGCGGCGAGCCGCATACTAAGTTATTCCACGAGGAGCGCGAGCGTCCCGTGCTCACCACCGTCGATCTTCGCCAGTCCATGTTGTTCGGCTCGCGCAATTGCTTTAAATCTGTGCTCGCAGCCCATGTTGCCACCACAGTGCTCTGGTCCGCATTGGAGCGCGGCGAGCGCATTGGCGCCATGGTCTATGGCGGCGCAGAAGTGCTCGATGTGCGTCCGGCTCGCTCGCGTCGATCGGTACTCAAGTTGATTGGAGACATCCAAACGGTCTCGTCCAAGAGCGCCAGGAGTGACACAGACATTAGCTTTGCCGAGCACTTAGGTCAGCTGCAGCGCATTGCGCGGCCCGGCAGTAGCTTATTTTTAATTAGCGATTTTCACGACGCGGATGCACCTGACGCATTGGAAAACTTGCGGCGACTGGTTCGTCATGTCCAAATTACGGCTATCGCCATTTCAGATCCGCTCGAACACGATTTACCCACCGCGGGACGCTATGTCGTTACCGACGCTCAGGGTCGCAGCGCCCTCGACACCGCCAGCGAAGCAGCACGCAGAAAGTATCACGATGAATTTGCTAGCCAGCGAAAAGCACTTGCACAACAGCTACAGAGCTTACGTATTCCTCTGATAGAGCTATCAACCGCGCAACCGTTTCTGCCCATTTTGCAGCGCTACTTCCCAGGACGCTGACCAACATGGATCCACAAGCGGTACTGGAAAATCTTGCACCTCTACGCCAGCCTGAAGCGATCAGTTGGTGGCCACCCGCAATTGGGTGGTGGATTCTGGCGGCGATCATACTTATTACAATCACTGCATTAGTCGTTTTAATGTGGCGACACCAACGCGCCAATCGCTACCGAAGAACGGCACAACGCATGCTCGACAAGCTCATCGCCACAGAGCAAACGACCCTGGAGCAAATAAACCAGTTGCTCAAGGCGACAAGTTTGGTTTGCTGGCCTACAGCGGAGGTAGCGCAGCTTCACGGCCGCAACTGGACGACGTTCTTGATCAAAAGCAGTAAGAAGCCAATTGACAACAATGCATTTGCCGCACTCGAGGACGTTTATCGAGCACCACACCAGAAAGCCAACGCTGATCTCATTGCCGCCACGCGACACTGGCTAAAACATCATCGGAGGCATGATGTTTGAATTTGCATTACCGATGCTGCTTTTAGCACTTCCCATACCTTTGATTATGCGTTTCCTACCCGCTACATCGCTTGCTGACGAGGCAGCCATCCGAGCACCGTTTGCACAGCGTTGGCGCTCGCTGGCCAGTACGCATAGCTTGTCGCTTAAAGGTAACCTGTTGCAGCTCATACTACTCAGCGGTATTTGGATCTTGTTGGTTGTTGCGGCGGCGCGACCACAGTGGATTGGCGAACCTATTGAACTGGCTAACTCGGGGCGCGACCTGATGCTCGCGCTGGATTTATCGGGCAGCATGCAAATCGAAGATATGCAGGTAGGTAATAGCCTCGTCTCGCGAATTGAAGCAGTTAAAGCCATTGCAGCTGACTTTACCCAGCGGCGAGCCGGTGACCGCGTTGGGCTGATTCTATTTGGGACCAAAGCCTACGTGCAGGCTCCTTTGTCTTTCGATGTTAAAACAATTACGCAGTTCATACGCGAAGCACAGCTAGGTTTTGCTGGAGAGGACACCGCTATCGGGGATGCCTTAGGCCTTGCGATCAAGCGCCTTCGAGAACGCCCGGTCGACTCTCGGGTGCTCATTTTACTTACTGATGGGCAGGATACAGCAAGTACCGTCGATCCAATGGAGGCCGCAGCGCTCGCGTCCGAGATGGGAGTACGCGTTTACACTATTGGCATCAGTCGGCGTTTAGGCAATCGCAGTAACGCCTCTGGCGAGGTTGACGAGGCGCTGTTGAATGCCGTGGCTCAAAGTACTGGCGGGCGTTACTTCCGGGCTCGTAACCCAGCCGAGTTACAAAGCATCTATCAAATACTCGATGAACTTGAACCCATTGAGCAAGAAAAAAGCACTTTTAGACCTGTCAGATCACTGAGTTACCTAGCCTTACTCATGGCTTTTGCATTGGCACTGATACTGATTGGACTCCGTATCAATTGGCGCAGCCTAGCAACCACCAGTAACGATAAACATGGAGCATTCACTTGATAGGCTTTGATGGCTTTGAATTGTTGCGCCCTGAGATGCTGTGGCTCCTATTAGCAGTTGCACCGGCGACATTCGCGCTTTGGCGCGTGCAAAGAGCAGCCGGTAATTGGCGCAAGGCTATCGACCCCACTCTGCTCGTGCATATGCTGGCAGATAAGACCGAACACCGCAATCGCAGGGGACATTGGTGGATCACGGTTATGCTGGCCATGGCCGTTTTTGGCGCGGCTGGTCCCAGTATTCAAAAGGTAGATGTCCCTGTATTTCAACGCGCTGACGCGTTGGTCATTGTTCTTGACCTAAGCGCCTCTATGGCTGCCGCCGATACCCCACCAAGTCGGATACGCCGCGCTCGCCAGAAAATTCTCGATTTGCTCGCTACGCGTAATGAAGGGGTCACAGGAATGGTGGTCTATGCCGGCGACGCACACGTGGTTGCACCGTTAACCGATGACCGGCGAACAATAGAGAATCTACTACCAGCACTGGACCCCGGCATTATGCCCCTGCCCGGATCTAACCCCGCTGATGCTCTGTTGAGCGCCATCAATCTATTGGGCGCTGCGGGGGTGGGTAACGGACATATCGTGTTACTCACCGATGACATGCCCAAATTCGACCCTAGCGACGTGCGTGCAGCACTCGACTCGGCCAATGCCAGTGTCAGTATTTTAGGGATAGGCACTACTGCTGGTGCCCCTATCCCTCGTGCCGATGGTGGATTTATTCGCAATGCCAATGGCGAAATTGTTATAGCCGGGTTGCCCATCGATGAGCTCAAGGGTTTTGCGCAGCAATTAGGTGGCGAATATGCGAGCGTAACCCTAGACAACAGTGATTTGGACCGTGTGCTCTTAAAGCCTTCGCTCGGCGACGGCGCAGAAATTGCGCTTGATAGAAAAACCGATACCTGGCTGGATCAAGGTAATTGGATAGCCGCCTTACTCGCCTTGGCAATACTCCCGCTGTTCAGGCGAGGTATGCTGGGTGCGTTGCTCGTATTGCCACTGCTCTACAGCGAGCAGACCTTTGCACAAGCGAGCAACAGTTGGTGGCAAACACCCGATCAGCAAGGCGCCAGAGCCCTAGCACAGGGCAATGCAAAGGATGCTGCGGCACTATTTGAAGACAGTGCCTGGCGCGGCACCGCACATTATGCAACGGAGAACTGGCTTGAAGCCGCCGACAATTTTGGGCGCCTGAGAGATGCCGATAACCTATACAACAAGGGCAATGCACTTGCGAAAGCAGGTGAATACCGGAAAGCCATTGAGGCATATACAGCGTCCCTTGAACTCACACCCGACGCGGACGACGCATTGCGCAACCGAGAACTCGTTGAGCAACTACTTCAGCAACAAGAGAGTCAGCAATCAAACCAAAAGGGTGATGACGGTGATAACCAGCAGACCCCTGAGAATGAGAACAACAGCAACGACGACTCTCAAGCAGACTCATCGAACAATCAATCTGATAGCGATTCCACTTCTTCTCAGGACCAATCAGAATCCGAGGGCTCCGAGCAAGATGAGGACAACCCCGAGGGACAAAGCCAGTCCGACTCTGAGGCAACACAGTCACCAAGCGCTGATAATCAGAGTGCAGATAGCGAAGCAATGAAAGAGGCGATGGATCAAGCGCTGCAAGAGCAAACACAGGCGCAAATGTCTAAATTTGATGAAGCACTGGAGGAACAACAGGCACTTGAGCAGTGGTTGCGCCGAGTACCCGATGATCCCGGTGGTCTGTTGAGGCGAAAATTCCGTTACGAAAGCATCCAGCGATTGCGCAAAGGAGAGGAACCGGATGAAGATATTCGCTGGTAAGCTGAAACTGCGGGCCTTAATGCTCGTCTGCTTGTGGGCCGTTGTTGGCACAGTCGACGCCCGCATTACCGTTGAGGCAGACCGTACCGACATTGCCATGGGGGAAACGCTGCGACTCACACTCACAGCGAACGAGGGCGAGCGTCCTGACGAGATTGATCTCACACAACTGGAACGAGATTTTGAGATACTACAGCGTTCAAGTGCCACCAGCGCTCGTATTGTAGGCGGCGAGCAAAACGTCACTCGCACGCTCGAACTGGAATTAGCTCCCAAACGCGACGGCTTACTCGCAATACCCGCGCTCAACTACAGCGGACGCAGAACAACACCGGTGGCGATAAAAGTCGGTCCACAGTCCGACACAGTGCTCGGTAATGAGTTGGTCTACTTTGATGCCAGCGTTAATAAAGACGAAGCTTATGTGCAGGCGCAAATTATCCTAACGATTACGCTTCAACAAGCGATTAATCTCGATAATCGTGCTATTTCCGACCTCGACATCCCCAACACCTACACAGAAGCTCTCGAACAGAAAACCTACCAACGACGCGTTGGGGGCCGATTATGGCAAGTAACCGAGCTCCGCTATGCATTATTTCCTCAGCAGTCCGGTAACCTGACCATCCCGAGTATTTCATTTTCTGGGCGCGAATTACTTCCCGGCCGATCATTGCTTGGCGCTCGTCTCGGGCGCCGCATCGCGCTTCAGACGCAACCCATCGAAATTACTGTGAATGCGGTACCCGCTGATTTTCCGGGAGACGTATGGCTACCAGCCGAGAATATTGCATTAACCAGCACGTGGAGTAGCGCCCCCGACCGGTTAACAATAGGAGATTCTTCCACTCGTACTATCGAGATGACCGCTCGAGGCTTACAGGGTAGTCAACTTCCACCGATTAACAGCCTAATGGATGGTGCTATCCGTCCGGGGCTGAAATTTTATCCCGATCAAGAAACCATACAGCAGCGGGAGGTACCCTCAGGTATTGAAGGCTATCGCCTTCAGAGCGAAGCGTTGGTCGCCACTACCTCGGGGTCTTGGTCCTTACCCGAAGTCACGATACCTTGGTGGAATACCAATACCGATACGCTTGAATACGCACGACTCCCCGCCGTACAAATTAATATAGGCGCACCCACCGTAACATCAGTGCTCGATGCACCTAGCTCGGTAGTCGCCGATTTTGGTCGAGAAAGTGGGCCTCAACCCCTGCTATGGCCTTGGCAGCTCACAGCAGCTGCCGGCTGGTGTCTCGCTGGCTTATTGGGTGGACTACTTTGGCGAACCCGAGGGCGGACTGGAAGCTCACAGCTAAACACAAAGCCCCACGCAGCTAATAATCGCAGTCTGGTGTCACTGCGCTTGGCATGCAATTCAAACGATCCCGCGGCCGCGCGCGATGCGCTGTTGGCCTGGGCCAACCACAGGGCGCAACCAATGACAGTCATGTCTCTGGATGCCCTCGCTAAAACCTGCTCTCCCGCTCTAGCTCAGGAAGTCCGCAGGCTTGATGCCAGCCTTTGGGGTAAGGATGCACAAAGCTGGCAAGGCGATAAACTTTTTTCACTCGTTAAGGGGGAGGATGGCCCTGCCCGCGCGTTGGCGGGAGAGACATTGACGCTCTACCCGAGCTAAACAAGTCGGTCGAACGCTAGCCACCTAAACTCCACCATTCACGCAGCGTCCTAGGTGGTATTTCCTTGCTATAGGGGTCTCTGCGACGCTTATTCGGTGTATCATCTATAAGTGGTCGCGTCTGCCTGTGCGCCTTCTTTATTGAACGTAACCTGCTATTGCTCAACGGATTGTGGATAATAATTTTATGAAGCTCTTGCTTGCCGAAGATGATGCCCAAGTACGCACGGAACTGCGCGAACTCCTTACCGACGAAGGCTACTCAGTTGTCACGGCAAGTGACGGTATTGAGGCATTCGAAAAATTTCGTGACGATGAAGAGATTGAATTATTACTGCTCGACATTCGCATGCCTCGCTGTACTGGATTACAAACGCTCGACGCCATCCGTAAAATTGATAGTGACTCTCAGCGTCTTTTTGAAGCTATTTTTATTACCGGCAACAATGACAGTGAATCAGTCGTTGCAGCACTAAAACTCAATGCGTTTTCGTTTCTGTTCAAACCTATAGTCGTTGAACAGCTCATAGAAGAGCTCGAACAAGCCAAAGACAGCATCAACCAACAGCGCTATCGACGTTTTCAGCAAGAGACCCTCGAAGCCCAAATTGAATCTAAGACCCATGCAATCTCCAGGCTCACCGAAGAACTCAATGGCGGATTTGGCTCTGCGTTGGAACTGCTGGCGCTGGCAGCGGAATCGTCAATACCCGGCATAGGCCTTCACGTTCATCGAATAGCGGAAATGAGCGCCTGCATTGCCAAGCGTTTGGGTTTTGATGCTCAGGAAGCGCAAAAAATCCGCTTCGCCAGTATCCTCCACGACGTCGGCAAGCTCAAAGGACCGCAGGAGCTTTATCATGCAGAGCGATCGCTTAGCAAAGAGGAATTTGAGCAAACCAAAGCGCACACGACCCTGGGTGGCGAATTTTTGACTTATTCGCAAGATCCCATCTTCAAGCTAGCTAAAACGATTGCTGAGCAGCACCATGAAAATTACGACGGCACTGGATACCCCAATGGCTTGGCAGGCGAGCAAATAGCCATTGAAGCCGCTATTGTGCACTTGGTTGACGTATACGATAACTTACGTGCACCGCGCCCTTACAGAGAAGAGCTTCCTCATCACAAAGCCCTTGAAATCATGGTCGATGGCGACGACAAGTCGACGCCAGATCACTTCCATCCGCGAGTGCTCCAAGCGCTATTGGCACAACACCGCGATATTGAAGCGATCTATGACCGCTATCAGCCATCAAAAGCAACCAATTAAGTTGGCTCCATCTCAACGCTGCCAAACTCAATTGCGCTGGGCTCTTTGGTATGGCCTCCACCTACCTTTACGCTAGGCTTGTAGCGACTTTTCTACCACCTCAAAAACGTCACGCGAGAGTTCATTTACCGCGGCAATACGTTCTAGCTCTGCGCGCATTAATGGCGTGCCGTGGCTGTAGCGTCGATAGCGTGTCAATGGCGTGCATAGCCGTGCGGCTATCTGGGGGTTCGCGGCATGTAGACGGATAATGGCATCAGCGAGCAAACGATAACCCGAACCATCTTTGGCGTGAAATCCCGTAGGGTTGGCATTGGCGAACGCCCCTACAAGCGCGCGTATTTTATTGGGATTACGCCAGTCAAACGCGCCATGATCTTGCAAAGCTGCGACCCTTGCCGCAGCGTCTGAGGTGGGCATTGTTGCCTGCAAACTAAACCACTGATTCACGACTAAAGCCTCATTCTGCCAGCGGTTGTAAAAATCAGACAATGCCTTGTCCACCACTGAAGCATCGGCAGCACGGCCGAGCGCACGCAGTGCAGCCAAACGATCGGTCAAATTATTGGCTGTCGCCAAAAGGGCTGGGGCAATTTCTAGTACCACCGTGGCGCGATACGACAGAAAATCAAGCGCCAAATGCGCCAGCGCACGCTGTCCTATTTGCTCACCGGTGGCGGCATAGGCAGTTTGAGATTGGTTGGCCATAAAAATGGTCTGCCACTCTGACTCAAACGTTTCCGCCAGTACGGCTTTTACTTGCTCGCGGGCAGCATGGATAGCAAAGACATCGATTAAACCTTTATTGCCTGCCACATCAGCCAAATAATCCTCAGAGGGCAATGCAAGTAATTGCGCCTTTACTGCAGGCTCCAAATCGCTCAATAACGCCTGTTGGTAGGCATGCAAAAAGCCACGGGCGACCGGCATTCCAGCCGCCACCTCATCCACCACACGACAAGCGTATCGCTGAAACGCATCCCAGCGTACAAAATCGTCGTCATCACCGGCTATCAACGCCTGTAATGATTCTTCGCTCACGTCTAGATCAACGCGCACTGGCGCCGAAAAATTTCGTAACACAGAAATCACAGGCTCTGATTCAATATTGTCGAAATCAAAGCTTTGCTGCTCGGTGGTGAGTTCTAACAGCGCTGTCGTCGCCCCCGATTCGAGCCTCACTGGTTTTCCGTCAACTAGTAAACCCACCGCGAGAGGGATGTGAAGCGGAGGTTTATTGACCGCATTAACTTCGTCAACATTTTGTTGGGAAACAATCAATTCAAAGCGCTTTTGGCTTGCGCTGTATTGTCCACGGACTTTTATCGTGGGTGTACCTGATTGCTCATACCAACGGCGAAATTGCTCAAGATCCCGTCCCGAGACCTCTTCCATAGCATCAACAAAATCGTCGCAGGTGACTGCTTGACCATCGAAAGCTGAGAAATAGTGTTGAGCGCCGGCTATGAACGTATCGTGGCCGAGTAAGGTATGCAGCATACGCACTACTTCGGCACCCTTTTCATACACTGTTAAGGTGTAGAAATTGGATATTTCTATGAAACTATCGGGGCGCACGGGATGCGCCATCGGTCCGGCATCTTCGGCAAATTGATGGGTACGTAAAAACTGGACGTCATCAACGCGTTTCACGCCGCGCGAGTTCATATCGGCAGAAAATTCGGCGTCACGAAAAACGGTAAAACCCTCTTTGAGGCTCAATTGAAACCAATCACGACAGGTCACTCGATTGCCCGAATAATTATGGAAATATTCGTGAGCAACAATTGACTCAACTCGCTGATAACCTAAGTCGGTGGTGATATCCGGCGAAGCGAGAACGCAAGAGGTATTAAAAATATTGAGGCTTTTGTTCTCCATAGCACCCATATTGAAATCGTCCACCGCAACGATATTGAACAGGTCCAGGTCATACTCTAAGCCATAGACATCCTCATCCCAGCGCATAGCATGCTTGAGCGAGACCATAGCGTGCTCACAATAATCGACATCCTTGGTCTCTACGTAAATACGTAGCATGACCTCACGACCCGACTTAGTAGTAAACCTATCCTCCACAAAGGCAAGATCGCCGGCAACCATGGCAAACAAGTAGCATGGCTTGGGCCAGGGGTCATCCCACACAACCTTGTGGCGCCCTCCCGGCAGTGACTCAGCGCGTACTAAATTGCCGTTACTCAGTAGTACTGGACAGCGTACCTCGTCCGCCTCCAATGACACAGTGTATGTAGAAAGCACATCGGGGCGATCCTGAAAAAATGTGATTTTGCGGAAGCCCTCCGCCTCGCATTGTGTGCAATACATGGTGCGCGATCGATACAGTCCCTCCAGAGAGGTGTTCTCCTCGGGACAAATCCGGACTCGAGTACGCAGGGTACAGGTTTCGGGTAACTCGGGGATTGTCAGCGTACTACCATCGTAGAGGAACTGCTCTGCGCTGAGTTCTTTACCATCGAGCGCCAGGTATTCTAGCAGCAAGGTCTCCCCATTAAGCACCAACGGTGCACCAGGTTTGCCAGTCCGTCTCAGTGCTAAAGTGCTCTCTACTAGGGTGTAGCCATCATGTACGCTGATCGCCATCTCCACCGTAGGAATCTCATACGCGGGTGGCTGGTAATCTTGGCGATAAATGGTCTTTGGCGTGCCGTCTCGCATATTAACTTACCCGTAATTCGATGTTGTAGCCGCCGTACTTGCGGATATTGATAACGCCCGTATCAAATATTAAGTACTGACCCTTGACACCCATAAGCGTACCTTCAATCTCGGGCGTCTTATCGAGATTATGTGCCTTAATCTTGGTGGGCCACTCCAGAACCGGAAAATGAATGGTCACGTCATCACTGTCGTCTAGCCATTGGATCGCATTCAAACCAAAGCGATTGTGCAATGCAGTCAATTCATCGGCGCACAACTGTGCTAACTCCTGCTGTTTCGCGCGAAGATTCACAGCCTCACCAGTGCCCTTGAGCATAGTTTGCCATGCGGTTTTATCCTTAACGTGCTGGCCAATTACCACTTCGAGCAAACCTGACTGCAATCGCGTCGCTACCCGCGCAATGGGCCGGGCCTGTGTAGCACCTTGGTCGAGCCAGCGTGTGGGTAGTTGTGTTCCGCGAGTGATACCTACCTTAACACCCGATGTGTTAGCCAAGTAGACATAGTGCTCTATGTTGCAATTGGCCTCCCCCCACTCGGGTTCACGGCAACTACCCTCCTGAAAGTGGCACGTTTCAGGTTTTACTATGCAGGTGTCACATTGAGCGAGGCGCTGAAAGCAAGGATAACAGTAGCCTTGATTAAAACTTTTTTTGGTCAACCGATTGCAATGGACACAGTTGATCGAGCCAAGAAAATTCAGCGTTAACCGTCTACCCAGCTGCTCGTTGATATTGAGTGTTTGGTCGCCTGCTACCCAGTGATAAGTGACAGGGTCATCTAAGAAGGCGCGCATTTTTCTGACGTTACCGGCTATCATTCAAACACCCTCTTCCTTACCCTCAGTCGTTTCTTGCGTCTGCCACTTAAGTGGCTGTGGATCATCACAAATATCATTGGCTTTATGGCCTTTGTCGATGTATCCGACTCGCTCTTCAATGGGTAGATTCAGTTCTCCCCACGCAATCACTGCCTGCATGCAGTGCTCGCGCTGTTCGGGATTGAGCGCACGACCATCGGGCCAACGACCGGTTTGAAGAGCCCGCAGCATGTTGTCGTAGACATCACGCCCCATACTTTTAATGGTCTCGAAATAAGGATCTGACACAAAGCTCCCCTTAGCGTTTAGCTATTCGCGTAGCAAAACCAATACCGGCACCGCAAATTATGCCCGCTACCAACCCGCCAAAATGCGCGCCATTTGCAATAGCGCCCAAGCCGAGAAAGCTCAAAGCACCGGTGAGCCCAACAAATAACCACACCAACATAAAGCCAAGTAATGCGGGCGGCAGTGGTTCAAGCCATCTCGGTCGCACCCAGTTACCCGCCCAAATAAACCCCAACAGCGCATAGACAACGCCCGACATACCACCAAAAACAGACGGCCCAGTGACCATAAATTGAGCTATGTTACTCATGACGGCGGAGACCAAAACGAGGCCAAGTAAATTTATCCCACCCAAGCGATCTTCGATACGTCGACCGAACTCCCAGATCCACAGGCTGTTGAAAACCAAATGAGTCCACCCAAAATGCAGGAAAATGGGTGTAACGAAGCGCCACCAATCGCCTGGCTCGGCAAATTGAGTGCCCGCCAATGTGACTTCGAAGGGCACAAAGTTAAATAACCGTAGCAAACTCACGATCCGTAGTTCGTAAAACAACAGAAAAACTACTAGGCAGATCGCAACGAGCCCAATGGCTACCGGGTACCGACGCAGATTATTTACCAAGGGTATCTGACCATCTCAATTTATCTCGGCAACTTGCATAAAAACTGTAGCCGGGAGGATGCAGCAATGTTAAGCGCTCGGTTTTCTTACGCACGAACACCGCGTCTCCCGGTAACGCGGTCAACGATACCTGCCCATCGCAGGTGACCGGTGGATGAATTTGATTACGTGATACAACATCAATTCTGATCTCTGAATCTCCATGAACCACGATTGGACGACTGGTCAGCGAATGCGGAAACATAGGCACAATCACAACGGCATCCAGCGCGGGATTCATAATTGGACCACCAGCCGACATGCTATATGCCGTTGAGCCGGTGGGTGTTGATAAAATCAAGCCGTCCGCATTGAGCCGATAGACAAACTCACCGTCAATGGTCAATTCAAATTCCACCATTTGGGCCGATGTTCCGGAGTTGACAACAACGTCATTCAACGCTTCAGCTTCGCCGATAACCTTACTACCGCGACAAACTTGCACATCCAACAAAAAGCGTGATTCCCGGGTGTAGTCGCCATCGAGCACCGCATTCACCTGAGAGATAAGATCATCAGGACTGACGTCGGTTAAAAAACCCAGTCGCCCGCGATTAACACCGATAACTGGCGTGTCATGCCTCACAAGTGTACGCGCTGCACTTAGCAAAGACCCATCACCACCAATCACAATAGCCAGATCTACCATTTCACCAATGACATCTCTTGGCTGCATTGCGCGTTTCTCAAAATGAGCCAATGTGGCCAGCCTATCTTCTATGGTCGCTTCAATGCCACGCTCATCCAGCAATGCCAATAAATCTGCGACGATCTGTGCCACGCCTGGGTGCTCACGACGACCCAACAGCCCGACTCTGGCGAATTCAATGCTCATAGTTGCGCCTTCCTGACCCTGCGTTTTATGTGGTGGACTGTGTCCTCGATGCGCCACGGGCTAACGACGATTGGCGTAAGGTCAGTAGGATTCGTCCAAACCGACATTGTTGCCCTCAAGCACGCGCTCTGCCCTGTAACTTGAGCGAACGAACGTACCTGAGACAACCTCGCGAAAACCCCGCTCCAAACCCCACTCTCGATAGACATCGAACTCCTCGGGGGTAACATAACGTGCAATAGGATAGTGATTACGAGTCGGTTGCAGATATTGACCCAGCGTTAAGACGTCAACATTGTGGTCGCGACAATCGTCCATACAGCGCTTGAGCTCATCATCTGTTTCGCCCAAACCAAGCATGAGGGATGTTTTAGTAATGACATCAGGTCGATGAGACTTTCCATGGGCCAATACGGATAGCGTCTGAGCGTAACCGGCACGCGGATCCCGGACCGGGTATGTTAGTCGTTCAACGGCCTCCACATTTTGAGCAAAAACCTCAATGCCCGAATTGACTAGCACCTCTACGGCACTCAAATCGCCCAAGAAATCGGGTGTGAGGGCTTCTACGGCCGTTTCAGGATTTAGTGCCTTGACCGCGCGCACCACCTCGGCGTAATGCCCTGCGCCGCCATCTGGCAAGTCATCCCGATTGACCGAGGTCAATACCACGTACTTCAAGCCCATCAACTGGACCGCGCGCGCTGTATTGGCAGCCTCCTCCGCATCGAGCCACCCCTTCGGATTGCCGGTATTGACCGAACAAAACTTGCAGGCTCGAGTGCAAACATCACCCATGAGCATGATGGTTGCCGTACCGGCACTCCAGCACTCGCTCATGTTAGGGCACTTTGCCTCTTCGCATACGGTCGCAAGGCGGTGCTCGTGCACTATGCCGCGCACCGTTTCGAACTTTGGACTGCTTTTAATACGCATGCGCAACCAATCGGGCTTGGCCAGCCGCGCACCGTCAGCGGCGGACCGTTTAATACCGTCTTTGATCGCCGCTATGCCGCGGTCATTAATGAATTTTTCCCCACTGGCAATTTGCACTGTGGGTATGATTTTGGAGGCCATGATAAGTCCCGAACAACAATCCCCCAATTATACAGGGGAAACGCAACAGAGCTAGGGTGACTAAGAAACGTCGCCAGCCTGGGCCATTACTCGCTCTACCGATACCGGCAATCCATTGACCGCCGCATTGCCGCACAGCTCATCGACATAGGTATTATCGGTAACGTCGTTACAACTAACGCCTGCATGCACATTGGCGGTTTGCATACGCGTCCCCTTTCGCCCATGTCCATAACCGTGCGGCAAGCTCACTACGCCCTTCATCATTTCATCACTCAACTGTGCGATAGCAATGACGTCTCCCGCGCGGCTAACCACCCGTAGTTGATCTCCTTCTCGCCAACCCTCGCGCTCAGCGTCAGCTGGATTAATCATTAAGGTACAGCGATCTTTGCCTTTGACTAAACGCCGATAATTGTGCATCCAAGAATTACAATCGCGTACATGGCGCCGACCAATTAATTGATAGGTCTCCGCTGGCTCAGGTTCTTCTAGCACGCGATTCAAATCTACCATGACAGCGGGTACGGCCAATCCTATGCGTTGATTTGGGGTTTTCAGCCGACCCGGCAACTGTGGCTTAAGCGGACCGAGGTCAACCCCCGAGGGGTTGTCTTTGAGTGTTTGCAAACTGAGTTGTTGGTCGCTGCCGTCGCCATAAGGACCGGCGCGAATGCCAAAATCAACGATAACATGGGGCGCCGGGGACGGCTTGCTCTCAAGCCCTAAGCGTGACGCCACCCTCGTACCCAAAGCTTCAAATATCTCCCAGTCATGCAGAGCTCCCTCTGGCTTATTAAAGATCGCTGGGCTGTAGCGAGCCGTATTGCGCATAGCATTTACGTGAAATGCGATGTCATAGTGGTCGTGCTCCAAAGGGGATGTGGGAGGCAGAATAATATTGGCGTGTCGAGTGGTTTCGTTTATCCACGGATCCAGAGAAATCATGTAATCCAGCTGCGGCAAGGCTGCGTCTAATTTGTGACCTGAAGGCGTGGAGAGTACGGGATTACCCGCACCGGTAAACAACACCTTGATTTGACCTTCACCCTCTGTGGTTATCTCTTCAGCAAGCACGGCGGAGGGTAATTCACGATCGAATTCAGGCAGCTGACTCACCCGTGATTGATGTCGGTTGAAACCACCGGGACCGGTATTCTCGACCTGATCGACAGCGGGAAGTGTGAACAAACTGCCACCCTCACGATCGAGATTGCCGGTCAGAATATTGAGCACTTGAATCGCCCATTGGCACAGCGCACCAAAGCGCTGTGTAGAAACACCCATGCGACCATAGCAAATAGCCGCGCCCGCGGCCGCAAAATCCTGGGCTATGTGCTCAATGCGTTGCGCTGAAATTCCTGTGCGCTCCGCAGCCAACTTGGGGGTAAACGGTGCCATCGCCTGAGCGATCACGTCGAGTCCATCGACTATTGGCGCCAGCTTACGCATGTTCACTAAATTTTGCTCGAAAAGCGTGTTGATGAGAGCCAATAACAGCCAGACATCACTACCTGGACGAATTGCCAGGTAATCCGTAGCTAATTCGGCAGTCTCCGTTCGCCGCGGATCCACCACCACCAGCTTCCCACCTCTGGCGGTGAGCGACTTTATTCGTTTACGCACGTCGGGTACTGTCCAAATACTCCCGTTCGAGGCAACAGGGTTAGCTCCCAACATGAGAAAATAATCAGTTCGATCTATATCGGGAATGGGAAATAACAGCTTGTGACCAAAGAGCCAAAATGACACGAGATGGTGCGGTAATTGATCAACCGACGTTGCCGAAAATCGGTTCCGCGTGCGCAGATGGCGGAACAAGGCGCTTTGATGGGTCATCATTCCATAGTTGTGTACCGTAGGATTTCCCAAGTACACACCGATACTGTCCACGCCATATTGCATGACACTGGTCGCTAACGCATCGGCGGCCGCATCGAGAGCTTCATCCCAGCTAATAGCAATGAATGAATGTGTTCCATCGTCTGCTGTTACACGCTTCACCGGCGTCTGCAAGCGATCCGGATCAGCGTGGATATCCTGCAGTGCAACCGCCTTGGGGCAAATGTGTCCACGACTCAACGGATCATCGGGGTCACCCTTGATGGATATCACCTGGTCATCACGCGTTTCAATGAGAAGCCCGCAAATGGCCTCGCACAGATGACAAGCACGATGGTGCACAATTGTGGCTGCCTGCTCGAGTGTTTGACTAGACGCTTGGCCAGGTTCTTGAGTAGCTGATTGGCTGGGTGATTGGGTCACGCGAAAATCTCCAAATGGGAATCGATGGGTTTAGCGTTCTTTACTGAGCATAGTAATGTTAACGGCTATCACCGAGCTATGGGTTTTTGCGGTTTATACTGAGACCGAAAAATTAGAACGGCAAATGACATCGCGGATGCGTGTTACAAAAGAAGCCAAACCAAGCATCCGTCAACTGTGCATATCTCTACTATGAATAACTGTCTCTGGAAAGCTACACCACTGCCTTATGACTGCGATCCACTCGCCCAGCTCGATGGCACAAAGACCGATGTGGCTATCATCGGTGGTGGGTACACCGGGCTGTGGACGGCGTATTGGCTGAAAAAACTTGCTCCGGATTTAGCGATTACGGTACTTGAAGCGTACACCCTGGGACACGGTGCCTCCGGGCGTAATGGCGGCTGGTTAATGGGATCTTTAGAGGGGCTTACCCACTTTGTCACGAGTTCGGGGAGACTCAGTCAAGCTGTGCTGAGTGAACTACGCACTCTGGTAACGAGTGCGGTTGGGACACTCACAGAGTTGGAAATTGACTGTGATTTGAAGCACGGCGGCGGACTCTTTGCTGCATCGCGCTACACCGCTCAGCAACCACGCGCCCAAGCAATGCTTCAAGCTTTGTGGGCGTTGGGGTTCAGTAGCGACGATTACCAGTGGCTGAGTGCTTCAGACCTACGGTCTAGATTTACGATTAGTCAGCCCTTTGGCGCCATCGAAACGCCTCATGTGGCCACCCTGCATCCGGGCAAGTTGTTGCGCGGCTTGGCGAGTGAAGTGCAAAAGCTGGGTGTGAATATTCGTGAACAGTGTGCGGCACTGTCTTTCAAAAAGCATTCTGTACAAACCTCACGAGGGCTAATTGCCTGCAAACACATTGTCATTGCCACCGAAGGTTATAGTGAGAAAACGCCAATGAATCGGCGCCTTATATCGGTACGCAGTGGGATGGTGAGCACTGCACCCATGAGCCAACAGCAATGGCAACAATTAGGCTTTAGCCGTCATGAGGCATTTTGTGATTTAAGTCGAGCCTCTACGTACTGTCAGCGCACTGCAGATAACCGACTCATCGTTGGGGCGCGCGGCAACTATGCCTGGGGTAATAAGCCGTGGCATGCGCATGGGGCAAGCGCTAAAGGCACCCGACAACGCATAACGCTGGCAAAAGCTTTGTTCCCAACGCTTAAGGATGTTGAATTCACGCATGCCTGGGAGGGTAGCCTCGGTATTTCACGCCGACTCACACCCCATGTCGTTTTTGATCACAAGGCCTGTATCGCTACTGCCGGCGGCTATGCAGGCGAAGGTGTAGGCGCTAGCTTTCTCTTTGGTCGCACACTCGCAGAAGGTATCACCGGCTGTGCATCTAACCGGCTGCACATGCCCTGGGTCATGCGGGGTAATATTGACAATATCATTCCGCGCTGGGAATTTGAGCCACTGCCTTGGCTGGGGTTCACCACCATGACGGCCGCAATCGCCCTTGAGGATGCCATGCTGTCGCATGAGCTACCGGGAACATGGCTGGTGACAAAAGCCTGTGACGCGTTGGAGACTATGATGGGTATTGGCTAGCACTCGGGTTGCAATAGATACGGCGACAGAGCGTGACAGCGCCATACAGGAACCACACGACCACCACCCCCCACCATAGAACGAAAAACCAGTCGTTTTTGTTTGTCCCGTTCCAAGCCAGCCACTCGAAAACGAAAGCTTCGACAAATAAATCAAAAGCGAAAAGCGCAAAAAAGCCGAAGACCCAGAGTAAAAATAGGCCAAATGTTGAAAGGCGGTTCATAACAACCTCTACTCCTCGATCTTATGATTTGTAGTACTTACGCCAAACGCAGAGACTGACCATACGTTGCTGTCTCAAACTTGACTAGCTAGGCGCCGGCTCAGAGAACGACTCAGCCAAAAAAAAGCCATACCTGAAAAGACGATGGCGCCGCAGATGATCGCCTCCATTGGGCGCTGCTTCACAATATATAAAAACGTCCATGCGGTGATCAACAAAAACACCAAGGGTGGCAAGGGGTACCACGACACCCGAAAGGCGCCTGCACGAGATACGCCTCGCGCACGCAAGATAAACAAGCCAAGCACCGTAAAAAAAGTATTAAGCGCCATGGTAGCGCCTGAAAATACGAGCACCGTATCGAAAGATGCCGTCCATAGAAAGATCAGCGCTATGATTGCCTGCGCCATAACTGCTCGCGCAGGAATGCCATCACTGTTACAGACAGCCAGTGCTCTGAAGAGCGCGAAGTCTTCACCCACCCTTTGGAGTACCCGGGGTCCAGCCAAAATCATGGCACTCACGGTAGACACCAGCAAAAAAGCCATGAACACACCCATGATCGTCGCGCCCACATCACCAAACGCATACTGAGCAGCCACGTACCCCACCTCCACCTTGCCCACTAATGCATCCATAGGCGCGACCACGAGAAAAACGTAATTCAGTGCCAAGTAGGCCACCACTACAATGGATGTGCTAGCCATCAGCACTCGGGGCAAGGCGCGCTGTACATCTTGCAGCTCACCACTGATATAGGTTGCCGCATTCCAACCCGAATAGGCGTAGTTCACATAAATCAACGACACCGCAAACGCGCCGGACAGTAATAGAGCGCCATCGCCCTTTTCCGGTAAAGTGCTCACCGTGTGTGCGGGGGTGGATAACGCCAGCGCAGTGATTGAGAAACCAAAAATAAGTAACAATTTCAGTACTGTAAAAATACTTTGGGTACCACCCGATTGATGATGACTACGACTGTGCATAAGTGCCAGCAGCACGATGAGTCCGGTGGCCAGCCAGACGCTGGACAACTGAGGAAAAATTGCCGATAGGTAACTACCAAATGTCATGGCAGCTAGGGCCGTGGGAGCCGCAAAGCCAACGGTGATTGATACCCAGCCGGAGGTAAAGCCGGCAATAGGGTGATACATCTCGGTTAAGAAATGGTACTCACCTCCTGACCGGGGTAATACGGTACTGATCTCGGCGTAACACATAGCGCCGCAAAAAGCCGCCAACCCCCCCACCAACCACAAGGCCATCAATACTGGCACGGACTGTATATCGATCAGTTGAAATCCCAGGCTGGTAAACACGCCGGTGCCAATCATATTGGCAACAACAATAGCGGCTGCAACATTGGGATGAAATTTACTCACAACGGTACGCTTTTTGGCCTAGCCCGACTCACTGAAGCGGGCTTGCGCTAGAGGCGAACACAACCTTGCCACCAACCACCGTGGTCAACACGGTGTTGCGCCAAATATCATCCACTGGCTGGGTAAAATAATTATCACGCAACAGGATAAAGTCGGCAGCGTAACCGGGCTGGAGCCGACCAAGCAGCTCTTCAGCATGGCCCGAATAAGCCGCCCACTCGGTAAACAGCGATAGCGACTCTTCTCGCGACAAAATCTCATGAGAACGCCAACCGCCCAGTGGGTTGCCCTCGCGATCGGTGCGAGTCACTGCCGCATGCAACCCAAACAAGGGCTCTGGTGGCTCTACGGGAAAATCCGACCCCCCGGCCACACGCGCTTTGTTATCAATGAGCGTCTTCCACGCATAGGCGCCTTGTAGACGCATTTCGCCCAAACGATCCCCCGCCATATTTTTATCCGAGGTGGCGTGGGTAGGCTGGATGGAGGCCACGACCCCCAAATCACGAAATCGCGCAATATCTGAAGGGCGTAGAATTTGGGCATGCTCAATACGATGGCGCAGGGCCCGCACCTTTGGATCTGTATTGATACGCTGAAACTCGTCAAGCACGCGCGTATTGGCTAAATCGCCAATGGCATGCACATTGACCTGAAAGCCGGCATTAGCGCTACGCTCTATATGGTGGCGCAAATCTGCATCGCTGAGGAGTAGCAGGCCCTTGTGTCCGGGTTCGTCTGAGTAGCTTTGGTGCAAAGCCGCACCGCGCGACCCCAGAGCACCATCGGCCGAAATCTTCACGCTGCGAATTTGCAACATACCGTCATGACTAACGTAGGGCCCAGCGTCTAAATAATCGTCATTGGCAGGATCGAGTACAGACAACATCGCATACACGCGAATGGGAAGTCGGCCTTGGGCTTGGAGATTCCGATACGCCTGTGCTTCACGTGCGCTGATACCCGCATCATGCACTCCCGTGATGCCTGTTGCCGCTACCGCATTGAGCGCCGTAACAATATCGAGCTCGAGTTGCTCTACCGAGGGCTCACCCACCGTTTCGAACACGACGTCCATGGCATTATCAATGAGTACCCCGGTGGGCTCACCGTTGCTGTCGCGAATAATTTGACCACCCACTGGGTCTGGCGTGGATCGATTGATGCCAGCAGCCTCCAGCGCCGCGGTATTAACCCACGCCGCATGACCGTCTACACGGCCCAGGACCACCGGCCTGTCGGGCGCCACGGCATCTAGCGTCGCTCGCGTTGGAAAGGCTTTACCCGGCCACAGCACCTGATTCCAACCCCTGCCCTTCACCCAACTACTGCTATCCATATCGGCTTTGGCTATGAAGTCTGCAACCCGCTGAGTGGCCTCACCCTCGGTCGTCGCGCCGTTCAAATCAACATTGGCCAGTGCTGCACCATATGAACTCACATGGCCATGGGCATCGATGAGACCCGGCAGCAAAGTAGCGCCACCAGCATCGATTTTTAGCTCCGCCGTACTCTGTGATGCCGCCTCAGCACTCTGGTAGGTAGCGGTAACGATGCCCTGGTGATATTCGATGGCTGCAAACTCAATGCGCTGCCCACCCTCCATGGTGTAACCGTTAATATTGTAAATAAGTGTAGCTGCCAAGATGCTTGGGGCACACAAGAGAGTACCCAACGCGAAACCCATAACCGATGCTAAGCGCATAGAAAAATTCCTAAAAACTGACTTCAGATGATCTGCAGAGAATAACTGCCTTGCAGCCTGTTACCTAGGCACTAAAGGTATTGGCCGATCACCGCCATCTTTTTACCATGGTCCATACTGTCTGCGGCCACAGTCGATCGCTTTTAATGCCATGTCGAGAGTGGGTACCAGGTGAAATACCTTGATGCCCGCAGCTTGCAGTGCTTCCGTACAAACCGCTGGACTGCCCGAAGAAGTGGTTACGAATTTGATGCCCCGCTGAATGACAAAATCAATAATGTTGGAGCCCTTCACATAAGACAGCGCAATGTTCATGCCGAAGGGTTTAGTGGTGAGGTCCCGCATTTTGCGCACCTCGGCCTCGATGGCGTCGAATTCCCCCGAAGCAGTTTCGATGATACCCATTCCTCCAGCATTACTGACCGCCGACGCGAGCTGCGCTCTTGCAGTCCAGCCCATGGGTGCCTGAATGATGGGATAGTCAACTCCCAGCATCTGGGTGACTCGGTTGTTCACAGCGGGGGCAGTCACTCGCTAAGCTCCTTTAGCTATTAACGTATTGGGATGCCCTA